>Ga0207834_1000073_pt1 | contig 31470 bp, 29 predicted proteins | sample LuqExpMetagenom5_FD_187763 | JGI IMG/M metagenome (GOLD analysis project Ga0207834, IMG submission 187763) | Tropical forest soil microbial communities from Luquillo Experimental Forest, Puerto Rico - Sample 5 (SPAdes) | ecosystem: Environmental > Terrestrial > Soil > Tropical forest ...
TGTCTCTCAAGAATAGCCACTGCTTCGTCTAGGTCGTCTTCTTTCACAGTAAAGCTGATGTCCTTAGTACCATCTCTGCCGACGGATTGAAGAATGATATCTACATTAATACTATTGTTTGCCAAATGATTGAATAATTTGAAAGCTACTCCGGGCTGATCCTCTAATCCTATTACAGAAATTCGGGCTGTGTTCTTATCACAGGCTACGCCACTTACAAGCATTTTCTCCATTTTTACTACCTCCTTGACTACAGTACCTTCTGTCAGATTTAAACTGGAACGAACAACAAGTTGAACACCAAATTTCTTTGCCATTTCCACGGAACGGTTATGCAGAACGCCTGCTCCTAAAGATGCCAGCTCGAGCATCTCATCATAGGTTATTTCATCAAGCTTTCTTGCGTTTTTAACAATTCTGGGATCAGCGGTAAATACACCGTCAACATCGGTATAAATCTCGCAGGCATCCGCATGGAGCGCAGCTGCCAGTGCTACGGCTGTTGTATCGGAGCCACCTCTTCCAAGTGTAGTATAATCATCCTGCTTATTAACACCCTGAAAACCGGTAACAATGACTACCCGTTTATTTTCAAGTTCATTACGAATTCTTTCCGTATCAATTCTTTTTAACCGTGCATTGCCATAAACCGAAGTAGTATGCATCGCAACTTGGTATGCATTTAATGAAACTGCCGGAATTCCAAGCGAATCTAAAGCCATTGCCATAAGTGCCACAGAAACCTGTTCTCCTGTTACAAGGAGCATATCGATTTCTCTTTTGGAAGCATTCGGATTGATGTCCTTTGCCTGTGCCAGCAAAATATCGGTTTGCTTGCCCATCGCTGATAGAACTACAACCACTTCGTTGCCATTCTTATATTCCTCAGCAATTCTTCTAGCAACGTTAAAAATTCTCTCTTTGTCGGCAACGGATGTGCCGCCGAATTTCTTTACGATTAACATAGCTGCCTCCTACTCACTAAGCTGTTGCACACTGTACTAATTGTTATTGTATTCTAATTCAGCTTAATTATAAGGATATATTAAGCCGTTCATCATTATTTCGCAATTAGTTTGCTAATAACAGTATATCCTTCTAAAACCACATTGCCACTGGCTTTCGCTTCAGCTTCGTTATAATTCCAATTATTTTTTTGTTTTGCTGTACTGTCATAGAGCAGGTAAGGTACCGGATCACTGGTGTGGGTTCTGCAGCGGATCGGTGTAGGATGGTCAGGTATAACCAGCATGCGATAATCTGCGCCTGCTTTCTCCATTTCATCCATAACTACCTTAATTACTCTTTGATCTAAATATTCGATTGATTTAACTTTATTGGCTACGTTACCCTGGTGACCCATCTCATCCGGTGCTTCCACGTGGATATAAACAAAATCATAATTATCCTCAAGAAGAACCTTCACCGCAGCCATTGCTTTCCCTTCATAATTAGTATGAAGGGTTCCGTCAGCGCCTGGCACCTCGATTACCTTCATGCCGGCACCGACTGCGATACCTTTTAATAAATCCACTGCGGATATCATGGCACCTTTTAAATGGTTCTTCTCCTCAAAGGAGGTAAGGGCGGGCTTAGTTCCAGCACCCCAGAACCAGATAGAGTTCGCTTTATTCAGGCCTTTTGCAGCTCTAGCCTCATTAAGCGGATGATGATGAAGAATATCATAGCTCTTCTTCATCATCTCTCTTAAGTCATCTTCCATCGGTAAATATTCGCCAATCACCCTGCCAAGAATATCATGAGGCTGGGCCAGATCTACAACGCTTCCTCTATCCCAGATGGTCAGGTGGCGGTAGCTGGTTCCTACATAGAATTTATATATATCATTTTCCAGTTCCTTTTTCACTGCATCAATCAGGATTGCTGCATCCTCCGTTGATATTTCACCGGAACTGTGGTCAATGATGGTCTGTTCCTCGTAAGGCTTATCTTCTTCCGTTAAGGTTACAATGTTACAACGAAGTGCAATATCCGTTGCTTTCATATCAACCCCAATGCTGAGTGCTTCTAACGGAGAACGTCCGGAGTAGTAAATCTTCGGATTATACCCGAGTACTGCAAGATTAGCAGTATCACTACCGGGCTTCATCCCCTCCGGTATCGTATATGCAAGCCCTAACTCCGACTGCTTCACCAGCAGATCCATCTGAGGTGTCTCTGCTGCCATCAATGGTGTTCTATCCTCCAATACGGCCAACGGTTCATCGGCCATACCGTCACCCAGAACAACAATGTATTTCATATCATCAAGTCCTTTCTTATTCAAGTGAAAGCCGCTGTGATAGCTTTGCTTTTGTTTATCTTAATTAAAATCTAACACGGATTACACTAAGAACCTCTGCCAGATTGTCTTTCTTCTCTTTTAAGTCCTGCTCTGCGATGCTTGGCGTAATAAATGCATATTCACCGGTCACACCTTCTGCAGTAACCTCTTCGATATCTCCAAACAATTTTACTGCCTGTTCCTTAACTTTAGCAGTATCACCGGCTACACGGATGAAAAATCTATGCTGTACTTTGTTGATATCGGTTAATTCTAACTTCTTGCTGCTCCAGATAGTCCAGATATTCTTACCCAGATGCTTTGCAGCATCAACAACATCGGCAACAACCGCACTGGCTGTCGGTAATTTACCAGCACCGCTGCCATAGAACATAACATCACCGATGACATTACCTTTTACAAAAATTCCGTTGAATACATCATTAACACTGTAAAGAGGATGGTTTGCCTTGATCATCACAGGTGCTACCATAGCATATACTAGGTCATTCTGTCGAATACTTGAGGCAAACAGCTTAATTCTTGCTCCCATTGCTTTCGCATATCGGATGTCCAAATCAGTAATCTTAGTGATACCTTCGGTATAAATATCTTCAAAATCCACCTGCATTCCAAATGCAAGGGAGGAAAGAATGGCAATTTTTCTGCAGGCATCATGCCCTTCCACATCAGCAGCAGGATTGCGCTCTGCATAACCTAGCTTCTGGGCAGTCGCCAAAGCGGTCTCAAAATCAAGACCTTCTTCGCTCATTTTGGATAAAATATAATTGGTTGTACCGTTCAAGATACCGGTGATTTCGACGATTTCATCTGCAGTCAGGGATTGGTTTAATGGTCTGATGATCGGAATACCGCCGCCTACACTTGCTTCGAATAAGAAGTTTAAGTTACTTTCCTTAGCGATATCCAATAACTCTGCACCATGCTTTGCCACCAGCTCTTTATTGGAAGTGATTACACTCTTACCTTTTAAAAGTGCTGACTTAACAAAGGTGTGGGCAGGTTCTACACCACCCATATGCTCACATATGATCTGAACTTCCGGATCATCAAGGATGATATTAATATCATGGACAATCTTCTCCATAATCGGATCACCCGGAAATTCTCTGAGATCGAGAACATACTTAACATTAATCTGGTCTCCGGCTCTTTTTTTAATGCTTTCACCGTTGGTATTCAATACTTCCACTACACCGGAACCAATGGTGCCGTATCCTAAGACTGCAATATTTATCATTACTGATCCTCCATTCATGCTGTAACAAATCTATTAAAAATCTGTCATACTTAATTAAATTATCTGCATTCCTCCTATTATTCTCTGGATACCACTTTGACATAATGAATGCCATCCATCGCCTCAATCGCTTCCATTAAAGTTGATGTACTGTCCGTCTGCGGAAGAATTTCAATACTAAGTGTTAATAACGCGATACCGTTTACCGGTATACTTTGATGAATTGTAAGGATATTTGCTTCACATTTTGCTACCTGGTTCAAAACCTTGGATAATAATCCCGGTTTATCATCCATCTGAAGCATAAATGTTATGGTCTTCCCCCTGGTATTCTCATAAAACGGAAAGATATCATCCCTGTATTTATAAAAGGAGCTTCTGCTGATTTCAACGGCGTCCGTAGCTTCCTGGACTGTCATAACACGCTCTGAATCCAGAAGTCTTTTTGCCTCTACAACCTTTAATAATACCTCCGGCACTGCCTTTTTCTTTACAATAAAATATTGATCCCCATTCATTTTTAAGCACCTCCTGCGGTAGTAATTGCAAGTTCCCGTACTCATTCCCCTATTGTATGTATTGCGAATACAATTGTCTTTCCTAGGAAGATATACTACCATATAATTATTCATAATGCAATAACATTTTACCATGTTCAAAATAAAAAAGCCAGATTTGTAACATATGCTTGATTAAAGTAGATAAATATAAGTATTTTTGTATAATAATTAAATGTGTTCTTTTTCAGCTGAACATTAATTACTTTTATCAGGGCATCTGCTTCTCGAAAATGAAGAAGCCTTCCATGATGCAATGTACTAGTTGTCTAAAGGTAAAATAAAAAGCTTCATAAATTTAAACATCTCAGTTTAAATCATGAAGCTTTTTGCTATTATAACATCCTTTCGATACTTTCCTGAACAACAGCCACCAGCTCATCCTCGGCGCCAAGGCTGAAGTTAAATATAACGCCCTGACCACCACCCGCACCAATTGCGGAGATAAATATCTCATTTTCATGAGAAACTACAGTAAGACTCAGACTTGCCCTGTTTCCATTTCTCATAAAATATTTATCATATACTCTTACCGCAATGTTTGTATCGCCTGATGCGTGATTACTCTCATCTACCAAATTCATCGACATTGCACTATTCATGATATCTTCATGTAAGCGACTAAGCACCTCATCAAATTGGCCTTTGATCACTGTCTCATACTTTGCCATATGGAACTCCTTCTCAAGATATATTTCAAGAATTATGTATATCATTGTACCTTAGTTTGCCCAAAATATCTACCACATTTTTCTGCCCCATCTAAAGCGTGGCTCTACGTCGATTAAATAAAAAGCTGCTACCTAACGACTAGAGGATAAATACCGGCAAATGTTTTCCGGTACTTGTCCTACTTCGATCGGCAGGCAGCAGCTTCACTAATGAACCTTTGTCCCAATAAAATATTACAGGATCTTGGAGAGGAACTCAATGAGTCTGGGATGAGTCGGATGTTCGAAGAACTCGTCAGGAGTATTCTGATCCACAATCTTGCCCTCATCCATGAAGAGGATACGGGTAGCAACCTTTTTAGCAAAACGCATCTCATGTGTTACAACCACCATGGTCATACCTTCATCTGCTAATTGCGCCATCAGATCAAGAACTTCACCAACCATTTCAGGGTCTAGTGCTGAGGTTGGCTCATCAAAGAGCATCAAATCCGGGTTCATTGCCAGTGCACGGACAATAGCGATACGCTGTTTCTGTCCGCCGGATAATTGATTCGGGTAAGCAGTTGCTTTTTCTACTAATCCGATTCTTTTCAGAAGCTCGGTAGCTTTCTGCTCTGCTTCTTCTTTATTCATGAGTCCCAGTTTAACGGGCGCTAAGGTTATGTTCTCCATAACGGTTAAATGGGGAAAGAGATTAAACTGCTGGAATACCATTCCCATCTTGCAGCGGATTTTATCAATATTCGCTTTTTTATCTGTTATATTATTTCCTTCGAACCAGATTTCACCTTCCGTAGGAACCTCCAATAAATTCAAGCAGCGAAGGAAGGTAGATTTACCGGAGCCGGAAGGCCCGATTACAACAACCTTTTCGCCCTTTTGAATCGTTTCATTAATACCATTCAAAACCATCTGACTTCCAAATGCTTTTTTCAAATTCTTAGTGACGATCACCTCTAGCCATCCTCCTTTCAAATATTGCTAATAACTTCGTTAAGCCCATAACTAAAACAAGGTAACAAGCCGCAGCGATTACAAGAGGCGGCAGAATATCCCAGGTTCTGGAACCAACATACTGTGCTGCCTGTAAAAGATCAGTAACTGCAATTACACTTGCTACTGAGGTCTCTTTGATTAATACGATGAATTCATTACCAAGTGCAGGAAGAATGTTCTTAATAGCCTGAGGCATGATTATCAGGCGCATGGTCTGCATATGGTTCAATCCAAGGGAACGACCTGCCTCCATCTGTCCGCGTTCGATTGATTCAATACCGGCTCTGATAATCTCAGCTACATAGGCACCGGAATTGATACCGAAGCATACTGCTCCGATCACAATTTCATTGGTGCTGCGAGAAGTAAATATCAAGTTATATATGATCAATAGCTGAACCATCAAAGGGGTCCCCCTGATGATTGTAATATATATATTACAGAGCTTTGCAACCACTCTCATTAAGAATCGCTTTGAATTAACGTTTGATACTTTAACTACTGCCACAAGCATGCCGATAGCAACGCCTAATAATATCGCAAAAAAGGATATCAAAATGGTAACTTTAATACCTTCAAGATATGCCAGATACCGCTGATCCGGTATCAGGGCATCATAATAAGACATAGCAATATTCTTTAATGTCTCCAATTTATTACCTCCTGATAAATAAACTCTTATCTCTTTGTTCTAATCATTGATTAGCCTATTATATTTCATATATTGGAACGAACTGTAAAATCCATTTATTTTCAATGTTATGATAATAGTCAAACGCTAGAATTATTCATAAATATTTCATTAAAAAAACTCCATATCACAAAGATGGAGGCTGTTGATGTAACTAACAGCCCCCTAGCACATAAATCTTAAATACAAGCTTTATTGTTCTGCGTTTTTTGCCGTATGATTTGCAGTAAATTCTTCAATCTTTCCGTCATCCTGTAATTGCTTAATTACACTGTTAATCTTATCAAGTAATTCCGTATTACCCTTCTTCACTGCAATTGCATATTTATCCTGGAATAAGGTACCATCAAGAGTGGATAATTCGGGATTAGCTATAACAAGATCCTGTGCCGGATACTGATCCATAACGATGCAGTCGATTTTGCCATTCTTCAGGTCTTCAGCTGCTTGTGAGAACTTAGTATAGCGCTTTACTTCTTTAGATTTTACATTCTCTTCCACATAGAAGTCTGCGATATTACCCTGCTGAACACCAATTATCTTATTGTCAAGGTCATCAACAGATGCAACGGCGGGCGTAGCTTTATTAACTACAACAACCTCAGTTGAATCAACGTATTCGGTTGAGAAATCCATAACCTTCTTGCGATCATCTGTTACAGATACTCCTGCTGCAACGAGATCAACTGTACCTTTCTGTACTGCTAAAAGCGCTCCTTTAAATTCCATATTCTTGATTACAAGCTTCTTGCCCATGCTATCAGCAATAGCCTGCGCAATGTCCATATCAATACCTACAACCTTGTCGCCTTCCATATATTCATATGGAGCAAAACCGGCCTCTGTACCAACGATTAATGTGTTATCATCATTTTTCTTACAGCCGGAAAACACTGTTGCAATTATTGCAGCTACAAGTAAAATACTAACCAATTTCTTTTTCATACTACATTCTCCTCTTTACCTGGAGGCCTGCCCCCCATTGCCTAACTTATGGACATATGACTTTTCTATAAAGTCATGAACCATTTACTTACTTCTTAATACTTGCTGTAATTTTATTAATTTCTTCCTCAGTCAAAATGCCGTCATGATTAAGAATAATCACCATACGGCCATCCACAATAGCTACAGCTTTCATATAGGCGGTATCTTTGCTATGAACAATAGATGGAACCTCAAATAATTGCTCTTCTTCAAATTGTACGATTTCTTTCATTCGGTCAACTTCATATGCAGCCTTAATACCATTGGATACCGTTATTACAAATCTGGAATTCTCATCAGCGGTAGTATCCTCCAGCCCAAACTTTCTGCGAAGGCTGTATACCGGAATAACTTCTCCTCTTAATCGGATAATTCCTTTCACATTCTTCGGACAATTAGCCACCAGTTCAACAGGCATGACTTTCTCAATGATGTTGACATCCATGATATCAAATCCATATTCTTCATCTCCAAGCATAAAAATCGCTTGCTTTGTTCTTTGCATAGTTACCCCTCCTTGATGGAATTTTACTATGTTACATATTTTGTGTACTCCATTTTAAATAAGCGTTAATAAATGGATTCAAATTACCGTCTAAAACACTGATTGCATTGCCCACTTCTTCATTAGTCCGGTGATCCTTCACCAAGGTATAGGGCTGCATGACATATGATCTTATCTGGTTGCCCCAGGCAATATCCTTAACCTCACCACGAATTCCCGATATCTTCTCCAGGTTCTCCTGCTGCTTTAGTAAATACAGCTTGGCTTTGAGCATTTTCATTGCTTTGTCCTTATTCTGAAGCTGGGAACGTTCATTCTGGCACTGTACAACGATATTAGTCGGAAGATGGGTAATTCGGATTGCTGAAGAGGTCTTATTAACATGCTGTCCACCTGCTCCGCTGGAGCGGAAAGTATCTATTCTGATATCATCATCATTAATCTCAATTCCGGTATCTTCTTCAATATCAGGCATTACATCACAGGAAACAAAGGAGGTCTGTCTTTTTCCCGCCGCATTAAACGGAGAAATCCGCACCAGACGGTGTACTCCTCGTTCTGATTTTAAATAACCATATGCATTCTCACCGTTAATCTGCAGAGTTACCGATTTTAGTCCTGCCTCTTCTCCGTCAAGAAAATCAATGATCTCAGTCGTGAAACCCTTCTTGTCTGCCCAGCGCTGGTACATACGGCATAGCATACTTGCCCAATCGCAGCTTTCTGTTCCGCCGGCACCTGCATGAAGCGTGAGAATTGCATTATATTTATCGTATTCTCCGGATAACAATGTCCTAAGCTTGAGTTCCTCCAGATTTTGAACGAATAATTCCAAAGCTTCTTCTATCTCCGGAATCAGGCTTTCGTCATTTTCCTCATAACCCATCTGAATCAAAGTCTGAACATCCTCAAATCTTCCCTTCAGATGCTTATAATCATCGATAGTATCCTTCAGATTCTTTAATTCTTTCATGAAGCCCTGAGCTTTATCGGCATTATCCCAAAAGCCTGGTTCCTCCATGGTCTGCTCAAGTTCCTTTACACGATCACTTTTCCTTGCGAGGTCAAAGTGAATCCCCCACTTCAATCAATGGTTTTTCATAGGTTCCAAGAGTATATTTATACTGATCTAATTCTACCACCAAATCACCTCTTTTTTTGATTATATCTTAGTACTTATAAAAATTCAATTGTATTTGCATATAAATTCATATAAAGATATTGAAAATTACAAAGTACCGTATTATATATTTTCTATATTATGAATTTTCTACATAAAACATTTTCTATAAATGCACATTTCGTATTATGCATTTCTACCGCAGCAATGCTTATATTTTCTACCGCTTCCGCACGGACAAGGATCATTAGGCTGTATCTTCTTGCTGGTTCTCTTGACCGGAGCATTAGCAACACTGTCATCACGGTTTGTGCCGGTAACCTTAGCAACCTGCTCTCTCTCCACCTTCTGCTCGATACGTACATGCATTAAAGCTTTGATAGTATCTTCACGGATGGAATCAATCATATTATCAAACATATCAAAGCCCTGGAATTTATATTCAACAATCGGCTGTCTCTGACCATATGCCTGTAAGCCAATACCCTGGCGCAGCTGGTCCATATCATCGATATGATCCATCCATTTACGGTCGATTACTCTCAGTAAAATGACACGCTCGATCTCTCTGATCTGCTCTGTCTCAGGGAATTCAAGCTCCTTCTCTTCATAGAGCTTAACTGCATCTTCCTTGAACGTCTGAATTAAATCATTCTTCTTCATACCTCTGAGCTGTTCTTTGGTATATTTAATCTCAGAAAGCGGAATAATCGGAAGAAGCAAATCACTCAACTCATTGAAATCCCAATTCTCCGGGCTCTGATCCTCGCTGATGCAGGTATTCACGCAGTCTTCAACTGTATCTGTAATCATGCGGTAAATAGTATCTCTCATGCTTTCGCCATCGAGTACTCTTCTTCTTTCCGCATAAATAATCTCTCTTTGTTCGTTATTAACCTGATCGTATTCCAACAGGTTCTTTCTGATACCATAGTTATTATTTTCAATTCTCTTCTGCGCTTTCTCAATCGCACTGGTCAGCATCTTATGCTCAATCTGCTCACCCTCCGGCATTCCAAGGGAATTGAACATTCCCATCAGACGCTCAGAACCAAACAAACGCATCAAGTCGTCTTCCAGGGAAATGAAGAAACGTGATTCACCGGGATCACCCTGTCTACCGGCACGACCACGCAGCTGGTTATCGATACGTCTTGCTTCATGACGCTCCGTACCAATAATCTTCAGACCGCCAATTTCAACAACGCCTTCGCCAAGCTTAATATCGGTACCACGACCAGCCATGTTGGTTGCGATGGTTACTGCAGCATACTGACCTGCATCGGCAACAATTTCTGCTTCCAACTCATGGAATTTCGCATTCAATACCTTGTGAGGTATATTGTACTTCTTCAGGATCATACTGATTTCTTCGGAAGCTTCAATCGTGATGGTACCAACAAGTACCGGCTGTCCCTTTCTGTGGGAATCAACGATTTCCTTAATGATAGCGTTCAGCTTCTCTTTCTTTGTTCTATAAACAGCATCCTGCTGATCGATACGTTTAACCGACATGTTGGTAGGAACTTCGATTACGTCCATTCCATAGATTTCTCTGAATTCCTTCTCTTCGGTTAACGCTGTACCGGTCATACCGGATTTTTTCTTATATTTATTGAAGAAGTTCTGGAAGGTGATGGTTGCCAGAGTCTTACTTTCTCTTTTCACCTTAACATTTTCCTTTGCTTCAATTGCCTGATGAAGTCCGTCGCTGTAACGTCTTCCGGGCATAATACGTCCGGTGAATTCATCAACAATCAAAACCTCATCATCTTTCACAACATAATCCTGATCTCTGAACATCAGGTTATGGGCACGAAGGGCAAGAATGATATTATGCTGGATCTCAAGATTTTCCGGATCAGCCAGGTTCTCAATATTGAAGAAACGCTCTACCTTCTTAACACCATCATCCGTAAGGTGAACATTCTTCTCCTTCTCATTAACAATGAAGTCGCCGGTTTCTTCGATATCTTCCTTCATGAGGGCTGCCATTTTGGTAAGCTCACCGCTCGCTTGTCCTTTTTTGAGCTGTCTTGCAATAATATCACATACACGGTATAGATCTGTAGATTTACCGCTCTGTCCGGAAATAATCAAAGGCGTTCTCGCTTCATCGATTAATACGGAGTCCACCTCATCGATGATTGCATAATGCAAATCACGCTGTACTAATTGTTCTTTATAGATAACCATGTTATCTCTCAGATAATCGAAACCAAGCTCATTGTTGGTGGCATAAGTGATATCACAATTATAAGCAGCTCTACGTTCATCTTTCTCTAAGCTGTTTAAAATAACACCTACCTTTAATCCCAGAAATTCATGAATCTGCCCCATCCACTCAGAATCTCGTTTTGCAAGGTAATCATTTACAGTTACAACATGAACGCCTTTACCTTCAAGCGCATTCAGATAAGACGGAAATACAGCAGTTAAAGTTTTACCTTCACCGGTACGCATTTCAGTGATACGTCCCTGATGTAAAATTACACCACCAATTATCTGTACGCGGAAAGCTCTTTGACCAATCGTCCTTTTTGTTGCTTCTCTTACAGTAGCATATGCCTCAACCAATAAATCGTCTAAGGTTTCGCCATTCTTTAATCTGTTTTTAAACTCTATTGTATTAGCCTTTAAAGCATCATCAGACAGTTTGCTGTATTCCGGTTCCAACGCTTCAATCTTATCAACGAGCGATATAATTCTTTTAACTTCACGTTCACTGTGAGTTCCAAATACCTTTTCTATAATTCCCATGTAATGTTCACTCCTGTACTACATATTCGATTAAAATCGTTCAACTAACATTGTAACATTTACGTTCCTACTATTCAACTTAATTTTATTTATACCCTAAAAATGAAGCTGCATGCGATTATTATCTTATTTTGTTCGTCATTTTTCTTATTCTTACTCTTAAAATATTATATGTGTTAATGTTAAATCATAGTATAAACCGGGAGAAAATTGCTTTACTAGTTTCTCAAGGCTGCTTGTTGCCTTTGTTATGGTGCGTACTCGTATTGTCGCAAGCAAGTTTGAAAATGACGTTTTGCTTTCACCATAATAAAAACCGGCTCTCTGTGCAAGCACGAGAGCCGGTTTCTGATTATGGGTTGATTAATATTTCTTAATACTCCGGTTCAATAAGGCCGTAGGTGTTACCCTTTCTTTTATAAACAACGTTAACCTCATCAGTTTGTGCATTACGGAACACATAGAAGTTATGTCCTAAAAGTTCCATCTGCACGCAAGCTTCCTCAGCGTCCATAGGTTTGATTGCAAAGCGCTTTGTCTTAACAATCTTAATAGAGTCATCTTCATAATAATCATCTTCCATAAAGGTCTGGTTAAAGTTTGAAGATGCCTGTTTATGATCAATTAATTTGTTCTTGTATTTTCTTAGCTGACGCTCAATGATTTCCTCTACTAAATCAATCGACACATACATGTCATTACTTACCTGTTCTGCTCTAATAATATTTCCTTTTACCGGAATAGTTACTTCGATTTTCTGTCTTTCTTTTTCTACGCTGAGTGTCACATGAATTTCAGTGTCAGGAGTGAAGTATCTCTCAAGCTTACCTATCTTTTCATATACAGCTGTTTTTAAGCCTTCTGTCACATCAATATTCTTACCGCTGATTATATAACGCATAATGCCCAACTCCTTTTTGACTTTCTTGTTAGCATTAATTATCTTATATGCTGCCTTCATTATACCATATGGTCATGGAAGTGACAAGCTACTTTGTTCAAATAAGGAGATGTATGGAATTTTTAATACTTCATATTACATAATACTTCTCGAAAATACATATAATTACCATAATTTCTATATAATCGTAACTTTTTTGTCAATATTCTATTGTTTTTACTCAAAACCGTCAGGACTCTCAATATTATCCGACAATTAAATAGTCAAGCAGAAAAATCGAAGAAATTCCTTTTTAATAACGATTTATCATAAGTTACAAAACGCACTTTCGTTATTGACACCAAAAATCTTATGCTACTCAAGTAGTGTATGAATGTGGATAATGTGGATAAATCGGTGTATAACTCTGTTTTATTTAAAAATAAGGCTTCTTTCTTGTGGATAACTTTTTGATAAATTGTAATGTTTGCCCCAGTAATCCCCAGTTATTACCATCTTTTGGCCTTCGTTTGTGCAATTTGTACATATCTATGTTTGTCAATAGGCCTTTCTGATAATTTTTAAGTATAACATTATTTGTGAAATGTAAATCAAATTAAATCAATTTAACATCTTTTATATCATTTAGCAAAGTATTTTGTGTACAAGCTTAAAATGTTTGTCAGGGTAAATTTTAACACCTTAAAAGAAATGGTCAGAAAGATTATGAAGAAGGTTTTTATCCACATGCATCTTAGCTGCTGTCAGCATGTTGTTTACTGTTTTTTCAACCTTATTATTAAAAAGAAAGACCAATTCATACAACAATGTCCATAAGAATCATTGCCTGAATTAGTCTTATAATTATCTATGATATTATTCTTCCGTCTTTTTTAAGGTTAAGCTTTTTCTCATACTTATCAACCTTATCAGCCAGAAACGGTGCAAGACCCACGAACTGCGCTCCGTACACCATATGATTATTTTCAGAGATATGTGCTCTTACAATCTGAATAACAACGTAAAAAAAATCACCATCCCCAAGATTAATCCTTCCCCTGAAATAATATCCAAGGGGCAAACTCGCTTCGCTGATAAAGCCTAATCCATTTCTGGAAATATCAAATACGGATACTGATGCATTAAGATTTTTGATTACGATATAGTCCTGTTTAAAAACTTCATCAACCTCCAAATGAAGTTCAATCGGTAATCTTTTATATTTTCTACGATCCATCATATCATTTTCCTGCATAATAACCTCCTTGCTGCTGTCATTCAGCTCAATTACATTCCTTGCCCGATTGGTATTTTCCTATCATATCTTCAGTTCTATTCTATCATATCTGGTCTTAATTTCCAACCGTAATTCACTTTATCATACATAAACGAGAGCCCCCGTCATTGAACGGAGGCTCTCTTATGTAATTAATATACAATTCTTCTGACGCAATAAATATCTCTATACTTATACTGAGAAGTAATAATACCCTGACGTGAGTTAGCAGCATGTACGATCATACCGTTACCGATATACATAGCTACGTGGTTAACACGTCCGCTGCTGTTGGTATAGAAAATAAGGTCTCCTGGTCTCAGATCACTCTCACTGACTTTCTTACCTGCTGAAGCTGCCTGATCTCTGGATACTCTTGGTATGGAATAACCAAAGTCAGCATAGATTGCTTGTACAAAACCGGAACAATCTGCACCTCTGGTAAGGCTCTCACCGCCCCATACATAAGGATTACCAACAAATTTTAATGCATAGGTTATGATTTCATTACGTAATTCAGAAAGAGATGAAGTATCTGCCGTAGGCTGTGAATTATCCTGGGAATTGCCATCGTTATTATCATTATTATTACTATTATCACTGTTATCACTGTTATCCGACTGGGCTGCTTCCGCTGCTTTTCTTGCTTCTTCCGCTCTCACTGCTTCTTCCTCAGCGAGCTTACGTTTTCTTTCAGCTTCTGCTTTTTCAGCCTCAGCCTGCTCTTGTTTAATCCGGTTCTCTTCTTCAATTGAAATTGCGTATTTGAATTCAACGGTTATGTTAACAAATTCTTTATTAACAAAACCAGTAAATTCACCACCAGTTTCATCATCATTACCTAATAAGATTTCTACCCAATCACCATATTCCTTAACTACGACATAAGTTTCATCCTTCGGAATTAGCGTCAGGATCTTCGAATCTGTGCTCTGCTTCTCACGAACTCGTAAGGTCTGGGTGTTAACAGTGGCATATTTGGTAGCATACTTATCTACCATCGTTTCTGCTTCATCACCGATTGCTAAAAATGTAGATGCTATATACCCCTCAACATCACCGGATTTAATCTTAACCCAGTCACCCTCCAAGGTCTCTAATATATTGGCTGCACAGCCACGGTATAATTTACCCACAACTTCGCTATCCGTGGAAGGATCTTTTCTGATATTCACATAATTGTCTGCAATGGATACACCCAGATTGGCATAGGGTGAATCTGATTTGCTTAATATTTCAATCGATGCTTTATAAGCATTCGATAATTCATCCGCTGTTGCATTTTCAAGAATTGCTGCAATACCTGCTACTCCCTGCTCAGCAGAATTCGATTCAGCATGGGCAATCGATGTCGGTATAGACAGAAAAAACGCCGCTGAAACAATACAGGCTACAGTTTTGATAGTCTTATTCCCTCTCATGTATCTTTCCTCCCAAGTATCGCCAGTAACTTAATTACTTTTGTCCTGTGTTGCTCTTAAAGATGTAACTCTTAAAGTTGTTGTTCCCAAATACTTCAATTGTTACAAAATTATTACACTTGATGAGGTAATTATAACAAATTTGACACAATGTGTCAACGTAAATCATACTAAAACTGTAGAATTATTTTAAAATGTATCATAAAAATGTCGATATTTGCTGACTTCTAGGCCATTATGCCTGGTTTAGATATTTTTCTACTGCTGTAATGGCATTCGCTCCATCCGCAGCCGCAGTAATAATCTGTCTGAGGTCCTTCGTTCTTACATCACCAGCTGCATAGATACCGGGAATATTGGTCTCACAGTTTTCACCTGCCATGATATATCCAGCTTCATCCACTGCCACAATATTTTTATATGCCTCTGAATTTGGCTGGTAACCGACAGCGATGAATACTCCTGCAACTTCATGATTTGTCTTTTCGTTTGATTTGATGTTCTTAACATCAATGGACTCAACCTTATCCTCTCCATTAATGGACTCTACGACACTATCCCATAGAATCGTAACATTTTCCAGAGCTATTAACTTTGAAGTTATGCTTTTAGAAGCCCGGAACTGGTCACGTCTGTGAATTACATATACCTGCTTGCAGATTCTGGCCAGGAAAATGGCATCTTCTACTGCCACATCACCGCCTCCAACTACAGCAACTATTTTATTTTTAAAGAACGCTCCATCACAGGTTGCACAGTAGGATACTCCCATACCGGAAAGCTTCTCTTCTCCGGGAGTATTCAGATGGCGGGGCGCACCTCCCGTTGCAATCACAACACTCTTAGTTTTATACTGCTCGTCATTGTCTATGGTAATTACTTTTGTTTCTCCTTCCAAAGAGAAATCTGTAACTTCACCATTTACAAAGGTAGCTCCCAATTTATCCGCATGCTCCCGGAACTTCAGGCTCAGTTCAAAGCCTCCAATTCCTGGAATGCCGGGATAGTTATCTACTTCGTAGGTATTAATAATCTGACCGCCGCTTATTCCGGCCTTCTCTATTACCAACAGATTTAATTCCGCCCTTTTGGCATATATCGCTGCCGCCAAGCCGGCCGGGCCAGATCCAATAATAATTACATCATAAAGCATAATATATTCCTCCTTAGCTGCTTAAAAATTATATTATATAAATAGAATATGCAGACCACAAATAAAAGCATAATAAAAGCCTATTTGACTTCTATCCGTTTCGTGGTATAATTTACTTATAGATAGTTACATTATTACTTATTGTTGATATATTATTCATCGTCGAATGTGAGGAAGGAGTACATATGACAATCGCATCTTTACCGGTATCAACAACCCAATATCAATCGGCCAGCAGCCCTGTTATTGGTATGGCGGTACTTGCAAAAAGCTTAGACACTGCAAAACAATCCGGACAGGACTTGATTAAAATGATGGAACAGTCCGTAAATCCTAACCTGGGTCAGAACATCGACTTGAAGGTTTAATTCATAATTATATTGATTATGTAAAAATATGACAATGATTGAATCAATCATTGTCATATTCTGATTCTAGGGAATGAACCTGCATCCGGTTCATTATATATATGAATTGGTTATATTCTCATTGGTTAATTAATATTCTGTTCCAGCTTTTCTTGCAAGAACATTAATCCAGATAATGTCACTGTCCTCTCTGGTATCCTCACATTTCTGTAATTCTATTAATTCCAAATTATTAATATGACTGATTAATTCCTTGAGTTCTTTGGTTCTATAGTCCTTATAATAGCGTCCATCCCTTATGCCATCAAATTCCCCATAGTGAAATGACATGAACAGTACACCATTTGTCTTCAGACTTTTTACCACTTTTGTTAAAATACCTTCTATCTGACTGCCTGGTACATGAAGTAAGGATGCGCAAGCCCATATTCCGTCAAATACATCATCAAAATCCATTTCTGCAAATGACAGCTGCAGTACGTCCTGCCCAATATGTATACTCGCTAAATCACACATTTCCTCAGATGCGTCCATCGCAGTAACATCAAAACCTCGGGAGATAAAATATGCACTATCTCTTCCCGATCCACAGCCAAGGTCTAATACACTGCCGCCTTCTGGCAGCAAGCTGATGAAACGGTCCCAGTTCTCCTGCATATCAATATCAACTGTATGTTCAAAATACTCCGTCGCGTTTTGATTATAATACTCTATCGAGTCCAATGAAATATCCCTCCTCTTTCAAACAAGCCTATTATAACAAATAAGTCATAAGATTGCCAGTACTTTTCAGTAAAAGCATAAAATGAAAACCTAATTTATCTTCTGCTAGGAAAAAATACTATCAAAATCCCCTAAAAAATGTTATACTCCATGTGAAAGCAGATTAATTATGTAAATTCAGTAAGAATAGTCCCACTAGAGACATACGGGCCATATAGAAAGGCAAGACATCATGTATAGCTTTAACAGCAGAGTACGCTACAGTGAATTAAATCATAGGAAGGGAATCCTGGATTGTTCCTCAATTATAAATTATTTTCAAGATTGCAGTACATTTCAATCCGAAGATCTGAACCGGGGAATCTCCTATCTGCAGTCAGAAAACAGGGTATGGCTGCTTAACAGCTGGCAGCTTCAGATTTTACGTCCGGCACGCCTGGGTGATAACATCTCACTCGGTACCTGGGCTCATGATTTTAAAGGGGCTTACGGTTACAGGAATTTCATCATGAAGGATGACAAGGATGAGGTTCTTGCCGCCGCTAATTCCATCTGGGTATATCTTGATACCGAGACAGGAAGACCCACCAGGATTCCCAAGGATTATGCAGTCACTTCCGGTTACGGCATGGAACCGGCCTATCCGATGGAGCAGACAGAGCGTAAGATTGAATTACCGGAGGATTATGAAGCATACCCTTCCTTTACCATTATAAAATCAAATATTGATTCGTATAACCATGTTAACAATGGGCAATACATAAAATTAGCAGAAGAGTATCTCCCTGACGATTTTATGGTTCGCTCCCTTCGTGTTGAGTATAGAGCACAGGCTGTCTTAGGCAGCATTATTATCCCTTTGGTCGCCTGCAATGACAAAGTTATCACGATTGCACTGGCGGATGAAGCCAAGAAGCCTTATGCCATAATTGAATTTCATGGGAGCATTTCATAAGTATAACCTTACTGCCTGAAAAATAACTCATTTTCATATCTGCCATATAAATTGATATCATATGAAATAATAAGAAAAGTAACATCAGAGTTCATACTGATTTATCGCGAATAAATAATAGAAAGGATTTAATATGATAGAATTAGGAAAATACCAAACTTTAGAGGTTGTTAAAAAAACGGATTTTGGATTTTATCTGTCTGAACCGGGAAGTGACCATAAGCATACAATTCTCCTGCCAATCAAGGAAGTACCGGAAGGAACCGTGCCAGGAGATAAGCTTAACGTCTTCCTTTATAAGGATTCTGAGGATCGTGAAATCGCAACAACTGCAAAGGTACCGGTAACCATCGGAGGACTTGCTGTCTTAAAGGTCAAGGAGGTCAGTAAAATAGGGACATTTCTAGATTGGGGACTGATGAAGGATCTACTTCTTCCTTACAAGGAGCAGACTGCCAAGGTTGAAGAGGGCGACCAGGTCTTGATCACTCTCTACACGGATAAAAGTAACCGTTTATGCGCTACCATGAAGGTATACGAACTTCTTACCACTGACTCGAATTATAAAAAAGATGATATGGTAACCGGAATCGTATATGATTCAATTGATACCTTCGGTGTCTTTGTAGCGGTTGATAATAAATACTCCGCGATGCTTCCCAAGAATGAGCTTTTCCCCTCCAGCAAAATCGGTGACATCGTGAAAGCCCGGGTTATCAGTGTACGTGAGGACGGAAAGTTAAACCTGAGCCTCAGAGAGAAATCATATGTACAGATGGATTCCGATTCAGAATTAATCCTGAAGAAGCTTAAGGCATCCAGCGGCTTTCTTCCTTTTCATGATGCTTCCTCTCCGGAAGAAATAAAGAATGAATTTAATATGAGTAAGAATGCATTCAAACGAGCCATCGGTAAATTATATAAAGCAGGTACTATCACAATTACCGATGATGGTATCCGATTCATGAAATAATACCTGCTTCTTATACCTACTGTAAATCTCTTCGATTACCATTCTTATCCAGGAAATTCATCTTAGGTGCTTCTTTGGAATTTGTTGATTTTTGTACGGGCGGTTTTTCGGTCGGATAAAGGTCTGTAAAGCCCTTGGCTAACTTATCTTTGCATGACTTGCATAACCGTCCTGTTTTAATCGTAACACCGCAACCTTCACATTCCAAACCAATCATGGAATCCTCTGCAAAAGCTAATCTTTCCTCCCTGATCCATTGCTTTATCTGGGCAATACTGACTTCCATTACTTCAGATACTTCCTGAATCCCTACGCGGGGATGGTCATAAACATATTCCTTAACTTCTTCAAATTTTACATCAAGTGCAGCTGAACAAGCCGGACATAACGGCGGTCCAGATAAATAGTTAAAAAGTTTTCCACAACCCTTACAATTTCTAACTTCCATTCACTTTTCCTCCTAAAAGCCTTTTCCTATGCATATTACAATAAAATAAACTTCTGTAATTCCGGCGGATTTCAGTACATTTGTGCAAGCCTCAATTGTACTGCCTGTTGTATAAATATCATCTACCAGTACTATCTTCTTTAACTCCTGTTTCTGTTTCATTGCAGTCTTATCATTAAATTGAAATGCTTCTGACAGATTACGCAAACGTTCCACACCACTTAGCTTTTTCTGAGGCAGAGTTTTCTTATTACGGATCAGTAAATCGGATAACACAGGGATACCAAGCTCTTTACCAATCCCTCTCGCAAGAATATCAGCCTGATTATATCCCCTTTGAAGATACTTGCTCCGGTGAATAGGAACCGGTACAAGCGCATCCGGTGATAACTGAAGTAGGTGATTACCATGCAGGCGAATAATCTCAGCTACATAAAATTTTGCATATTCTTTTTTGCTGTAATACTTGAAGCCTGCAATAGACTTCTTCATGACTTCATTATACTGCCATACAGCAAAGCCTTTATCATAATGATAATGTTTGCGTTCACAATCACTGCAATATTCCTTTTCCTCCAGTTCTATCGGTTTACCGCATCTCATACATTTGGGTTCCTGAACGTATGGCAGCCGTTCTCTGCAGGAGGGACAGGCATGATTACCCTTTGGTACAACAATTTCAGTGCAGATCGGGCATCGAACCGGATAAATGATATCAAGAATAGCCTGAAACAATGTCTGCTCCTATCTGTTAAGCAAATAGCTTGACCGGATAAGCGCCTTTATCAATCAAGGCTCTGAATGAATTTACGACAAATTCCTTATCTTCTTTATACGTTACACCAAACCAGCGATCGTTCGATTTTAATACGGAAACTTCCACCTTATTCGCCTTCACAAGATCACCGACAACTGTAGGAAGAAGGTATTCCTTCTTTAATTCATTCTCTGCCAGATTGGATACGAAGGTAATAAAGCCCTGCTCCAGATATCCAAATAACCCAGGTTTGAAGCCCCACATATTCATGGAAACTACACTCTGCAGATCAATGGTTATAGTTTCACCGGCGTTGTTTTTCGCTGCCGCATGATCACCCTCCGGAACAATACCACTTGTTTCAACAATATCCACTAATATACCTGCTTCATTTGCCTTGCATACACCACGGGTAACTGCACCATTTTCACTTAAGGTGTTACCAAGGATAAAGCCTGCCATACAATATTGATTCTCTTTATAAGATTTGTCATTCAGGAAATTATAAACAATCTTGAATGCTTCTTTTCCATAATAATCATCCGCATTAATAACTGCAAAGGGTTCTTTTACGGCATCCTTGCATATTAAAACTGCCTGACCGGTTCCCCAAGGCTTTGTTCTTTCTGCCGGTTTAGCAAAACCCTGCGGAAGGTTATCAAGCTCCTGGAACACATATTCAACCCTAATGATTTTCTCAATTCTGTTACCGATGATTTCTTTAAAATCCTGCTCTAAATCTTTACGAATTATGAAAACAACTTTATTAAAGCCTGCTTCGATTGCATCGTATATGGAGTAATCCATGATTATTTCACCACTGGGGCCTACGGGCTCAAGCTGTTTAATTCCACCATAACGGCTTCCCATTCCTGCTGCCATGATTACTAAAGTTGTATCTGCCAAAGTTATCTCCTCCAAACCTATGATTTTGATTCATTATATCTTATTTTCCATAAAATTGCACTAACTTATTTTGTCCTTAATTCTCGAATACGCTCACATAATCCCGAATAACGGCTTTGCTCGCTTTTATTATCTATCATAAACTGAAGCATTGTGTCACTTCCGACAATAGTAACGCAGCTTTTGGCTCTCGTGACTGCCGTATATAAGAGATTACGGTTGAACAGCAGCTTCGGGCCATCCAGTATCGGAAGTATTACTGCCGGATATTCGCTGCCCTGGGATTTGTGGATCGTAACGGCATAGGCCAGTTCCAGCTCGTCCAACTGAGAAAAGCTGTAATCCACCAGACGGTTATCATCAAACTCTACCAGTACATGCTCCGAAAATAGATTGATTTCCTTGATCTCACCCGCGTCTCCGTTAAATACCCCAGTACCTGTCTGCGTTACAATTCCAAACTTATTCCTTATTTCCCAGGTGATCTGGTAATTATTCTTTATCTGCATTACCTTGTCGCCTTCACGGAAAACGGTTTCATGGAATTCCTTTTCCTTCTTATCCTTTGTGGGTGGATTCAATGCCTGTTGAAGGATCTGATTTAAGCGCTCGACTCCAAGTTCCCCTTTTCTCATCGGAGTCAGGACCTGTATATCAAAGGAAGTTGCATTCACATATTTCGGAAGCTTATTCTTAATCAGGTTGATCATGACTGCAGAAATCACATTCGCTTCTTCCCGTTTTAGGAAAAAGAAGTCCTTGCTTTTATTGTTCAGGCTGATATGCTCGCCATCGTTTATTTTATGAGCATTGACAATGATATCGCTGTCAGCGGCCTGACGGAATATCTTAGTAAGCTTTACTACATTGAAGCTATGGGAGTTGATGACATCCCTCAGAACATTTCCGGGGCCTACGCTCGGCAACTGATTTACGTCGCCAACCAGGATTAATCTGGTTCCGACAGCCACCGCTTTCAGCAGGGCATGCATGAGGCTGATATCTACCATGGACATTTCATCAATGATTAGAACATCCGTCTCAAGAGGATTACTTTCATTACGCTCAAAGGAAAATTTATTTTCCTGATCCTCACTCATTTTCGATAGCTCCAGTAAACGATGGATGGTTCTCGCCTCATATCCCGTTGTTTCCGTCATCCTTTTCGCTGCCCTGCCGGTGGGAGCTGCAAGTAAAAGTTCCATTCCTTCGGATTCAAAGAATTTGATAATCGTGTTAATTGTCGTCGTTTTACCGGTTCCGGGGCCACCTGTAACGATAAGGAGCCCATTGCTGGCAGCCTCCGCTACTGCAGCTCTCTGCTGTTCTTCCAGTTCAATTTCAAACTGTTTCTCAATCGCGGTTACGCGCTTTCGCACATTTTCCGGATTGATATCATATCTGATATTCAAATCATGAAGCATCCGGGCCACATTTAACTCCATATAATAATATACGGAAGAATAGATCATCTTATCCTGTTCCGCTTCTTTTATCATGATTTTCTTCTCAATCGTCAAGGTGGTCAGCTGCCTCCTGATCGTATCCTCGTCTGCAAACAGAAGCGCTTTTGCTTTCTGTATGAGTTCAGCTTCCGGCAGATACACATGACCTTCTCCACTTGCCTGTAACAGTACATATATAATGCCTGCTTTCACACGATAGTCAGAATCACTTCCAATTCCCATTCTTCTTGCAATTTCATCCGCTGTTTTAAAGCCAACTCCAGAAATGTCTTCTGCCAGACGATACGGATTCACCTTAAGAATTTCATACATTCTCTGACCATATTCTGTATAAATCTTCACCGCAAGATTTCCCGTGATATTATATTGTTGCAGGAACAGCATTGCACTGCGCATATCTCTCTTTTCTTCAAACTGGCTGTAAATATCCCTCGCCATTCTTTCACTGATACCCTTAATTTCAGCAAGTCGTTCCGGTTCTTCCTCAATGATTCGAAAGGTATCCTCTTTAAATTTCTTTACAATTCTTGTTGCAAGCGCAGCTCCGATCCCCTTGATGGCTCCCGAGCTCAAATACTTTTCTACGGAATATAAATCCTCCGGCTGTTTCATATCGTAGCTTTCCACAAGAAATTGCTGGCCGTAAACTGCGTGCTCCGTATAACTTCCCATGGCATGGATAAATTCACCCTCACTGATGAAAGGGAAGCTGCCGACACAGGTAATCTCCTCCTCATCATTATGAAGACTTAGGACAGTATATCCATTTTCATCATTGCGGTATATAATTCGTTCGATATATCCTTCCACTGTTTCTGCCATGGTATCCTCCCAAAAAAATGTCATTTCAACTGGATTCCCTTTTTCCGGACTTCAGTTAAAATGACACGTAAGGTCTTATTCACAGTTACTTGCTTTAAATATGTAATTATTCGCTTGTAACATATAGGTTAATTATGATTAGTTACGTTTCATTGAATCATAAAGCATCTGAGCAATTCCAAGACCCTGATTCTCAGTAGCACTATCCGCATATTCTTCGTAAAGCTTATCCCCGAACTGTGCTAAATAGTCATTCTGTTCCTCTTCGTCACTCTTCATTACGGTCTTTTCCATACCTTTAAATACCTGTTCCAACAGATAGGACTCAAAGCTTTTGCAGGCATTCATTAATTCCTCGTCTGTCGCGGAGCTGTTCTTTAAGGTAGATTCTATGTTATCCGTTTTGGCTGAATTACTAGTATTGGCTGTTGAATAATATTGTGAACCTGATCCGATTGAAATATCCATCATTGGCTCCTTTCTATAAACCCTGTCCTAGCTGCAAATTAATCAAAATAAATCAGATTACCTGTCTATCTAAGATTATTCGCTTGCTTCATCATCTCATCCGATGCTGTAATTATCTTCGAGTTCATTTCATAAGCGCGCTGAGCGACGATTAAGTTTACCATCTCATCGACTGCCTGAACATTGGAGCTTTCCAGATAGCCCTGTTTCACAACACTCTTCGTTAATGATGAATCGGTAGCTTCCAAGCGTGCTGCTCCGGAAGCATCCGTTTCCTTCAATAAGCTGTTGGATAACTTCTGTAATCCTCCCGGATTATTAAACTGGGCGATACCAATCTGAATTCCTGTGGGTACTGAAGCTCCGGTAGAATCCGGATAATATAACTCTCCTGTTTCATCAATCGTGAGCTTTGCTGTATCATAATTATCTCCTAAAACGATCGGAGAACCATTCACATCAAGAACCGGATTACCATCCGAAGTAGCTAAGGTAAAACCACTGGTACCATTCGCCAGCTGGAAGGAGCCGTTACGGGTATAAGCAACCCCTCCATCCTGAGTTTGTACCATAAAAAAGCCCTTACCATTAATGGCTAAATCTAAATCATTCTCTGTCTCAGTCAAAGCTCCCTGCGTATACTGTGAGGTAATTGCTGAGTTTCTTACTCCAAGGCCAACTTGGATTCCATAGGGCTTCGGATCTCCGCTATTATCATAGGACTGATCCTGTATTGTCTGATACAGTAAGGATTTGAATTCAGCACTTTCCTTTTTATATCCTACTGTATTAATATTCGCAAGGTTATTCGAAATCGTGTCAACATTGGTCTGCTGACTGATCATACCGGACGCTGCCGTCCACAAGGATCTCATCATATGCTATTCCTCCTAAGTATTATGCCATTTATACCCTTCCGACTGAATTTGCCGCAAGATCCAATGTCTTATCAACTGTCTGTATTATCTTCTGATTAGCTTCATAGGCTCTGGTTATATTAATCATATCTACCATCTCAGATACTACATTCACATTGGATTGTTCTGTAAAGCCTTGTTTTACCGATGCACTGCCGGTAATCTCGGTTGCTCCGTCGAGTGCCTGGTACATGGTATCACCTGATTTGATTAAGTAATTATAATCTTGAAAATCAGTAATCTTAATCGTATCGACATAGGCTCCATCTGCATAGATTGCGCCGCTGGAATCTACTACGACGTCTGTTGCATCGGTAGGAATTGTAATTTCTCCTGCCGTACCCATCAAGTGATTTCCATTTCCGTCCACGATATGACCATCCTTAGTCATCGTAAAAGAACCATTGCGTGTGTATTGAGTGCTTACATTTCCTGCCTTATCCGTAACATCAAGTGTGAAAAATCCTTTTCCTTCCAGGGCAAGATCATAGGTATTGGAGGTCTGTCTAAGTGATCCCTGTGTATAATTCGTATAGACCTCGCCAAGCTTCACTCCTAAGCTCATCTTACCAATTGGACGGTCATTATAAGCTTCGGAGGAATCCTTTATCTTAAGCGTCAAGAGGCTGTCGAAGGACTGGCTTGTTACACTATCCTCTTTATAACCTACGGTTGCAGAATTTGCAAGATTGTTAGAAATGATATCCAGTCTTTTCTGTTCATTTGCCATTCCTGTATAAGCTGTATAAAGTCCTCTTACCATATCATCAACCTCTTTTCTGCTTATTTTGCACAACAATTAAGCTGTAATTATATAGGAGGCAATTACTTGCCAAAATGATTAGTCTCTTTTTCCAGCAAGGAATTCAACGAATTTGCCTGTACCGATTGCTACTGCTGTCATCGGATCTTCTGCTGTCATCGTTGTAATGCCTGTCTTTTCTTCGATTAATTCTTCCAAACCATATAACAGACATCCACCACCGGTTAATACGATGCCTCTGTCTGCAATATCTGCTGCAAGTTCCGGAGGAGTCTTCTCAAGAACGCTGTGAACAGCTTCTACAATCTGGGAAGTAGTTTCTTTTAAAGCTTCCTCAGTCTCCTCGGAGGTCACTGCAATTGTCTTCGGAAGACCTGTAACGAGATTACGTCCTCTAACCTCCATGGATACGGACTCCGGTCTGCGGTAAGCAGATCCGATCTTTATCTTGATATCTTCTGCGGTTCTTTCACCAATCAGAAGATTGTGTTTCTTTCTCATGTATCTTACGATCGCATCATCAAAATCATCACCTGCGATCTTAACGGAAGTACTAACAACAGTTCCTCCTAAGGAAATAACCGCGATATCCGTTGTACCACCACCGATATCAACAATCATATTACCGCAGGGTCTTGAGATATCAATTCCTGCACCGATTGCTGCTGCAATAGGCTCTTCGATAATAGCAACCTCTCTTGCACCTGCTGCATAGGTTGCATCCTCAACGGCTTTCTTCTCAACCTCTGTAACCTGGCTTGGTACGCATACACTGATACGAGGCTTTCTGAAACGCTGCTTACCAACTGCCTTTGCGATGAAATATTTCAGCATCTTCTCAGTTACTGTATAATCAGAAATAACACCCTGTCTTAACGGACGTACCGCTACGATATTACCGGGTGTTCTACCTAGCATCAATCTTGCTTCCTCGCCGATTGCCTTAATCTTATTGGAGTCTCTGTCAAAAGCTACTACCGATGGCTCTTTTAAGACTACTCCCTTACCCTTTATATAAACCAAAACACTAGCTGTCCCTAAATCAATTCCAATATCACTGCCTAACATACTAATATATCTCCTTTCCTTTTCATGCATCTACATGAACAAGTGACTTACCTCATTTTCATGTTCAGTTTCCGATTTTCCCAGTCCGATGTCATTAACGATAGATACTTAATATATTTTCTTCCAATCTTCGGCAACTTAAACATATACGATTATATTATATATGCTTTTAGCTTAATTTTCAAAGGAAATTTTCAAATTATTTATTTATCGCCATAATTCATCACACCAGATAACCAGAAGCCTTTCATTACTTTAAAAAATATGACAAGCTTCTATAGGTTTTACGCTATATTATTATAAAATAGAAGTGAGGTAATAGAGTCTGTATGTTATGACAACTTCATTCGAATGTTATATCGGCATAGTTCAGACTCTACTTAATCCCCTAGGTATAAATACACATATAATTCACAGATTGCCAAGAAAACTATGCTTTTCCTACTTATTATATAAGTAAGATTATATGTAATGAATTCTGTTTCCATTACGTAAATATATAAAGATATTTTAATATTCAAAAAATTATATATACGAAATACAAAAAAAGTAATATAATAACTGCGTTCATTACCTATAACGGATTAACATCAAGAAAGGGCATCCAATATGTCAGATTCATTAATCACTAAAAAAGCGATTGCCACAGGAATTAAGGAGCTTACGAAAAAGAAAAGCTTTGATAAGATAACCGTATCCGATATTACAGAAATCTGCGGACTGAACCGTCAGACCTTTTATTATCATTTTCAGGATAAGTATGAATTAGTGAACTGGATATATTATAATGAAGCAATTTCATTGGTTATCAACGATCTTGCCTACGAGAACAGTGCTGAAAAGATTTATATGATGCTGAGTAAGATGAAATCGGAGGATTACTTTTATGTAAACACCCTGAAAGCATCTGTAAAAAATGAATTTGAAGCTTACTTATTTAAAGTAATTAGCGAGTTGTTTTGCGATGTAATAGAGAAAATAGCGGCGAACAGCAAGATGGAGGAGAATGAAATACGGTTTATTGCCGAATTTTATTCTTACGGGATCGTGGGACTAATTATCTCCTGGGCTCAGAATGGCATGAAGGAGTCTCCGGAGTATATCACCACACAGCTGCGCAATCTTGCTTATGGTACGGAGAAGTTTGCAACCGCCAGATACCAGGAAAAATACTTGAATAAACAAAAGCAGGATTAGTTATAAGAAAGCTGCCATAAAGCACTCCCGTACCTCATTAGAATCTCCATGTCTGCAGGCATCTAAAAGTTTCTGCTGATATTCCATTCTTTCCTGAACAGTCAGCCTATCAGGATACGCACCGAGCCCCAGCTCCATAAGATTTCTGGCACACCGCTCCGGAGACCGCTTCATTCTTTTCAGGCTGATATCAAGGGCTACCAATAATGCTACTTTTTTAATTTTACCCTCTGTAAGCATGGCTACTACCTCTTCTCCTTACATATGAATTAATCATTTATATTCTTATTTATTATTAGTTTAGCTTTCCTATCTCATTCTTCCTATAGACAAAAATTAAAATCTGTCTAAAAATTAGGCAGATTTCTTTTTATGTCTAAAATTTTGACACCGTTAATTCTGTGTCTAATTACAACTACAAAAACTGATGGTATACTCCCCACTTAGAAACAGAGTTGAATAAGGAGTGAAGATAATGAAAAAATTATTTACAAAAAGAAGAATTATTAGTTTTGCTGTCATTGCGGCGGTAGTCATCGTCCCGCTGCTCTACAGTTTCTTTTACCTGGGTGCCTTCTGGGATCCCTATTCCAGGTTGGAGACTTTACCGGTAGCGGTTGTAAACAAGGATGAAGGTGCAACAATCAATGATGTTGAACGTAATCTTGGTCAGGAAATGTGTGACACCTTAAAGGAGGACGCCAGCCTGAAGTATGTTTTTACTGATGAAGAAGATGCGAAGAAAGGTACCGAGGGTAAAGATTATTATGCTATGATCGTAATCCCCGAGAATTTTTCCGAAAGTATCGCCTCTGCCAGTACGGATGACAAGCAGACAGCAACCATAACCTATTCTCCCAATGAAAAACGTAATTTCCTGGCAAGCCAGATTCTCAACAGAGCAGTTTTACAAGTGGAAGAATCGCTTCGCGGCAAGATAGATAAAGAAATTGTACAGGAGTTGGCTGATAATATCAAAGCTGTTCCAGATCAAATGACAGAGCTACAGGATGGCTTAAGCAAAATCAAGGATGGAGCATCAGAATTGACTGAAGGAACACAAAGCCTTGCAGACGGAAGCGCGACCTTCTATGATAAATTCGGCGATTATGCTGATGGAATTACTTCCGCCAAGGAAGGGTCCAGTTCGCTTGCAAACGGTGCAACAGATCTTGATAATGGAATTAAGAAGCTTCAGGACGGAGCAAACCAGCTGGTAACGGCAACTACTGACCTTGATCAATTGACATCAGGTGCTAAGACATTAGCAGAAGGCGCCAAGAGTTTCAACGACGGATTAATTCAATATACTGCCGGCGTGGACACCCTGATTTCCTCCATCAATGATACCCAAACATTTTTACAGCAATATGTTACGAAAATCAATCCCAGCATTATGAAGGATTCTTATTTCTCAGCATTTATTACTAAAATGTCCGATCCGACAAATGCTCAGAGTATCACTGCTTTGCAGGCAGCCAGTACCAGTCTGAAGGAAGCTTCAGCACAGATTAGCGCAGGAGCTGCCCAGTTATCAACAGGAACAAAGAATTTACCTGAATTACGGGCCGGTCTCGCAACTCTTTCTGCCGGAATTACCAAAGCAAAAGAAGGTTCCGCGGCACTTAGTAACGGAGCCGGTGATTTATATACTGGTTTATCTAAAATAAATGACGCTACAGCCAAGCTCTCCGCAGGCGCCAAGGACCTTGCTGACGGTTCCTCAGATTTAAACAGCGGTGCATCGGAATTATCCGATGGCATTACTACAGCAAAATCCGGTGTAGATAATGCTATCACAGATACCAACAACCAATTATCTGCTCTTGACGGTATTGCAGATTACGCTGAGGCACCGGTCAGTATCCAACAGGACAACGTAACTTCTATTGCAAATTACGGAACCGCTTTTGCACCTTACTTCATGTCACTTTCCTTATGGGTTGGCGCATTAATTCTTTTTGTCGGTGTTTATCTGGATACGGAAGGCAAGTTCAAGATCTTATCCAGAGCCTCCGAGCATAAGGTTGCACGCAGCTTTATCTACCTGCTGATCGGTCTTATCCAGGCTTTCGCTTTGGCATATGCAATAAAATACGGTCTTGGCCTTGAGGTTGATAGTACCCTACTATATTATGGCTCCTGCTGCCTGGTATCCTTGGTATTTATCTCTATCGTGCAGTTTTTGATGGTTCATTTAAAAGACGTAGGTAAACTGTTACCCATCGTTTTATTAATTCTTCAGTTAACCTCCTGCGGAGGAACTTTCCCGATGGAAACCGTACCGAAATTCTTTAATATCTTGTACCCATATATGCCGATGACCTATTCTGTAGAATTATTTAAGCAGGCAATAACCGATGCAAATAGTCATGATGTTATCTATAACGGTGGAATCCTGTTTGCAATCCTCGTGGCATTCATGTCACTTACCATCCTCTTCTCCATTGTGAAGCAGAGAAAAGCTGAAAAAACAGATTTCACTGTTCCGGAGCAGATTTATTAATAAGTGTTTAAATCTGTTCTGCAGTATAGAATGATTGGACACTTAGAACATTAGATAGGAAATGAACTGCCAGTTCACAGAATTTTGAAGAGAACTGCTTGTTCGCAGAATTTTAAGAAAACCCCTTTTGTTAGCCAAAAAACTAACCAAAGGGGTTCTCTTCATTTTGTATACCGGTAGTTAGTAGGTCTTTTTCAGATACTTATGAATTCCTTATCTATTTCTTAAATATTTTACATGGCCGGCCTTCCTGATCGTCAGTCACCACAAATCCTTGATTTGATCTACATCCGATACCGCCTTACATAAATTCCAGGAATTATTTCCACAGATATAAACAAAGGCTCAACTTATTACCAAGTTCAATCTTAACTCAATTCAATTATTACAAAAATAGAATAGAAATCAAGCCAGGTCTTAATTAGAAAAAAGGGTCTAAATCCTTATAAATAGGATTTAGACCCAATTATTATAATATTAATTAAGCAATAATAGTTGCTACCTTACCGGAACCAACTGTTCTACCACCCTCACGGATAGCGAAGCCAAGACCCTGCTCCATAGCGAT
>Ga0207834_1000074_pt1 | contig 31422 bp, 31 predicted proteins | sample LuqExpMetagenom5_FD_187763 | JGI IMG/M metagenome (GOLD analysis project Ga0207834, IMG submission 187763) | Tropical forest soil microbial communities from Luquillo Experimental Forest, Puerto Rico - Sample 5 (SPAdes) | ecosystem: Environmental > Terrestrial > Soil > Tropical forest ...
GCTGCTGCAAGAAACGGCGCCCGGACTATATTGGTGGACCGGTATGGCTTTCTGGGCGGCACGCTTATCAACGGTGCAGGACCAATTCACAGCTTCTTTAATCTATATAAGGCTTTCCCCGGCGCTAAAGAAAAGCAGGTAATCAAAGGCGTCCCTGAAGAGATCATCGAGCGTATGATCGAACGCGGGGGTTGTCCGGGACATCTTGAACAGGATAAGGGAGGCAGCTACGACTCAAGAATTACCGTTATTGACTGGGAGATCTTCAAGGACGTGATCTTCCGGATGATGGAGGAGGCAGGAGTCCAGGTCCTTCTTAATGTAATGGTTGTTGATGCTGTCATGGAAGGCAATACTGTCAAGGGTATCATAATTGAAGGCAAATCAGGCCGTGAAGCTATCGCAGCCAAAACTGTGATAGATACGACAGGTGACGGCGATGTTGCCGCTTTTGCGGGAGCTAACTTTGTGAAACGTCATGATACGACCAGCGTCGGTTTCCCTTTCGGTATGAGCAATGTCGATATGCAGAAGCTTGTCAGTTATCTTGAGGATAACGATATGATAAATCAACTTATCCGCGGCGACAAGGGCAGCGAGGTTGATGATGTTATCCGCCTTGGTTTCGAGCTGAAGAAGCTCCCGGTCTTTAAAGAGTTCATGGAGGCAAACGGCATGTGGGGGCCTCTGGGATTCGCCCTCCATGAGAATAATTTTACATACATCAACTCCTGTACTCTGCGTTGTGTTGATGCAACAAGCACAGTTGAGCTTTCAAATGCGGAAATTAAGCTGCGCAGACAGGCTATGACACTTGCGGAAATGCTTATTAAGCATGTTCCCGGTTTTGAACACGCATATGTCAGCTGGACACCGGCATCAGTGGGGGTGCGTCTTACAAGAATCATCCGCTGTGAGCATGAGATGACGCTTGATGAGATCGTAAACTGCGCAAGATTTGACGATGAAGTTATGCTTTATGGCTTCCACGATTGCGCCCCAAGAATCATGATAAAGGATGCAGGTTATTATGGTATTCCATATCGCGCATTTATTCCAAAGGGATTGGATGGTTTGCTCGTAGCCGGTCGTCTTATTACCTCAACCTGGGAAGCTCATATGTCAACAAGAAACACCGGTTCCTGTATGGCGCAGGGCCAGGCTGTCGGCACGGCGGCAGCTCTTGCCGCGAAAGCCGGCGTAAATGTTCGCGATGTTGATGTTTCGGAGCTTCGTAAAACATTACGCGAGCAAAATGTATGTCTTGAATAATTATTACCAAAGGCTGTAAATAAGGAAGCGTGACAGGCAGATACATTACATCGTGCGTAGGAAAAGCTACAGGCTGGATGCATGTATCTGTCTGGCATCCCTACAGCCTGCCGCTTTACTCGAATTCCCTGAAATCCATTTTGAGCCAACACTCATAGGTGATCATATTCTGTGCTTCAAGCTTGTTTGCACGCTGGAATTTATGCAGCGCCTTTTTCAGTTCTTCCTCGTAAATGCCGTCAAACGGTCCGTTATAAAACCCCAGCTGTTTAAGGCGCCGTTGTATGGCGTAAACGTCGGAGCCCCTGTCACCTGGATTGATTTCGGAGAAGCCCCTGCCGAAGGGCCCAAATTGCCCGTTCACTATGACCACATCCGTACCTACGGGTACGAGGCTGTAGAGCTCGGCCACATCCTCGCTGAACATTCGTATGCAGCCATGGCTGGCTGCTGAGCCAATCGACCCGTCAGCCAGCGTACCATGGATACCGTATATCCCCCACGGTACATCAAGCCCCATCCATCTGCCTCCGAAGCCCTCGCCCCAGTCGCCTTTTTCGACTATCTTCCAGCAGCCGAGAGGCGAAGGCAGGCCGGACATTCCGGAAGCTATCGTATATTGTTTGATACATTCGCCGTTTTCCAGCAGATATAATGTTTTATCTTCAATCTCAATAAATATCGTATATGTCTTCTTTTCCCCCTGAGCACCGGCACTCAGTGAGGCTTCGGTCTGTGCGTCGATAAATATCTGCGTCAGCGACAGCGCAAACAGTACCGCCAGAAAATAAATTACAGCAAGCCTGTACCTGCCCAAAGCTACACCTCCGCAAAATAAGTAACAAACATATGCGTAAAAAAATGCATAATATTTATTATGCATTTTAGCCTAGTTTTATTTATATGCGGTTTGGCAGCATCTAATACGTTAATAACCTTCCAGCTAAAAACTCGCAGCCGATCCAAAATGCACCGGCACAAATTTCAAAGTATCGCGATATTGGCGCCTGCACAGGCTTCCACCACATCACCTGTATCTGTGCTATTATTCCGCTGTAAACGTAATTGTAAAGTTTGATGCCGAATAACCTGAACTGGTCGAATATGCCCTCGCTGGAATGCGGTAAGACAAAAGACGCAACTAAATAGACGGAGACGCAGATGAATGATGTACACCCATTCGACAGATTCTTTCCGATTAAAAGGGTTTTCTATATCAGTAAAAATATGTAAAATACAACAAAAAATTGGGTTATCTGCGGAGCTCGCTGCCCTGCAGAAGTATCTCGAATTTATCGAACCAAACTTTTTCCATGAATTGTTCTGAAGTGAAAAATGTTTTTCTGAATATGGCAAGCTCGCGCGTGTTCTTTTTAAGCCAAAGAGGGACAGGGATCTCCATGCCGGCGCAAAGGTCTATGAGGCACTTCTCCAGTTTGTCCCTGAAGCTATGAGCCTCCGCATTATCCTCCGCCGAAGCTTCCCTGACCAGCCTTCCTTCTATATATATCTTGCCGTTTAATATCAATCCGATACCACCTTTCATTTGGCGACAGGCAAAATAACTGTACCATAAAAGCGTAACAGATTGCAACGGTGTATTTCAACAGCCAAGCTTATACTCTATCGAATCCACAAGCGCCTTCCAGCTGGCTTCGATTATGTCGGTGGAGACCCCGATAGTGGTCCAGACTTCATTTCCGTCCGTCGACTCTATAAGGACTCTGACTCTTGCGGCTGTAGCTGCGGTGGAATCCAGCACCCTGACCTTGAAGTCCGTCAGTTTCATTTCATGTATACTCGGATAAAATCTCGAAAGCGCCTTTCTGGCTGCATTATCGAGCGCATTTACAGGACCGTCGCCTTCGGCCGCGGTAATCTCCTCCTGATCACCGACCTTTACCTTGATCATGGCTGAAGAATTGTATTCGTTACCCTTCGAAGGCTCATTGACAATGACCTTGAAATCCTTCAGTTCAAAGGAGGGATGATATTTGCCCAGCACTTTTCTGACTATCAGCTCAAAGGAGCTTTCAGCGCCTTCGTACTGGTATCCGTTATGTTCCATTTCCTTAAGTTTTTCAATGATTTTTATGGTCTCGGGTGAATCTTTTTTAAGGCTCGGCTCAACCTTGTTCACCGCGCTTAGGATCGCGCTGCGTCCCGCTACCTCGGACATCAGGAATATCCTTTCGTTGCCCACCATTTCTGGATCCAATATCTCATAAGCCGCCGTGTTTTTAACGACTGCGTCGGCATGCATACCGGCCTTGTGGGCAAATGCCGCCCTGCCTACGAAGGGCGCTCTTTCGTCGTGTATGACGTTTGCTATTTCACTGACGGCGCGCGCGACCGGCGTCATTTCAGCCATATTTTCATCAGGTATGCATTTGTAACCCATCTTAAGCTGCAGCGTAGGGATGATGGTGCAGAGATTCGCATTCCCGCATCTCTCGCCGAAACCGTTTATAGTGCCCTGTACCTGGGTAGCACCGGCCTGAACGGCCATGATCGTGCCAGCCACGGCCATTCCGTTATCATTATGGCAGTGTATGCCTATCGGCACATCGAACTGCGCTGTCATTTCCCCCGTGATATTGAAAATATCCATGGGCAGATAGCCGCCCTTCGTATCGCACAGGCAAATACTGTCGGCGCCCGCTTCAGCTGCTGTCATGAGAGTCTTTACAGCATATTCCCTATTTAAGCCGTAACCGTCGAAAAAGTGTTCTGCGTCGTATACTACTTCTTTTCCATAGTCCTTGAAGAATTTTACCGTATCGAAGATCATCCTGAGGTTCTCTTCAAGGCTGGTTTTAAGGATGTCAGTAACCTGAAAATCCCATGACTTGCCGAAAATGACCACGGCATCGGTACCGGCGGCAAGGAGTGATCTGACATTGGCGTCGTCTTCTGTCGAAAGTCCTACCCTTCTTGTACTTCCAAATGCGATAAGCTTTGAATTTGCAAGCTTTATTTTCCTTACTCTCTCGAAAAACTCAAGATCCTTTGGATTGGATCCGGGGTTCCCGGCTTCGATGTAGTCAACTCCCAGTGAATCGAGCCGCTTTACGATCTTCAGCTTATCCTCCACAGTATAGGAGATGCCCTGAGCCTGGGCGCCGTCCCTTAAAGTGGAATCGAGTACGACGATCTTCTTCATATGGTCTCCTTCCCGTTCGAAGCCTTCTTGCCATGATTGCTGACTACCCTGTTTATTGCGTTGACATAAGCTTTTACACTCGCTTCGATAACGTCGGTGCTAACGCCCCTTCCAACGTATATCCTGTCGTCCTTCACTACTCTTACGGTGGCTTCGCCAAGAGCGTCCGTGCCCTCGGTAACTCCTTTCAGACTGTAATCCTGAAGTTCCAGTTCAAAGCCTACGGTCCTTTCAACCGCCTTGAATGCCGCGTTTACAGGTCCGTCGCCTGTTGCCGCTTCCATTAAAAGCTCTCCGTTCTTAAAAAGGCTAACGGTCGCAGTCGCTATAATCTTATTGCCGCTGTTGATCTGGAAGCTGTCAAGCTTATAGACCTCGTTGACCTCGGACATCTTATCCCCTACAAGCGCTTCGATATCCCTGTCAAGCACTTCCTTCTTTTTATCTGCAAGTTCCTTGAATTTTTCAAATGCCGTTGCGACCGTATCAGAATCGAGGTTGTAGCCCATCTCCTTCAGTCTTTCCTCAAAGGCGTGTTTGCCTGAAAGCTTGCCGAGTACCATCCTGTTCTGTGAAAGCCCGATGGATTCGGGCGTCATTATTTCATAAGTACTTTTTTCTGCCATTACGCCGTGCTGATGGATGCCGGATTCGTGTGCAAAAGCATTCGCCCCGACTATTGCCTTATTCGGCTGTACGCCTACGCCGGTCAGACTGCTTACCAGTTTGCTGGTCCTGTAGATCTGTTTGGTATCGATGTTGTGTATCAGTTCACCGTAAAAATCCTTCCTGGTCTGGATGCCCATTATGATCTCCTCGACCGAGGCATTGCCCGCACGCTCTCCCAGGCCATTAACGGTACATTCCAGCTGCACCGCGCCGTTCCTGACAGCCTCGAGCGAATTGGCAACTGCGAGGCCTAGATCGTTATGACAATGGACGCTTATTTCTGCTTTATCAATACTTGGTACGTTTTCCCTGACACCTTTTATTAAAAGCCCGAATTCTTCCGGATAGGCATAGCCTACGGTATCCGGTATATTCACCACCGTCGCGCCGGCCCTTATGACCTCTTCGACGATCCTGTACAGAAATTCCGTTCTTGTACGGCTTGCATCCTCTGCCGAGAATTCGACGTCACCGCAGTATTTTTTCGCATACTTCACCATGGCGACAGCCCTTTGAAGCACCTCATCCTCGGTCATTTTAAGCTTGTATTTCATATGGATATCAGATGTCGCGATAAATGTGTGTATCCGCGGGCTCTCCGCATTGCATACGGCTTCCCAGGCTCTGTCGATATCCTTTTCCACCGCCCTGCTCAAGCTTGCTATTGTAGCTCCCCTGGTATTTTCGGCAACAGTCTTAACTGCCAGAAAATCGCCCGGTGACGATATGGCAAAACCTGCCTCGATGACGTCGACGCCCAGCCTTACGAGCTGACGTGCTATCTCGAGTTTTTCCTGTATATTCAGGCTGACTCCGGGCGTCTGCTCCCCGTCCCTCAGCGTCGTATCAAATATCTTAATCCGAGATGCCATGCGATAAACCTCCCTCATACCTGTTGCCGGCTTCAAACAAAGCCGGCCATCCTCATATTTATAAGTATCCGGCGGCACAACCCCGCCTCTCTATATTTATTTCTTAAGCCAACTCATCATCTTCCTGAGTTCCGTACCGACCTTCTCAAGCTGATGTTCGGATTCACGCTGCCTTGTCGCAAGGAATTCCGCCCTGCCTCCGGCTCTGTTTTCCTGTATCCACTTCGATGCGAAGGTTCCGCTCTGAATTTCGGTGAGCACCTTTTTCATTTCTTTCCTTGTATCTTCCGTAATAATACGCTTTCCGGTCATGTAATCGCCATATTCCGCAGTGTCGCTTATGGAATACCTCATATAGGCATATCCGCCCTGATTTATAAGGTCCACGATCAGTTTCATTTCGTGGATGCATTCGAAGTAGGCGATCTCAGGCTGGTAACCTGCCTGTACCAGTGTCTCGAACCCTGCCTTCATCAGTTCCGTAACGCCGCCGCAAAGTACCGCCTGTTCGCCGAAGAGATCGGTCTCGGTCTCCTCCCTGAACGTTGTCTCAAGTATGCCGGCCCTTCCGGCCCCTATGCCTGAAGCATATGCAAGCGCATATTCCCTCGCCATCCCGGATGCATTCTGGTAAACCGCTATCAGCGACGGCACGCCCCTGCCCTCCTTATACTGACTTCTTACGGTATGTCCGGGGCCCTTGGGCGCTATCATGATAACGTCTATGTCTTTCGGGGGCTTTATCTGGTTGAAGTGGATGTTGAAACCGTGAGCAAACGCAAGTATGTCGCCTTCCTTCAGGTTTGGCGCGACGCTCTGATTGTAGATATCCGCCTGGGTCTCGTCCGGCGCGAGCATCATTATAATATCACCGGCCTTTGCAGCCTCAGCGGTATCGAGCACCCTGATCCCGTCGGCTTCCGCCTGCTTTCTCTTTTCGGAGTTCGGTCTGAGCCCTACCACTACGTTGACTCCGCTTTCCTTGAGATTCTGTGCATGCGCATGTCCCTGGCTTCCATAGCCGATAATGGCAACAGTTTTGCCTTTAAGCAGATCCATTCTGCAATCTTTGTCATAGTACATTTTTGCCATAGCTTTATTCCTCCTCGTTATTGGTCACCTTTATGATTCGATTGCCTCTTTCGATAGCAATAGTACCCGTCCTGACTATTTCCTTTATACCAAACTGTTTGAGCATATCCTCGAGCGCTGCTACTTTGTCGTTCCCGCCTGCAGCCTCGATCGTCAGAGTCGTTTTCGAAACATCGACTATCTTGGCCCTGAAAATCTCCACTATCTGTACGATCTCGCTCCTTGTCGAAGCGGTGGCCGCTACCTTTATAAGAGCCAGCTCCCGTGAGACGGATTCGGATTGATCGAGCCTTTTCAGCTTTATTACGTCAATAAGCTTGTTGAGCTGCTTGCTCACCTGCTCGACCGTATATTCGTCACCGTCCACCACAATTGTCATCCTCGAAATTTCAGGATTCTCCGTTACTCCTACGGCAAGGCTGTCGATGTTGAAGCCGCGGCGGCTGAAAAGTCCCGATACCCTTGAGAGTACGCCTGCATGATTCTCGACAAGCACCGATAATGTGTGCTTGGCCATGTCTCCCATCCCCTTTCATAATTACTTTAAGCTAATCGTATATACGCCGTCCTCACAATGTCATTCATCTTTGCAAAAGCATAAAAATATCAGTTTATAGTGTAGATTCCATAGGATCCACAGAGCATTCGAGCAGATAAGGGCCTTCCGATGCCGTGAGGCGCTCCAGTGCCGGTCTGATCATAGTGTCGCAGGTAATCTTTTCCCCCTTGAAGCCGTATGCCGATACAAGCGCGACGAAATCCGGATTGCTGTCGAGGCATACCTGCGAATAACGGCCTCCGTGCTTGGACAGCTGAAGCTCGCGCACCATACCCAAGCGGCAGTTGTTGAAGAGAATTATTTTCACATCTATACCATATTGTTTCATAGTACCGAGTTCCTGCATGGACATCTGAAAGCTGCCGTCACCGCTGATGACTATGACCGGCAGCTCAGGTCTGCCAAGCTTGGCGCCGATCGCGGCAGGCAGACCGTAGCCCATAGTACCGAGGCCGCCGGACGATATGAAAGTATTTGGTCTCACGAAGCCATAATTATTTGCCGTCCATATCTGGTTCTGCCCCACTTCGGTCGCTATGACGGCATTTTCCGGCAGGTACTCGGACAGAATCGAAAGTAAATATTTGGGGCTGACAAAGGATGTATCTTTTCTGGGCTCTGGATTCCCGGACCTCTCCCGCTTCAGTTCAGTCATAGTATCGGCCCAGTCCTTTTTGCCGCCCGGTTTCACGAGCGCAAGTATGTCCTGCAGGATAAGCCTCGCGTCGCCCACGAGAGGAATCGATGTGTCGATATTTTTACCGATTTCCGCAGGGTCTATGTCGATATGGATGATCTTAGCCTTGTCTGCCAGCATGCCGGCAGCGCCGACAGCGCGGTCGCCTACCCGTGCGCCAAGGAACAGGACAAGATCCGCATGATGCAGCGCATAATTGGCAGTATGGCTGCCGTGTGTCCCGATCATGCCGAAATGCAAGGGATGGTCCGAAGGTATGGAGCCGATCCCCATCAAAGTCGTCGTAACTGGTATATTCCGCCTTTCTGCAAGCTCGCACAGCTCTTCGGAAGCATTTGCAGTAATGACGCCCCCGCCGGCGCATATGACAGGACGCTCAGCCTCTTCCAACGCTGCCGCGGCCTTTCTGACCTGCATCGGGTGTCCTTTGACGGTAGGCTTGTAACCCTTTATATCAATCGTATCTGGATAACAGAATTCGAAAGTGCTTGTCTGTACATCGACAGGCACATCTATCACGACCGGCCCGGGCCGGCCTGTCGACGCTATATGGAAGGCTTCACGCACGATCCTCGGAAGGTCCTCCGCCTTTTTGACAAGGTAATTATGTTTGCTGAAAGGTGCAGTCGCCCCGGTGATATCGGCTTCCTGGAAAGCATCCGTACCTATCATGCCGACAGAGACCTGTCCCGTAATGGCTATGATCGGTATGCTGTCCATATATGCGTTTGCGATGCCCGTGATCAGATTCGTTGCGCCGGGTCCCGAAGTAGCTATGCACACTCCCGTACGCCCTGTTACACGCGCATACCCGTTGGCGGCATGCGCCGCTCCCTGTTCGTGTCTTGTAAGTATGTGCCGGATGGAGCTTCCCAGTAGCGCATCATAAAACGGAGAGATCGCAGCACCGGGATAACCGAATACGACTTCTGTATGCTCCATTTCAAGCGCTTTGATAATTGCCTCGGCTCCGGTGATTTTCATAATATCTCCCCCCTTCCAGGTATAAAAAACCCCTCGCCAACTGCATCACTGCAGGGACGAAGGGAAACTTCCAACGTGGTACCACCCTGATTCGACAAGCATTTCGCTTATCCTCGGCAAGTACTTTTGTACTTGACTGTAACGTAGTCAACGTCATTACTGCAATTTTACGGATCGCAATAATGAAGCTCCGGAACGAGTCATCCACAGATCCCTGGCACCGGTTCGCACCATACACCGGCTCTCTTGAGCTGCCGGACCTGTCTTCTTTCCTTCATCGCGCTGCCTTTAAATTAATTGTATTATATTCTACCAGCATGCTCAGGCAGTGTCAAGGAAATTTTTCACTTATATTGCCCTGTTAAGTTATCCTTTTTTATGCTTTCTTGCGCTAATGATTTACATAACTTTACAAATGTATTCTGTCTTTTGTATTGCCCTCTATTTTACCGATACCGTATCCATAACAGAAGGATTGCTGCATGCTCGTTATAATCAGCATCTTGAGGAATTCCCTCTCCTCCCTGCCAAGACCCATATCCATTGCTTCGACGAAGTCCCTGGTTTTTTCAGCAGCTATCAGGCGTATCGCTTCCCTGGTGCCTGTCAGGTCTCCGTCCAGCTTAACCCTGGCCTGACTAAGGTAAAGCCTCATCATTTTTTCGAAATTCATACTGTTTTTTATTACATCCGCCATCGGCACATCCCCCGTATATCGTTCGTTTACTCCGCATCAGGTCCGCCTGCGCGGCAAATGGACCCATATACCGGAGTGTTGCCAGAACAATGCATTCGATATACATCGCGTGCCCGTTTTTTTACATTTATCTGGTGACCATGCCGTCCTTCGTTTTTTCACCAAGTACGACTGTTGCAGTTTCCCATTTGTTTGTATCCCTTTTCAGATGTGTCAGCCGGATCGTATCGCCTGGGCTTTTGGAATAAAGATACTCCCTCAGCTGCAGCATCGTATTTATTGTGATACCGTCTATCTGGCTTATTACACAGCCCTGGCGGATCCCTCCCCTGTATGCTGGACCGTTATTGTCGACTTTCGAGATATATACGCCATCCGGCACGTCCGGCGCCCCGTTTATATATGGAAAGACTGCCCGGTCATAGGCGAACACACCAAGATATGACTCCGCAAATTTTCCAGTGCCGATAAGTTTTGAAACGATCGGTTTTGCAATATTTATAGGGATAGCAAACCCCATGCCTTCAGCGCTTTCGACCTTTACCGTGTTGATGCCGATCACTTCGCCTTTGGCGTTGAGCAGCGGCCCTCCGCTGTTTCCCGGGTTTATACTGGCATCCGTCTGTATCAGGTCCTCCATGTAGTTGGTTCCGGTGTCTGTATCTATACTGATGGTCCTGTTCAAAGCGCTGATGATACCCGAAGTGACCGAACGCTGGAACTCAAGGCCCAGCGGGTTGCCGATCGCGACGGCAGGCTCGCCTACCTGGAGCTTCGTAGCATCTCCGAGAGTAAGGGTCGTGAGACCTGTCAGATTCACTTTTACAACGGCCAGATCGATCACCGGATCCGCCCAGACAACTTCGCCGTCCACATTCCTCCCGTCGTAGAACGACACAGTGATCCTGTTGCTTTTCCCGCCTGCAACATGGTTATTGGTCAGGATGTACCCGTCATGGCTTACGACTACGCCCGAACCGACTCCTACCTCCGTTGCCCTGTCCTTATTGAAAACGCCGTCCTGTGTGATCCTTTCGACAGTTATCCCAACCACCCCTGTTGTCGCTTTCTGCGCAACCGCCTGGCTTACCGGGACCGTCAGCCCTAGTTCGCCCAGAATCGAGGTCCCGTTGAAGGATTGCTGCTGGGCCTTGACAAGATCCGTGGCGTCAGTGGTCTTACCTTCCGCTGCCTGCACCTGTTGCGCCGTGTTGCCGCTTTGCCTGTCGCCGGTGGGCTCACCTAATGAGATATAACGTGGCGCTGCAAAGAAAACCAGCATTCCCACAACAAGTGAACATGCAAGGGAAGTTATCAATACTTTCCTGAAAATTTTCTTTTCGTTGTACATCTTATCATCCTCATATTTTCGTAATTTCCTTTGTATGTTTATTATTATTTCTACATTGCCGGAAAGCATACGAAAAAGGGAGATAATCGAGTAGGGGCAATTTTAATTGCCCCTCTCACACCACCGGACATGCCGTTCGGCATCCGGCGGTTCAATTTGTTTTCAAAGTATATCGTTGGGCGTAATAATCGACACAACTGACTAGACCCCGTCTGATCAGTATTTCTTTGGAGATTGCCCTACTGACACATGTCCTCAGTGCTACAAACTGATATCTGTCGCCGCAGTATGCTGTCAGCCTCGCAAGGTCTTTGTTAATTCCAAGCTTTTTCAGTCCCCATTCCCGTTTCGTAGCCACTTTCCACTGCTTCCAGATGACAATTCGTACCATCGTTCGCAAGTGTTCATCAGTTTTTGCCATATTTCCTTTCATACTGGTAATGGCGTAATAATTGATCCAGCCTCGAATGACCTCATTTAGCTTTTGGATTCTGTGGGTCAGATCCACACTCCAGCTCCGCCTGCACAGCTTTTTCAGCTTCGCTCTAAACTTAGCTACGGAATCTTCATGTGGCCGTGCTTCCCATCTGCGCTTCTTTGAGTTCTTGAAAAACCCAAATCCCAGATATTTTAATTTGCCTGGCCTGACAAGCTGTGTCTTCTCTGCATTTACCTTTAATCCAAGTTTCTTCTCAATAAACACGGTTACCGTGTGTATCACTCTGTTTGCCGCCGCTTCGCTTCTTACTGTGATGATACAGTCGTCCGCGTACCTGACGAAGTTCAGTCCTCTTCGCTCCAGTTCCCTGTCAAGCTCGTTGAGCATGATATTACTGAGCAACGGTGACAGATTCCCACCTTGTGGCGTCCCCTGTTCGGTTTTCTCATACTGCCCTTTTATCATAACACCAGCTTTCAGGTACTTTCGTATAAGTGACTCTGTGTCTCCATCGTGTATCACTCTACCAACATAACTCATCAGCTTATCTTGTGGCACCGTGTCGAAGAATTTCTCCAGATCGATATCCACAATCCATTCGTATCCGTCATTCATCAGTTCCAGCGTTCGCAGAATTGCTTGTTCGCAGCTTCTTTCCGGACGGTATCCATAGCTGTAATCGCTGAACGTTTTCTCGAATATCGGCGTCAGTATCTGAACCACGGCCTGTTCGATCGTTCGGTCAACGACTGTTGGTATCCCCAGTTTCCTTCTCCCTCCGTTTGGCTTTGGTATCTCAACCCTTTGTACGGGCTGAGGCCTGTAGGTTCTGCTAAGTATGGCTTCTTTGATATCCTGCCAGTTCTTATCCAGGTAGCTTTTTAATTCATAGACGGTAACCCCGTCCACTCCTCCTGCTCCTTTATTTGCATACACCTGTTTGTAAGCCTGTTCGATGTTCTTGTCATCAAGGATTTTGTCGATTAGCCTTTCTTCCACACCCGTCATTCCTCCTTTCCGCTCCGTTGCCTTTCGTCCTAAGTACCGGCAGTTTTGCTCATTTACGACTTTCGCTCATGCCTGTCGGATATGGCACCGGACATACATTCCGTAATGACTGTAACAAATTGTTTGGCCCTTCGCTTTTGACGCTACTATGGCCTCTGCTGACTCCTTGCCATTTGTTGTTATTACTGATCCGCTGGCAAAGCCTCACGGGATAAGTCATACACCTTTCCTCGTTTACCCGCCTGATTTACCCGTCAGAGTTACGGTTGCGCTTTGGGTCTTCGCTGTCTTCAGCCAGCTTACCCCTCTGCCGAGCCTCATATCAGGTTCCTGTCCGTCGGGCCACGATTTCGCTATTGCTTCTTCTCTCCCACACCTCACGATGCGAAACTTGCAAGTTGCTATGGAGTTGGCCGCAACTACCCCTTCGGGGGACTTTCACCCTCGAGGTGTATGACATGCCCGTCATACTGAAAAAGAGACCTGACAGATCGTCAGGTCTCCGGGGTTGGAAGATTTGATTTTATTATCTTCTTCACGCTTTTTTCGAATTTCGGGCGGGGTAGCATAACCTGATGTCCGCAGCCGAGGCATTTGACACGGAAATCGGCGCCGGTCCTCATTACCTCCCATTGCTTGCTTCCGCAGGGATGGTCCTTCCTGAATTCTACTATATCGCCGAGGCAATACTTATCAGCCATAGAATATCTCCGCCTGTTAATATTTCGTAAGGTAACTGTCGATCTCCCACTTGCTGATCCTCATACTGTATTCTTTGCATTCCTCTTCTTTAGCTTCGATATACTTATTGAAAATATGATCACCGAGGACCGCCTTTATAAAGCTGCTGTTCTTCATCTCCGCCAGCGCCTCGTCAAGGCTGCCCGGCAGTTCGCCTATTTTGTCGGCGAGCCTTTCTTCGGCGGTCATATGGAATATGTTCTTGTTACAGGGCGCAGGCGGCTGGATCTTGTTCTCGATACCGTCCAGTCCCGCGGCCAGTACGGCTGCCAGTGCAAGGTACGGATTGCAACTGGGATCCGGACACCTTAGTTCGAGCCTCGTTGCCGTTCCGCGCGCTGCAGGCACTCTGATCAGCGGACTCCTGTTCCTCGCGGACCAGGCGATATATACAGGCGCCTCATAGCCCGCCACCAGCCTCTTATATGAGTTTATGAGCGGGTTTGTCAGAGCCGAAATCGAGCGCATATTTTTCATGAGTCCTCCGATGAACCAATAGGCATCCTGGCTCAGCTGCAGCGGATCCTTTTCATCATAGAACATGTTTTTGCCTTTTTTGAACAGTGAAGTATTGGCATGCATGCCGGAGCCTGCGATACCGTATATCGGTTTCGGCATAAATGTGGCGTGCAGACCATGCCTCTGCGCGATAGTCTTGACGACCAGTTTGAAGGTGAGTATGGCATCCGCGGAAGCCAATGCGTCGGCATACTTGAAATCTATCTCGTGCTGCCCCGGTGCGACCTCATGATGGGACGCCTCCACCTCAAAACCCATTTCTTCGAGCGCAAGACACATATCCCTTCTGGCGTTCTCTCCCAGGTCCACGGGGCCCAGATCGAAATATCCGCCGTTGTCATGGGTCACAGTCGTCGGGTTACCTTCGGAATCGGTGAGGAACAGGAAAAATTCACATTCCGGTCCAACGTTGAACGTATCGTAACCCAACTTTTCAGCCTTTTGCAGAGCCCTCCTGAGTACATATCTCGGGTCGCCTTCGAAAGGCGTTCCATCGGGGTTGTATACGTCGCATATCATTCTGGCTACTTTACCCGTCTGCGGTCTCCATGGAAATATCACAAAGGTATTGATATCGGGTCTTAGGTACATGTCGGATTCCTCTATCCTGACAAAGCCTTCTATGGATGAGCCGTCAAACATGCATTTGTTGTCAAGAGCCTTCTCAAGCTGGCCCGCGGTGATCGCTACATTCTTAAGCGTACCGAATATATCGGTGAATTGCAGCCTTATGAATTGAACGTCCTGCTCATTTACCATTCTTATGATATCTTCCTTATTGTAACTCGGCATTACAACACCTCCAAAGTATTACAACAAAAAAGCGTCTTAAGCTGGTATTTAGACCCGTTTAAGAACGCCTTTGTTCTTAATAGAAAATTTACCTTTTTTTATTGTCTTCATTATAACACAAAATATTACCGAATCAATAACGATTTTTCAAATATTTACTCTTTTTCGAACATATCCTTTCCTACTCCGCAGATCGGGCAGACCCAGTCCTCCGGTATATCTTCGAATTTTGTGCCCGGAGCAATCCCGGAATCCGGATCCCCCACTGCAGGATCATAAACATAACCGCAAGCTGTACATACGTATTTATCCATCATACTATCTCCGTTTCTTATATAATTTTCTATAACTATATTCCCCCTGGAACGGAAGCATAAACGGAAATTCATCAGTATTTTTTGTTTTTACCCCTGCTCATTACTGCGATCCCTATTCCTATTAGCAGGATCGCCAATACAAACGGCTTTGTGCTGAACCTTATCAACTGGCCCAGCGAAAACGACATGAAGAACAATGCTGAAAGACCCGTCAGTATGCCTATTGGTATAAGCAGCCCTCTTTCCCTGTTGCCGAAATAGTATAGTTCAAACAGACCAAAGGCTACAGAGAAGATATATCCAGGCCAAATTATATTCCCGATACCGAAAAGTATACTCAACTGGACAGTGATACCAACCACAAGAAGAATGCCGCCCGGAACCAATACTCCGGGGTTTCTCCTGTTACCGGCGAAAAAGCTCGAGTGGAACATAATACCCGGCAGTATCAGGAATATTGCCGGAGAGAATTTTGATAAAATCCAGCCGAGATCAAATGTTAATATGTGAAAGTTTTTTAGGAGGAACAGTATACCTATTATTACGAATATTCCTCCAAGCGTTTTTCCTGTTCTGTTCATAAAATAACCTCCGAAACTTATATATAAAATGAAAATTCGCGCAAATCTCATTCTATATAATTATAACGAAATATTTAAGAAATGTCTGAACAAATAAGTTTCGGAAGCGAAAGCTGAGATAGATGAAGAGATACGGTTGGTATCCGGAAGAATGTTTCCGGCGCCGTCCATATACACCCGGTCAGGATATTTCGCTGGAGGGCAGAGTCTCCCCGTCCTTTTCCAGCTTCCACATGACAAAGCGTATACCTGTGGCGATAAGGTCTGCGATTTTCATCACTATATGAAGCCGCGTATTTTGCAGGACCAAAAAATCCATGAATCCTCCGAAATTGACAATACCGGTCACAAACATGTCACCGACAGGCGCAAGTTCCTTGTTTACGCCCGAGCCCGGCTTTATCGGACCTTCGCCAATCCCGATCCAGCCTACATGCTCCATGCTACCAAGACATGCGTCTATTGCGATTACGAACGGGTTGTCACAGTCATTCGTGATGCGCTTCATTATTTCATCGAGGTTCTTTGCATGAACGGGGTGTTCTAGATTGCCGTAAATATGCAGCCCTTTTGCCTTAAGCCCCGAAATTTTGTGGCCGATGAGCGGACCGAGGCTATCGCCCGTAGACCTGTCCGTCCCGATACAAACAAAGACGAGCGACCTGCGGCCATCTCCGAGCGCTTTCGTAATATGTGCATGCAATACGTCTGTAAAGCATTGGAATGCAGTGGTGCTGTTTACGTTGATATATTGCTGTCCAGCGGCTGTTTTGATCAGCATCTTAACTCCTGATAACCCTTTTTTATATATTATTTCCAGAGTTTATAGTTTTATTACTATTGTTTCTTACGTCTGTCAAATATCCTCAGTCTCATTATTTGTGTGAAAGCGAGTGATTTACTTAACCTTGCTAATTTGATATCATTTATCATGGAGGTGATTTTACGGAAACGCTAAGAAAAAACCAGGCATTTATCGAAGACATTGTCAATGGAATGTTCGACTGGGTAAGAGTGGTCGATATGGACAATAACGTGCTGTTTATGAACAAAGCGATGTCCGAGGGCGTCAGCGGCAATGCCGAAGCCTTAAAATGCTATGAAGTGCTTGGCCGCAACAGGCCCTGCAGCAACTGTATCTCCAGGAAGTCTGTCTTTGAGGGAAAATCCTTTGAAAAGGAAGAGCGGATCGACGGCAGATACTTTTCCGTCATGTCATCTCCATTGAGAAATACCGAAGGCAAAATAATCGCGGCAGTCGAAGTGCTCCGCGAAACAACGCAGATAAAACAATTGTACAAAAAGACACAGGAGCAGAACAAAAAGCTGAAAGACAATCTGGATATGGCCCGTAAGCTTCAGGCAAGCCTGCTCCCCGGTCCCCTGTCAGACAGTCGCCTGGATTATTCGCTGATTTTTATGCCCTGCGAAGCTCTCGGAGGGGATTTTGCAGACATTTTTTACATAGACGAATCGCATTTGGGTCTGTACCTTGCCGACGTGTCAGGGCACGGCGTTCCCGCTTCACTGCTGACAGTGTTCCTTCGTTCCACGCTGAACAAGAAGCTGCTTTCACCGGCTAAGGCGCTCGAAGAGCTTTATGCCGAGTTCAACCAGAGCAAACTGGATGAGGAATTATATATTTCGCTATTCTATGCCATCATAGATCTTGACGATAAAACGATGCTGTACTCAAATGCGGGATTGAACGTAATTCCGGCAGTATATGGCCGGAATAAGTTCGAACTGCTTAAAATGCCCGGAATACCAATAAGCAACTGGATGAAAAGGCCCGATTACAAAAACGGCTCCATCAGACTGGAATCCGGCGACAAGCTTTTCCTTTACTCCGACGGGATACTTGAAATGAGGAACGCTGATAACGAACAATTCGGAGAAGACCGTCTGCTCGACGTATTACTGAATAGTAATCTGAGACCCAAAAAGCTGCTGCTTGAGATCAAAAAATCGGCATTTCAGTTTGCAGGGATAAAGAGTGCGAACGGACTGCAGGACGATATAACGATGGCACTGCTTGAGGTAAAATAAATCAGCTGCAAATGTCCGACCAAAGCGGAAAAGCTGTCGGGGGTACGTGCTCTTTTCACCTTACCTCATCGAGCCACTTTACCAGCTCGCCGAAGCCCTCACCCGTGGCACAGGACACTTCGAATACCCGCGCCCTGCTGTTTACCGCCGCGATGCCTTTGTAGAAGGCCTCCTTGTCAAACTGTATGTAGGGCATGAGGTCCATCTTGTTAAGAATGATAACGTCTGCCGTGCTGAACATCGAAGTATATTTAAACGGCTTGTCATGGCCTTCGGGAACACTTGCTATGACGATCTTGGTTTTTTCGCCTAGATCAAAGGACGACGGGCAGATCAGATTGCCTACGTTTTCGATAAAGAGTACGGTATTATCGAAAGCTTCATCTCCCGTTACGACAGTCCTTATCATATTTGCATCGAGATGGCATTCGCCGCCTGTATTTATCTGTACTACATGGACTCCGATCCGATCGATCTTTTCCGCGTCGATACTCGAGGCTATGTCCCCCTCGATGACGCTGAAACGGCGCTTTGAAAGCTCCATCAGCTTCATTATGACAGAAGTCTTCCCGGCGCCCGGAGACGCCATCACATTGATTACTGTGATACCATGCCCGCTTAGGTAGGCCCTTAGCTCTTCAGCCAACTTTTCATTGGCGCCCATTATATTTTTCATTACTTTAACTTCCATTTATTCGACCTCCAGACTTTCGATATAAAACTCCCTGCCGGCATCCGTCAGCCTGCCTTCCCCACCGCAATGCGGACAGTTGAAACCGCTTCTGGGCTTCTCAAATTCCCTGCCGCAGGACTTGCATAAAAACAAAGCCGGCATTCTTTTGAAAACCAGCTTTGCACCTTCTGCTATTGTGTCCTTGCTTATGATGTCAAAATACATGCTTACCGATTCGTCTATTATGGACGACAGGTCACCTATGACAAGCCTTATTTCAAGGATCCTGCCAGCGCCTGCCGCTTCGGCTTCCTTTACTGCAATATCCACTATATTGCAGGTCACCGCATATTCATGCACAATAAATACCTCTTTATGCTATGATTTTCTTTTCTTCCTTTTCGGGCTCTCTAACAGGTTCTGAAGCCGGCTGGGGCTGCTGTACGAATTTTCTCTTTCCCTTAACCGGAGCTGAGGTATTGTACATCTCACAGCCCATGATACATTTCTTCGGGCAAACCTCGACACATGCATTGCAGATTATACACTTGAACGGGTCTATCTCCCAGCTCTTTTCGTTCCTGTTCACGGTAAGAGCATTGGAAGGGCATTTCCTGCTACACATCCCACAAAAAATGCACTTGTCTATATCTATCTCAATGTGGCCTCTTGTTTTGCTGAACGAAGGCCTTGTTTCCATCGGGTATTTCCTCGTGGCTGGCTTCGTTACGAGGTTATTCATAACATTGCCTATCATATCGAACATAACTTTTTACCTCCATCTATACATTCCGACTCCATATATCTAACCGCTGCCGCACAAGTCCGGGATCTGCCTGTCCTGTCGTCATCCCTCACGGCAGCCGCATCATAACGGTTCCGCCTCGCTCAGCGCTCTGTACAGCTGATACAGGGATCTATCGTCAGGATAAGTATCGGCACATTCGCCAGTTCACTGCCCGGCAGGATCTTAAGCAGCGCCGGTATATTCGCAAACGTGGGAGTCCTTACTCTCATTCTCTCCAGGTTCTTTGTGCCATTCGCCCTGAGATAATACAATACTTCGCCCCTGGGCTGTTCGACTCTCGAAATGACTTCGCCTGTCGGGAATCCCTTGAACGGCGCGGCTATCTCTCCCGCCGGAAGCTTGTCGATAGCCTGTCTGATCAGGTCGATCGACTGATAGACCTCTTTGATCCTGACAACAGTTCTGGCATAGCTATCTCCATCGGTCATTACTATAGGTTCGACCTCAAGCTCACCGTATGCAGCATATCCTGTGGTCCTGAAGTCCGTCACGATCCCGCTTGCCCTCGCCATAGGTCCAACAGTGCCCAGCCTGCGCGCGTCCTTCTCCGAAAGTACTCCTACGCCGACCAGTCTGTGTTTTACGGTATAATCGTTGAGGAATACCGGTTCCAGCCTCTGAATATCCTGCTTGACATCGTCGATTACGACCTTTGTCTTTGTCAGCAGCTCCGGAGATATATCGCGCCTTGTGCCGCCGATTGTATTGACAGAGATTATCACCCTGCTGCCGGCGGTCTCTTCCATTATATCCATTATCTTTTCCCTGTCTCTCCATGCCTGCATGAAAAGACTCTCAAAGCCGAACGCATCGGCCAGGAGACCCAACCAGAGCAGATGGCTGTGGATCCTGTGCAGCTCGGCCCAGATAACTCTAAGGTAACGCGCCCTGTCCGGCACCTGAATGTCCATAAGGGTCTCTATGCCCTGGCAGTAAGCCTGGGCATGCATGCAGCTGCAAATGCCGCAAATACGTTCAACAACAAATACGTTCTGAGTAAATTCCTTCAATTCCGTCAGTTTTTCAAGGCCCCTGTGAACATATCCGATCGCAGGCACGGCCTCGACTACCTTTTCGTCCTCCATGACAAGCTTCAGATGAAGGGGTTCCGGAAGCACCGGATGCTGTGGTCCGAATGGTATAACCGTCTTAGGCATTTTTATCTTCCCCCTTTTTCACTATAGTGATCTGCTGCCTGAGCATCGGATTGTCGGGCGCTCCGTCCGACAACAGGAGATGCCCTCCGAAATCGACAACAAGGTTTTCGATATTAACGCCAAAAAGCTCCTTGATCTCATTTTCCACGAGCAAAGCGCAAAAAAAGATCTTCGATATGCTGGGAACTGCAGTGCCTTTGGGGATCGTAAGCTTCAGGTTTGTCAGCTTGTAATCCATGTCAAAATGATAATAAATATCCAATGTGTCATTATTGTTGTCTACACAGGTCGCAGTAACGAGCCTGTAGCCGTCATAATGCAGCTTCTGTACTTCACCGAGCAATTCTTGAACGGTTATTTCCTTCACATTCTCAATCATTCACAGCCTCCAAGCTTCGGCTTTCCTTCATTTTCGCAGCCTTTTCATCCATTTTGCCTACCGCCATCACGATGCCGTCGATAATAGCCTCGGGTCTCGGGCAGCAGCCTGGTACATATGCATCTACAGGCAGTACCTGATCGATCCCGCCAAGCACATTATAGCATTCCTTGAACACGCCGCCGGAGCAGGCGCAGGCGCCGACAGCCACAACAGCTTTCGGCTCGGGGATCTGATTGTATATATTCTTCAGTACACGCACGTTCCTGTGGTTGACCGATCCGGTAACTACAAGGACATCGGCATGCTTGGGGTTGCCGACATTTACTATCCCAAACCGCTCCACATCGTACAAGGGTGTGAGGCAGGCAAGAGTTTCTATGTCGCAGCCGTTGCAGCTGTTGCAGTCAAAATGCACGATCCACGGCGATTTCTTACGTGACTTACTAATTATATTCTGAAATATATTCCCCATTTATTCACACCAGCTTTCACTCATCAAAATTAGAGTTTTGCATAGAGCCATATGATATTCGTCAATGCGGCTCCTATGCCGAACAGCCACACAATTTTCAACATCCATCTCCAAGTGACCCTGGCGCTGATATTATCTATCACTATCTCCAGGAAATAGCTCGCAAGAGCTATCAATATACCTACCCAAAATGGCTTCGCAAAAAACAGCGAAATCATGCCCAAAAGCAATACCAGATCATACCAGTCCGTCAGTTCGATCAGCGCAAGCTGAGGTCCTGAAAACTCTGTCGTGATACCCTTGACCAGCTCCTGATGCCCGTGATGGGAGGTGGAGAAGTCAAAAGGCGACTTTTTCAGCTTGATTGTCAGCACGAATACGAATGCAAGAAATACCAGAGGCAGATTTGCGATCATAGGCTGTGCGTACTGGAAAATGCTTTCGATCATAAAGCTCTTTGTAGTGAGGTAGATACCTACCGTCATCATCAGGATAACGGGCTCGTAGGCTACCATCTGTATTATCTCCCTCTGCGCGCCGATCTTGCTGAAAGGCGACCTGACGCTCATAGCACCGATGACCAGCGAAAGGTTCGAAAACGTCAGTACGAATACCAGCATCAGCAGATCCTGCTTGAACACCAGCATCATCAACGCCATTATGGCAAACAACAGATAACACAGCACATAGACCATCTGGGTCTGGTTCAGTGTGATCTTTTCCTTGCCGAGCAGCTTGAAGAAATCATAAAACGGCTGCAGCACCGGCGGTCCGATCCGGTTCTGCATGCGTGCGGTCAGCTTTCTGTCTATTCCGGTGAGCAGGCCACCAATCAGGGGAGCGGCGATTATTGTTATCAATGCTGTAATTATTTCCGGCAAATATTTCATCATATCACCACCCCGAACATTATCAGAATAATTGCACCGGCGATGAGATTGACAACAAGTGTAAGCCTTTCTTCGCCAAGTATATTTTTAAAATAATAGTTGTGAACAATAACACTCTCTGCTTTGTCGCCCGGGCCTGTGAATTCCAGACCTCTGATGTCGTCGTTTACATTCTCGCCGCCCATATACGGCGGTTTGATCTTCTCGGGCTTTGTCCTGCGGATAAATATCGGTATCGTCAGAACTATCGCAAACAGCACTATGAAAAAGCCTATCGAGGCAAATCCTCCCATATTGGGAACGTTGCCGTTGCCGAGCCATATCCCGCCGTTACCGCTCGTCAGCGAACTTGGATCGCCAATCGCGTCCAGCGAAAGCTGCGGGGCGACAAACGTGTTGAACAGCGGCACTATCAGTATACTGGCCGCGAGTACGAACAGAGTGAGGATCGAAAGCGCCGTCTTTACGGAAACTTTCAGCTTTTCCACATGCAAACTCGTCTTATATGACATGGTCAGTATAATACCGATCCACTTCGCCCAGAAAAATACCGTAAATGCACTGCCCAGTATGATCAGCACTAGCACTATCGGCAGGTGTACAGCAGCCTCTATTGCAAGCCATTTTGTCATCAGCACGCCGAAAGGCGGCAGCAGCATGGAGATCATACCGATGACCGTGATGACTGTCGTAAATGGCATTTTCTTCATCAAGCCCTGCATATCTTCGATATCGCGGCTTCCGATACCATGTTCGATGGTACCGACACAAAGGAACAGCAATCCCTTGGATATCGCATGGAACACTATCAGCAGCATTGCCGCGCCGAGCGCTATATTCGTACCTATGCCTGCACAGCAGATGATAAGCCCCAGGTTTGCAATCGTCGAATATGCCAGCACGCGCTTGGCATTCCTCTGGCTGATCGCAAGGGCCGACCCGGCCACGAACGTAAAGCCTCCGACTACGGCGACAATCGTGCCGAGCATGGTTCCTGCAAATGCAGGAGCAAAACGGACTATCAGATAAACGCCGGCTTTAACCATGGTGCTTGAATGCAGCAGGCCAGAAACAGGCGTAGGCGCTACCATTGCGCCAAGCAGCCAGCTCTGGAACGGGAACTGTGCCGATTTGGTAAAGCCTGCGAGGCACAGCATGCCGAGCCCGATCGGTAAAAATCCTGCAAATGCGGCTCCCGGCTTGGTGCTGATGATCTCATCGATCGCAAGCGTACCTGTTGCGTTATAAATCATGATAATACCCAGCACAAAGGCTATACCGCCGATCAGGTTTATCCACAAAGCCCTGACGCCGTTATTTATCGCTTCTTCTGTCCTGTCATGCGATATCAGCAGGAACGAGCAGAGTGTCGTTACTTCCCAGAAAAAGCCCATCCACATAAGGTTGTTCGTTACCACAAGCCCGTTCATTGCGCCCAGGAATATGAATATTATGACAAAAAACCTGGGCTGCCTGGACTTTTTCATATGCTGGTGCTCTTCATGCTCGTGCATGTAACCGAGCGCGAAAACCGCTACCAGAGGACCGATGATCGAAACCAGAAGCACCATTATCAATGACAGATAATCGAGCATGAATACTTTCTCAGGTTCCCTGACCGATCCGAATATTTTAAAGAGAAGGACCGCTATCAGCTGAATGGATGCAAGCGTCGATATAAGCATTTTCTTCAGCGAAAATCCAATATAAATAATGTAAACGATCAAAGCAATATCCAGAATCTCAACGATCATATTGAAATCGACCGGCGATTCCAGCCCTAATGCCAGTTTGCCGCCTGCTGCCGTGATCTTGCCGACGAGCAGTATCGCAACAACTGACATTACCAGCGCAGCTGCCGTCACTATAATGCTTCGGCCGTTCCTGCCCCTGATTATCGAGCACAGACCCGCACAGAGTACAGGTAATAATATTGCAATAGCTAATAATAAATATGTTTCCACAAGCAGGCTCCTTTCTACTAATCACCTACAATATAATACTATAATTGTTGTATACAATCAACACAAAAACGGAAATTTTTTAAAATCGAGAGACTTATAATGCTTAGAAATGAGCGGGCTAGGAAATTATGGCATGAACTTTGTATACAATGACGGACATCCTGCACAGATGCCCGATACAACCCTGTCTATTCCGGATAAATCACGTAACGTCTTTATGTTAACAAAATCTGAAGACATCAGTGAAGCCACATCGCGAGCCTGATCATACCCTGTTTCGAAAGCGAGTATCCCGCCTCTTTTAAGGTAAGCGGGAGCTTTGCCTATTATCTTCATGTAAAAATCAAGTCCGCCGGCCCCGCCGTCAAGTGCTGTGTGCGGCTCGTGATCACGGACCTCGCGCATAAGCCCAGGTATATCATCGCTACGGATATACGGGGGATTCGATACGATAACGTCGAAGGCTTCTCCTCTCACATTTTGAAACAAGTCGCTTTTAATAAAATCAATGCGGCTGTCCACGCTGTTTTTTACGGCATTTCTTTGGGCAACAGCCAGTGCGTCCTCCATCTTGTCGACCGCCGTAACGATACATTCCGGAAGATAGTGCGCCAGGCTCACCGCTATACAGCCTGAGCCCGTTCCGATATCGAGGATGCGCAATGACATGCCGCCATATGCCGGACCCGCTGATGACATCCTTTCCTCGCAAAACCTGATCACTGTTTCAACAAGCAGCTCTGTCTCCTGCCTCGGGATAAGCACTCCCGGTTCGACTTCGATGGGGAGCGACATAAATTCCTGAATACCTGTAAGGTACTGCAGCGGGTGACCTTGAGCACGCTTTTTCAAGGCAGACAAGTAGTACTTTAGGTCTTCTTCCTTTAAAACATTGTCACCATGCGAGTACAGGAAGACCCTGCCGCATTTTGCTGCAGCACATAGCAGAGCCCCGGCATCTGCCGCCGGGGCCTCAATATCTGCTGCTTTCAATATTTGTATCCCTGTTTTGAGCGCTTCGTTGTACGTCATCTTATCTTCCTGCTGTCCCATTACATTCCATCCGCATATTTTGTGCTGCTTTCCGCCCTGTTACCACTTGTCGGAGTCATCCCTGACTATTACATTTTCCATTGCGACTATGGCAACCTCGAGCATGGAATCGTCCGGCTCCCTCGTAGTCAGGTACTGGAACAGCATGCCGGGTGCATTGATTATTCTCATGGCAAGCCAATCGGTGTGTCTGCCGGCGAACCGGAGTATTTCGTAAGCCACCCCTGCGACCACAGGTATCATGAGCAGGCGGAGCAGCGCATTAATCAGCGGAGTATACCATCCGAGGAACGAAAACATTATGATACTTACGATCATGACAAGGAACAGGAAGGAAGTGCCACACCTCGGATGATGCGTAGAATACTTCCTGATATTCTCCACAGTCAGCTCCTCGCCGTTTTCGTAGCAGTGTATGGTCTTGTGCTCAGCGCCGTGGTACATCCATACGCGTTTGATGTCATTGAGCCTGGACGCCAGATATATATAACCCCAAAATATCAGTATCCGGATAATACCTTCGAAAAGGTTGTACAGAATGACTCCCGAGCCCTGTTTTTCAAGGTTGATCAGACCGGCCAGGAAATTCGGCAGAAGGATGAACAGCCCGATACTCATCGCCAGTGCAATAATTACGGAAAAGTAGATCACAGCGTCCTTTCCCTTGTCCTTGAATGTTCTTTCTATAAAGGCATCTATCTTTGAGGGCTTCTTATCCGCCTCGTCTTCAAGCTCAACAAAATCCGCGGAGTACATCAGCGCTCTCACACCGACGACCATCTGCCTGAAAAGGTTCACACTCCCCCGGATAAACGGGACCCTGGTTATCGGTGTTTTTTCAGGCAATGGCTTTTTATCGAGCACAATTTCGCCATCCGGCTTGCGCACTGCGATGGCTATACTTTCAGGGCCCATCATCAGAAGGCCTTCCAGCAACGCCTGCCCGCCTATTGTAGTTTTTTTCATATGACCCTCCACAGCCGGTATCAAAAAATAAAGGCCGAATCAGTCTTCAGCCTTTAGTGTAACATCTTTGAGTCTATTTTTCAATTCGTGATCAACCGCGTTCGTCTACGATTCCATATTTCTTCTTGAATTTCTCAACACGTCCGCCTGTATCAGCAAGCTTCTGTTTGCCCGTAAAGAACGGATGACAATTTGAGCATATTTCAACATGCAGTTCCTTTTTGGTGGAACCTGTCACAAAAGTGTTCCCGCAAGCACATTTTACTACTGCTTCTCCGTATTTCGGATGGATATTTTCCTTCATCTCTAATTCACTCTCCTTCGCCCATATGCAAAATAGATTGTGCCATTTTGCTAAAACAATAAGGCAAAAAATATTTTAACATAACTTGCATTGGTAATCAAGCACTATTTTCTACTTATCAATGAACGACTTGTTGATACTGTTCACGAAATCCTCGTTCGTCCTGGTTTGGGTCAGCCTGCTGAGTATCATTTCCGTTACGTCCGATGTGCCGAGGTTGCTCATGGCCTTTCTGATAGCCCAGATGCTTTCCATTTCCTTCTGGTTCAGCAGCAGGTCCTCTCTCCTCGTACCGGACTTGTTGATATCAATGGCCGGGAAAATACGTTTTTCCGACATTTTCCTGTCAAGGTGGATCTCCATGTTGCCTGTTCCCTTGAACTCCTCGAAAATGACATCGTCCATGCGGCTGCCGGTTTCGATCAGGGCTGTAGCAATAATAGTCAGGCTTCCGCCGAATTCTATGTTACGTGCGGAACCGAAGAACCTCTTGGGACTGTGCAGCGCACCCGGATCAAGACCTCCTGAAAGCGTCCTGCCCGTGGGCGGGATCGTAAGGTTATATGCCCTCGCGAGTCTTGTGATACTGTCAAGGAGGATAACTACGTCCTTTTTGTGCTCGACAAGCCTCTGAGCCCTTTCCAATACCATTTCAGCGACCTTTATATGGTGTTCGGGCACCTTGTCGAAGGTGGAATAAATTATTTCCCCGTCAATAGAACGCTGCATGTCGGTAACTTCTTCAGGCCGTTCGTCGATCAGAAGGACGATCAGTTCTATCTCGGGGTAATTGGTCGTAATGGCATTTGCTATCTTCTTCAGCAGTATGGTTTTACCTGCTTTAGGCGGAGACACGATCATGCCTCTCTGTCCTCTGCCTATCGGCGCAATAAGGTCGATCAGCCTTGTCGAGAGCTCCTTCGGGGATGTCTCGAGTGTGATGCGCTGATCCGGGAATATCGGCGTCAGATACTCGAAGGATATCCTCTTTGAAGCCACATCGGGCGTATCGCCGTTAACAGTCTGCACATAGAGCAGCGCCTGGAATTTCTCGCCTTCCTTCGGTATCCTGCCCTTGCCTTTTATCTTGTCCCCGGTTTTAAGTCCGAATCTTCTTATCTGTGAGGGGGAGACATACACGTCCTTGGTTCCGGACAGGAAATTATCGCTCCTTAAGAAACCATAACCATCAGGAAGCACTTCCAGGACGCCTTCAACCGGATCGTCGCTTTCTATTTTTTCAGTTCCGTTCTGCTGGACTTGTTTATCCTGCTGCTGGTTCCATGGTTCCTTTCTTTGCTGCTGGTCATAAGGCCTAAGCATCTGCCTGTCATCGGTCCTTACGGTTTCGTCGGCTCTTCCGTTGCCATTTTCGGTCCTGTAATCCGGTCTGTAATCCGGTCTGTATTCGGGTCTGCCATTCTCGGGTCTGGCATCCTGCCTGCCATTCTCAGGCCTGACATCCTGCCTGTTATTATCGGGCCTGACATCCTGCCTTGCGGAGTCGGACCTTGACGCTCCGTCGGGTTCCGGCCTCACCTGCACCATCACTTCTGTACTTGCAGGCCTTTCGGACTGCGCTTCGGCCGATGACTGCCGTTCATCCCTCTGCCACTGCCTTCCCCTGTTTCTATCATACCTTGGTTGAAAAACGCCCCTGCCTGCAGGTTTCTCAGTTTTCTCAGCTTCTTCAGCCGATTCCCGTACAGTGCCGGCAGCCGCATCGCTAATAGCAGCTTCGGCTGGCCTTGTCGATTCAGGAATTTCCTGCTGCAGTCCACTGACCGGTTTTGCGGCTTCGGCCGAAATACCGGTATCTGCGTTTTCCTTACCGGCAGCTTTTAATTCTCCGGTCTTTGCTGTCATTTTGTCTTCCCTTGCTGCTTTACTGGGCCTGCCTCTTTTAGATTTCCTCAGCACAACAGGCTCATCCGTTACCGCGGCAGTGGGCTCCAACTGCAACTGCTCAGCCGGTTTTACTTCATCAGCTATTTTATTTTTAATGATATCGATTTTTTCTTCAGGTTTGTTTTCCGACCCGCCCATATCTGCTGCAGCTTCGGAAATACTCGATTTTTTAGTTCTGCGGGATGGCTTTATATTTTCAGAAGTTACGGCATTATCTGACGTATTTTCTTCTGTTTCTGCTGTTTCTGCTTTTTTGGGTTTCCTGCCCTTTTTAGACTTTCCTGCTGATTCATCAATGCCGGCTTCGGCGCTTTCCGTTTCGGCACCGCCCTTCTTTCTGGCGCCATTGGCTCCAGCCTTATGGATCTTTTCGATCAGTTCTTCCTTGGAATAATTGTTGATGCCTCTTAATCCCATCATCTTGGCTATGTACTGCAAATCCTCCAATGTTTTCGCAGTAAGGTTCACTTCTTCCATAATCCACCACCTATTAAAATATATTAAAATGAATTTGTTAATCAGAAATCCGAGTGAATATCTGTGCGTCACAAATCCGGACCAATCTGGTTAAACTACAACCTGTAGTCATAGATATACTGTGGCCGCAGCTTAATACGAAACTAATAATTTTTTCTAAGTTTAAACAGGGAATCTAAACAATAGAATGAATCGTAATTACAAGAATATTATAGCATCCGGCACATCTCATTGTCAAATGCAAAACCTTGAGCAGGCTTATCCGCGCTTTTATACGCAAACCCGACAATCATTATTTCCCGAATTTATCCCCTGATTGCCTTTTCAAAAGGTTTTCTTCCGTTATCAATATCTGGTTTTTCATCAGTATTTCTTTCAGATCCTTGTTGGTTGCAGCCGGGATCTTCTTGCTGCCACCGCATTTCACACACCGCAGCAGGATACAATCCGAAAGCAGCACCAGTTCCACTTCATTATTCCCGCATTCGCACTGCAGGTTTCCATTCAATGCAATATCATGTATGCAATTGAGAGTGTCGAACATGACCTGCGTGTTATCAAAATAGCTTTCGTATCCATACATATTTATTAGTTCGTCGAGCTCTTCCTCGAGGCTGTCAACTTTTTTGCGGACCGCTTCATCCCTGCCGACAAAGCATATTTTTGTGCCGGTCTCGGGGCAGTTTACGGCGATGGTGTCTCCTGTCAGGATGCCTTTTTTGGTAAAAAGACAGGTGTGCTCGTTACCGCATCCAATGCAGGGAATACTGATCAAAAAATTGTTTTCACCCTCCTGTTTTATTGTAATCCATGATTTCTTACAACGGCATGATAAGCTGCAATTCTTTTTATGTAATAATGTAAACAGCGAGATATTGAAAAATTCAAAACTCCCGCAGGAAGTACATTTATATGCGATGGTCACACTTGTATCTATCAGCATTTTTCCCACCTCACATAAATATATTCGCTATTTATAAAAAAAATCCTGCTTTGGCAGGGAAAACACATAGAGCATGGCAGTCTGGGAAAGCTAACGATTATGTAAATATAAATACGACAATTGTCCATGTATTATTTAACTGTTATAATGTAAATATATTTTACACGTTTACGGCGTAGAAGATCGAATTTGCAAACATCCTGAGCATGTCATTCTTATGTTAAAGGCGGAGTATAATGAAGCATCTGTTTATTTTGAATCCTGTAGCAGGCAAAGGTAAGACTCTCAGACTTGTACCTGAAATAAAGGATTACTGCGAGACTCATGGCTATGAATATGAGATCAGGGTGACAGAACACCCCGGGCATGCGACAACGATAGCCCATGAGCAGAGTATGGCGGGACAGCTCAGGATCTACTCGGTAGGGGGCGACGGTACGCTCAACGAGGTATTGAACGGAATGGCAGGCAGCGGCAGCAGCCTGGCAGTCATCCCGAGCGGTTCCGGAAATGATTTCATCAGGAGCATAGTCGGGGAAAATATCCCGGAAAATATACTGCAGACAACGGTAGAGGGCTCGGAGAGGCTCATAGATTATGCTTCGGTCAACGGAAAATATTTCGCAAATATCTCGTCGATGGGTTTCGATGCAAAAGTGGTCTATGAAACAGGCTATTTCAAGAAGCTTCCCCTGGTATCAGGCAAATTGGCTTATATCCTTGGTGTGCTTTCTACTATCGTAATTTGCAAGAATCTCCAGATGGAGCTGAAAACTGATACTGAGACCATCTCAGGCAGGACCCTGCTAATAGCGGCCGGAATTGGCAGATATTACGGAGGCGGCATGAAAGCGCTGCCAGATGCCGTTATCGACGATGGCCTTTTTGACATATGTTATGCCGAAGGTATGTCGAGACTGAGGATACTGAGGCTGTTCCCCAAATATATAAAAGGCCTCCACGGAACGATCAAAGGGGTCCGCCTGCTTCGTTCCAGAAGGGTGGAAATAACTGTCGGAAAGCCTATTCCGATGAATCGCGACGGCGAGATCATACTTGCCGGCAAAGCCGTTTTTGAAATTTTCCCGAAGGGCCTGCCATTTGTATTTCCCGCCGGAACATAGTGACCGATGACTGAAACATGGGAGCGGTTCAGTCCCCATGTTTCACTATCCCCTTTTCCCACCGGTCAGCTTACCTCGAGCAGCCGGTACTGCGCCGTGTAAAGCTTCCGGTAAGCTCCGTCCCGCGCCATGAGCTCATCGTGGGTGCCCTGTTCGATTATCCTGCCGTCCTCCACGTACATTATTTTGTCGGCGTTTTTTATCGTTGACAGCCTGTGCGCTATCACGAATGAGGTGCGTCCCTTTAAAAGCCTCTGCAGTCCTTCCTGCAGCGCCAGCTCAGTCTTTGTATCGATGCTCGAGGTGGCTTCGTCGAGCACAAGTATCCTCGGATCAGCAAGCAGCGCCCTTGCGAAGGAGATTAGCTGCCTTTGTCCGACAGAAAGCCTGGAGCCTCTTTCATTGACCTGCGTATTGTACCCGTCGGGCATGGCAGCGATGAAATCATGCGCCCTGACTGCCTTGGCCGCTTCGATCGCTTCTTCGTCGGTCGCGTCGA
>Ga0207834_1000075_pt1 | contig 31356 bp, 26 predicted proteins | sample LuqExpMetagenom5_FD_187763 | JGI IMG/M metagenome (GOLD analysis project Ga0207834, IMG submission 187763) | Tropical forest soil microbial communities from Luquillo Experimental Forest, Puerto Rico - Sample 5 (SPAdes) | ecosystem: Environmental > Terrestrial > Soil > Tropical forest ...
CACAAGGTTGACTACGGTAGATTTCCCGGCGCCTGTAGGACCTACGAGCGCGACGGTCTCACCGGGCTGCACCCTGAAGCTTACATGGTCAAGTATTACTTCATCCTTTTCGTAGCAGAACACTACGTCCTTAAACTCGACACTCCCCTCTATCTGCGGCATTTCCGAAGCCCCGGGCAGGTTCGCCACGACAGGTTTTTCGTCTATGGTCTCAAATATCCTCTCAAGGTATGCTACAGCATTTATAATGGAGTTGTAAAAGTTTCCGAGGTTGCTGACGGGTTCCCAGAAGCGCCAGATATAGCTGATGAATGCAATGATAATACCGACGGTCACGCCGCCGGTCCCGAGCCACCTTACACCCATAATGAAAACCGCAGTTACGCAGCCTACGGAAATTATATCGATGAAGGGCCACGTGAGGAACTGTATCTTTACGGCAGCGAGCCAGGACTTCCTGTAATCGTCGCTCTGGCCAAGGAATATCTTCATGTTTTCGTCTTCCCTGGCAAAGGACTGCGTGACTTTTATGCCACAAATGCTTTCATGGATATACGCATTCATGTTGGCCTGTTTTCTGCTGACCTTCTGCCAGGCCTTGCGCTGGGCATTCCTTACCAGCATGATGGCCACGATCAGCACGGGAAGGCCTGCAAGGCAGATCATTGCCAGCCTGAGATTAAGGAACAGCAGGAAGCATATGATAGCCACCAGCGTGAACATATCGGTTATGAGGTTGATTATACCGTTGGAAAGCAGGTCGCTCAGAGAATTGACATAATTGACGACCCGTACGAGTATCTTGCCGTGCGGCCTGCTGTCGTAGTAGGAAAACGGGAGCTTCTGCAGGTGGACGAACAGGTCCTTACGGATGTTGTAAAGCACGCTCTGGCCTATAAAGGTCATCGTCCTGATCCTGTATTTCATGCATATCGTATTGAATACCAGTGTGGCAAGATAGATGCCCGCGAGTATCGCAAGTCCCGCAAAATCACTGTTCGGTATCTTGTCGTCTATCGCTATCTTGACGAGCAACGGACCAAGCAATGCCACGCCGCTCGATGCAAGCATGAGCAATACCGTCGACACTACCTTCCATTTGTAGGGTGTAAGGTATGCCAGCAGCCTCTTCACCTGTTTGAAATCGAATCCGGTATCCAGTTCTTCGTCTATATCGAATTTGTTCCTAGCCATTATTTACCCCCTGTATTTCTTAATGCCATGACAAGCGACGGTAAATGCAGGACTATCGTCCGTCAACACGCAGCTCCGGCCGATTCCTTGTCGAAATCGCCGTATTGGTTTATAAATACGCTGTAATAGTAACCCTTCCTTGCCAGCAGTTCGTCGTGCGTGCCTCTTTCGACTATCTTTCCGGAGTCCAGCACCAGTATCAGGTCGGCGTTTTTGACCGAAGAGATCCTGTGTGCTATGACAAAGGCAGTCTTGCTTTTGTAAAACTCGCCGAGAGACTTGTGTATCGTATGTTCGGTCTCTATGTCGACGCTTGATGTAGTATCGTCAAGTATCAGTATCGAGGGATCCCTGATAAGCGCGCGGGCGAGGGCTATCCTCTGTCTCTGGCCTCCTGACAGTCCGACTCCGCGTTCACCTATTATCGTATCGTAGCCATCGCTGAAGCCTTCGATGAAGTCGCTCGCTCCGGCCATTTCTGCGGCCCACTGGACTTTTTCCACCGAAACCTCCGGAGTGCCGTATGCTATATTTCCCTCGATAGTATCTGAGAACAGGAACACATCCTGCATTGCCACCGCGATGCTCTCCCTCAGCTCCCTCACATCGTAATCGCGTATATCCCTGCCGTCGATCAGTATCTTCCCCCCGGTGCAGTCATAAAACCTTGAAATAAGGCTCACCAAAGTCGATTTGCCCGAGCCGGTGGGGCCGATGACCGCGATGGTCTGCCCGGGATAAGCCTTGAAGCAGACATCTTCCAGCACTTCGTTTTCACCGTAGCTGAAGCATACGTTACTGAATTCGACCCTGCCTTCCACCTTGACCCCGTTGATCGACTCTTCACTGCTCTTTATCCTGGGTTCCCTGTTAAGGAGCGCCATTATTTTTTCGGCTGACGCCGCAAAACGCTGCGTATCGTTGATAAGCCAGCCAACCTGCCTCATGGGGTTGTTCAGCGCCCAAATGAAGCTGTTGAACGTGACCAGCTGGCCAAGTGTGATATTTCCGCGGATGACCATAATACCGCCGACGAAAATAATGACCACCGAAAGGAAGCCCGCTGCGGAATCCAGTACAGGGAGGTATTTCTCCCAGATTTTCGCCGCTTCGATGTTCCTGTCCATAAAGCCCGCATTCTCACGCGAGAATTTATATATCTCGTACTCTTCCTTGGCAAATGCCTTGATGACACGGTTTCCGCTGATACTCTCCTGTACTGTTGAGTTGAGCTTTGAAAACTGATTGCGTATGGCTGTAAATGCCGGTTTGACCTTGCCGGCAAGCTTAACGGCCAGTATCCCGGTGACCGGCGTAATCGCCAGCAGTGTCAGTGTGAACGTGGCATTTATCGAGAACAGGATCGCAACGACCGAAATGAAGGTTATTGCATGAAGAAATATCGAATATATGACATACGACGTAAAGTGCCTGACAGCTTCCATGTCGCCTGTCATACGGGCCATTATGTCTCCCGTCTTTGTGTTGTCGAAGAATTCGAAATCCAGTTCCTGCACACGTTTGAAAATAGCTTCCCTCGCATTGAATGTGACGCTCTGCGATACATATTCGAACATGTTCAGATAAATATACCGGAATACGGATTTGATCACTGTCGTTACGATCAGTATCATGGCCAGCGTAAGCAGTATCTCATCCTTCCCGCCCTTTATGATCCTGTCGACGTTGATCCCGAAGATCGACGCCTGTTCTCCCTTTATAACCTTGTCGACAAGTATGCCCTGCACGATCGGGTTGACCATGTTCAGCAGGTTCATAAGGACGACCAGGAACAGTGCCGTCAGAAATATGTATTTGTATTTTTTTATGAAGCTCCAAACCCATTTGAATTCAGCCATATGTATCAGCTTTCCCGGTTATTTGGCATGCCGGTGGATATTTATCGGTAATATGACCTGCCATTATAACTTATTATCGGGTATGTGCCACAACAAGAAAATGTACATTTTTGATTTTATGATGTATAATCTTATTTTGATTAGGAATTATTTATAAAGGTCTGGGTGTACCGATGTTCGATCTGGGAGTCAATACGGAAAGCTTCAATCCCCACGTTTATTTCACCTTCAAACGCAAATTCGATGAAACGCATGAGGCGAAGATCCATTGCCATGATTTTATTTCAATGGTCTATATACTTTCGGGCGGATGCTCCTACAGGATAGGCGATGCACAGTATCAGGCAAAAAAAGGCGATATGCTCGTCTTCAACCCCGGCGTGAACCATGGCAAAACTGTAAAACCGGGCGAGGAGATTCTTGAACTGCACGTGGGCTTCGACAACATACAGGTCGAAGGTCTGACAAAAAACAACCTGATCGGTCCGGAAGCATGCCCGGTCATTAATCTGCAGGAGCATGAGCAGGACTTCGTCAAATGCTGCAGCGATATCTATCTGGAGCAGGAGAACGATCTGCCTGGACATGAACTGATGCTCAAGATCCAGGTAATGCGGCTGATCGTACTGTTTCTCAAAACGACCCGTTCAGGTTTGTTACCGGGTAAAAACCCGCTCGTCAGTTTCGATTCCAACGAAAAGTCCGTCATTGTCAGCACTTTGATAACTTTTCTGAACGAGAATTACATTCGCCCCATTTCGCTGGACACCATATCAAAAAGTATTTACCTCAGTCCGACTTATATTTCAAAGGTTTTTAAGGAAGAGACAGGCGAAACTCCGATCAATTACCTGATCAAGCTCCGCCTGTCCAAAGCGCGCGAAATGCTGCAGGACGGCAGGCATTCCATCAAATCGATCGCAAGGTCGGTCGGCTATGAGGACGCCTATTATTTCAGTAAATTATACAAGAAATACAACCACGTATCGCCGTCAAGCATCAGGAAGCTGGGAGCAAAGCCTTGAAAGCATCCATGCTTCTAATAGCGTCAAAATCCGGGTCATCCTTGATATAATCTCTGTTCTTAGGGGAAAGAGTTATCGACTTCTTCAAGTTATCGATCGCTTCGTCATACCTGTTCAGTTTGACCAGTGTCTCAGCAAGGTAGTAATATGCGTAGTGATAGGATGGATCAACTTCGTCAATAATTTTTTTATAACAGGTAACCGATTCCTCGTATCTGCCAAGCTGATAAAGCGCATAGCCTTTATTGCAATAACATACAGCTGCGTCGGGATATTCAGCAATTATTTTATCGAAAGCAACTATGGAATCCTCGTATTTTTCCTGGTTTAGCAATATATTTGCCAGCCCTATCGAGGCATTCGCATTTCCCGGCTCCAATTTAAGCGACCGGTCGTAATACTCCAGGGCTTCTTCATATTTTCCGAGGCTGCTCAACGCATCTCCCTCACCATAGTAGGCGGCGTTATAATTAGGGTCGACCTCGAGTGCTTCTTCAAAATAACCAATCGCATCCGCAGCCCTTCCCATACGGTATAAGGAAAAACCCTTGCCGCATAAAGCATACGTTAAATAATCAGTTTGCTCGTCAGCATTAAGTATGACGACCTCATAATTTTTTATAGCCTGTTCGTACTCACCCAGATACAGTAACGAATTCGCCTTATAAATATAGGAGGAATAATAGGTGGGATCTGTCTGTATAGCCTTATCAAAACAGGCTATTGCCTCATTGAGTTTATTCTGGTCATAAAGGGCAACGCCTTTTGAATGATTAGCCATTAAATTATCTGGGTCTGTTTCCAATATTTTGTTATATTCTGCCGCGGCTTCCGTAAATCTTGATAGTTCGCAAAGCAGGTTTCCCTTGGACATGATCGCTTCGGTGTAATGAGGATTTAAAGCTATTGCCTTATCGTAAAACTCTAATGCAGCCTTATATTCCGAAAGTGAGTATAATGTTCCTGCCTTGTTGTAATAGAGGGCTTCCTCACCGGGAGCGAGCTCGATCGCCCGGTCATATTGAGCAATGGCTTCACTGTACCTTCCGATATAATCCAACAAATTGCCTTTCCTGTCATATGCGAAATAATCCTTTGGATTCTTTTTTAAATAAGGATCGAAAGCCTTTGCCGCCTCATCCTCCTTACCCATTTCCACCAATGTAAAGGCCTTCTGTACATATAGATCCAGGTGCGGGTTTTCTTTGATGCCCTGATCGTACACAATTACCGCTTCCCCGTATTTTTTCTGTCTGCACAGTGCTAGGCCCTTGCCGACATATGCGTCGACATATCTCTTATTTAGTTTTATAGACATATCGTAAGCCTTGATTGCGTCCCTGTTTTTACCAGTTGACCAGAGTGCATAGCCCTTAAGGCAATATGACTCGTATAGCATCGTATTCTTTTTACCTATCTTTATCGCACTGTCATAGCATTTTAATGCTTCAGAATATTTTCGCTGACTATAATAGATCTTGCCTTCACTGTTGAATGCGTTGTAGAAAGTGGGATCTGCCTTTTCGGACTGTTTATATGCTTTCACCGCTCCATCCGAATCACCCATTTTTTCCAGCAGGATACCTTTCCAATATGGATAATGCGGGTCGGTAGGATTTGTCTTAATTGCAAGGTCGAAATATTTCAGCGCCTCTCCATCTTTATTGTTCTTTTGAAGCTCTGTGGCTTTTTGAGCGTATCCCGAAGCCTTCTTCACATCTGCAGCGCTAGCTGCTTCCGCCGGTACGACTGCTATTGAGAATATAAATACAAGAACCAGAACAAAAGCCATAAATTTTTTCATGCTGCAACCCCCTAAAAATCGACATAATTTAAATTCCTGATTCCTAAGGCACCTGATACATTAGCTTTTATTCGAAGATAAAATCAAAATATGATACAAAGGGAATATTGAGACATTTTGTATAATTCACCCGAAAGTTATAAATTAATGATATTATATAATATTTATGGATAAATTACAAATAGTTGATGAAATGCACTATTCAGTCTGTAGTTTGGCCATCAACCGCCTTTCCCTAACATATCTCGCTGCCCCTACTATCTTCGCGGAAAGATAAGTAAGACCGGTTACAAACAAAAGATCGAAGCTGACGTTGAACAGGTATAGATGCTTGCTCAGGTCGGCGTCGCCGTCCCCGATGATCGGAAGGACGAACTGCATCATGCCCGTAAGCAGGATGAAGCCTGCCGATTCGATAATAAAACGCTCGGGTGTTCCTCGTCTCCTCACATATTCGTAAACAACAGCGAGGACCGCCGCCAGATATGTCACTGCAAGGAATAGCAGCGAATGCGGCAGAACGTTTTGCTTAAAGCTGCTCCAAAAACTGAACGCCTTTGTTACCTGCTTGTATTCTATTCCCGGGTATTTCTCGAAATTGCCCACACCCTGATTGAGTTTGAAACCGTTGTCCGCCGCATATTCGAGTTTCCCGAGCAGTCGTGCCGGATGTCTTAAGTAGAATGAGAGTATTTTGAAATGATTTACCTTTGTAGATATCATTTCCTTGAATTCGGGCATCCTGATATCGACCGGATACTCCTCCATGAAATAATTTGTTCCCGCAAGCACTGCCAGGGAGGGATCAAGCCCAAGTTCGCCAAGGTCCCTCTCCGGATCAGGCGAGCCTCTGAGTATCCCGTAAAATACGGTCTGATACTTGTTGCAGATCTTTATGTCATTTGAAACACCTGTATAGCAGAGGGCTGAAACTACGACCACAGATACTGCAAGCAGAAAGGATACCCTTTTCCACAGGGTATCCTTTCTGAGCCGGACGGCCCTTAGGAGAAGCAGTGCAGCCACTATGCCCGCCGGAGAATTTTGTATCTTTGCGCCGGCAAATATCATGGCGCTTATTCCGAAAAGTACAAGCGCCCAAATCGGAGGTTTTTCCCGCGAGACAAGAAACAGCGCCGACCCGGCCAGCAGCAGCAGGAAAACCGAAGACACCGGCTCTCCATAGAGTGAATTGAAATATGAAATATAGCCCGTATCGCAAAAAACCAATACCAGCGCTATCGCAGCAACAGCGCCCGAAAATCCGGACCGCTTCCGGACGCACCTGACAATCAGGAACACCGCAGCAGTAAATACCAGCGTATATACGGCCCCCAGAAAGCGGATATCAAAAAGTCCGGCATCGAGGAACGTCCTGCTTATGAAAACAGCCAGCAGTACGATCGGAAGCTCCGTTGAAATATACCCTCCTCCGAAGGGCATTATGAAGCCCGTTTTGTAAAGCCTGTTCACATAGCCGAAATATCGGTCCGACGCAGAATTTGTGATATACTGAAGTCCTGTCGAGTTCATGACGCGCGCGAAATCGCCGTTGTCAGCGACTCCTGTTATGGGCCTGATAAATAAAATACAGCTCAGGATGCCCAATACGATCCCGGCTGCAATATATTCCGATCTGAATTGCTTTTTATTATCCGTCATACAGTACTCCCTTTTTTGGAATCATCCACCAGTATTATTCCAAAATCATCCGGGAGTATTCATATGGCAATCTGCCTTTCAACCTGGTTTAAGTCCTTACTGGGCGCTGACGCTGTCGTTGGGAGCCTTTCGGGGGAAAGTTTCCTTTACCCTCCTGGACGTGAGGAGGTAAATATACCACAGAACGCTGAAAACTATAACATACGCCATGCTGAAAACAAACGAGGACATTATTGAACTGTGCATCTGCTCATACATTACATATGTCTTCACATACGGTATCTCTGCTATCTGCATTCCCATATTGACATATATATAAGGCGCCAGGAACAAAACCCTGAATACCAGGAACACTTTAATCATAGGAACCGCCAGGTTCAGCGTCTTCTTCAGCACGATGCCTGATAAGACCGACAGCACTGCATATATAATCGCAGCAATCTGAAAAAGCGTTCCCCAAAAACCATACTCAGTCATCGAATTGAAGCCGAAATATATGCCCATTATGCCGGCAAGCGGCTCGGCTGTGATCAGCATGAAAAACAATACCAGCAGTAAACCGCCGATACCTTGTTCCTCAAAATAAACATAGGATTTTCTGAACTCGTCCATCTTACATCATCAACTTTCTTTCAGAAAGATAATACCAATTCTTTAAATAAATTGCAAGTTTTAATCACAAGTGTTACTCGACCCAGTCCGACGGCTGGAAATAATCCGCGTATACGCCGTAAATGCCGTTGTCCCGCACTTTTATGTAAGTATTGTAGTCATTGACGGTATGCGCGTAGATCGGCACCTTAAGGCTCCTGAACTGCTTCAGGTAATCCGGTGTGCACCTGTCCACCGACATTGTCATGCCGAAAAGTTCATGGCTGTCGCAGAAGGCTATTATCTCATCCGCAGGAGCGTCCAGCTTATAAAGCGTCAGTATGATGTGGTCAAAGCCCATATCCTTCACGGTATCATACTCCTCAAAGGAGTATATCTGCGGTATCACCTGACCAACGATCCCGGGGTACTTTTCACTGATAGTCCTGAGAAGGCCCGTACTATCATCCTTGATATCCGTTATGACGTGAGCGTCCTTGTGTTTCGAAAGCCATTCAGACAGCATGTCGAGGTCCATGAGCTTCAAGCCGAGTATCGTTTTACTGGATTTGAACTCCTCGTAAGTGGCAGCTTTGGTCGAATATTTCACGTTCCTGAACCAGTTCACGTTGCCCCAGTCGTGTACCAAAACGGGTACCCCGTCCGAAGTTTTGCTTATATCCACTTCGAAAAAGCGGAAGCCTTCCTTGTACGAATTGTCCAAGGCCTGAAGCGAATTCGTGAGACGTATGCCATAGATCTCTCCGCCAGCATGGGCGATCAGCCTCGGAGCCTCGAGGATGCTGCTTTTTTCGGCGTGCCTGAATATCAGGCTGACAGCAAACGCAGTGATCAGTACGGCAGCTGACAATATTACCACAGGCAGGATTATCGTTTTGCGTTTTTTTCTCATAAAAGTCCTCCGCTGGTCGACTCATGCACACATTTTATCACATTTTGATAAGGCCGGTTATATAAAATTGGTTTATAATGCTATAATATAATTACATTGGAAAAATAAAAGTCAACAAAAGGTGGCGAATATATGAATTTTGATTATTACATGCCTGCCAAATTATTATTCGGACCGGGAAAGCTGAACGAGCTTGCAAAAGAGCCGCTTCCCGGCAAAAAAGCGCTGATCGTGATCTCCTCCGGGAAATCCATGAGAAAGACCGGCACGCTTGACCGTCTTACAAATATCCTGAAATCCAGGAACGTAGAGTATGTCCTGTTTGATAAAATACTTCCGAACCCTGTCAAATCGCACGTAACAGAAGGCGCACAGCTGGCGAAAAGCGAAGGCTGCGACTTCGTTATCGGGCTCGGAGGCGGAAGCAGCATCGACTCTGCAAAAAGTATAGCATTTATGGCAGCAAACCCCGGCGATTACTGGGATTACGTGGGCGGCGGCACAGGCAAGGGCTTGCCCATGATAGCAAAACCTCTGCCGATAGTTGCAATAACTACAACTGCCGGCACAGGCACCGAAGCCGATCCCTGGACTGTCATCACAAAGGAAGATACGAACGAAAAGATCGGGTTCGGCAACCAGTTTACATTCCCGGTATTGTCCGTCGTAGATCCGGAGTTGATGCTGACAGTACCGGAAAAGCTGACTGCCTATCAGGGCTTCGACGCACTGTTCCATTCCACTGAAGGGTATATTGCAAATATCGCGACTCCCGTCAGCGATATATATGCCCTGAAAAGCATAGAGCTTATAGCAAAGCACCTCCCTGTCTGTGTCAAAGACGGTTCCAACCTGGAAGCCCGCACCCAGGTCGCTCTCGCCAATACCCTTGCAGGCATGGTCGAATCGACATCAAGCTGTACCTCCGAGCATTCCATGGAGCATGCCATGAGCGCCTTTCACCATGAACTTCCGCACGGCGCAGGACTTATAATGCTCTCTGAATCCTACTATACCTTCTTTGCGTCAAAGATCCCGGAAAGGCTTGCTGATATGGCAAAGGCTATGGGCGTCGATACGGACTCCCTGCCTGAAAACGAGCGCGCCCAGGCCTTCGTAAAGGCTCTGACAGATCTGCAGAAGGCATGCGGAGTCGACGGTATAAAGATGTCGGACTACGGCATCAAACGGGAAGAGATACCGACGCTTGCCAAGAACTCACGCAGCACCATGGGTGGACTTTTCACCATGGATCGCTACAAGCTGTCTCTTGAAGAAACTGTAGAGATCATGAACAAAGCTTATAAGTAGGTCATTCTGAAAAAGTTCTGAACAATCGGATATGTATAGAAAACGTGCCAGTACGATAGTTACCCTGCCCACGATGGTCGATGTGACTTATAACGGAAAACCCATATACATTGAAAGCGTGAAAAACAATATGGGGACCGTCATGATACATCCCCCCAGCGAACCCACAAACAGGCAGGAGGTCCCTGTTTCAAACCTGATGGAACGGTGACGGACGTAAAATATCATAAAAAATACAGGCATACGATGAGCCTGTATTTTTTTAACGAGAACTTGTCGTATCCGGAAATGTTCTAGCAGTTTCTACACATTGAATTTTTCAATTGCATTGCCCAGGTTTATTATGGACTGATTCAATTCCTTTGTAAGGTTCGAAATATTCTCGATGCTCTTGAACTGCTCCTCTACCGATAAGGATGCAGTGCGGGTATGTTCAGAATTCTCTTCCGACATGTACTCGAGTTTTTTGATAACCTGTGAAACTTCGCCGCTTGTTTCGCCTATTGCCGCAACTGTCCTGTTAATTAATGAAATGTCGTTATTTATCTCGCTTACCGCCTGTATCATCCTTTGGAACGACGTATATGTTTCGTCCATGGCGGTATCCTGCTGTTCAACGAACGTTGAAGTCCTGGACGTAATTTCCCTGGTCATTCTCACCTCTTCCTGCACCTCTGTAACCAGCTGCCTTATCTCTTTAGCGCTCGTCGAGGATTCTTCGGCAAGTTTTCTCACCTCTTCCGCGACTACCGAGAAGCCTTTTCCCTGTTCTCCGGCGCGCGCCGCCTCAATTGCCGCATTGAGGGCCAGCATGTTCGTCTGTTCTGCAATACTGCTTATTACATTGAGAACATTACTGATATTTTCAGCGTTCTTTGTAAGAGTGTCCATAGCCTGGGATGTCCTAATGATCGCTTCCCTGCTCTCAGCCATCGTATCCTTCTGGCGGTTGACCTTAACCATGCCATCATTCATAACTGAGACTGCATCGACTGCGGCCGCTTCCGAATGTCTTATCTTTTCAAGTATGTCATCGAGCTGCGTAAGCATCTCGCCTAGCTTATTATTGCAATCCTTTGTCATTTCCTCCTGTGTTACCGAAAAACCCGCCAGGCTCTCAACCTCTTCAAATACCAGTTTCGCTTTATCATAGGATTCTGCAGCATTTTTATCCATACTTTCGAAGGTTGCCGTTACCTCGCCGGACATGTTCTTTATTTTAGAGATTATATTCCGCATATTTGAGGTCATGATCCTGAAGCTTTTCACGAATATGCCTATCTCGTCCTTCCCTTCTTCGGGTATTACGACGTTGAGTTCTCCGTTGGAAATTTTTTCGGTAGCGTCGGAAACCCTGTGAAGCGGTCTGAATATCCTGAGCAGGATCACATAGATCAGTATGAAGCTGACTATAACCATAACTGCGGTTATTATAATCTGAATACTCTTTATATTCCCTATACTTTTTTGAATACTGTCGGCCGAAAAGTCACAGCCTATTATCCCGACAACTTCACCCTGCGAGTTTTTTATCGGAGAATAGGCGGAGAGCATCCATCCGTATTCACCGGTATATTCTAGCTGTGAATATGCATCTACACCTGTATCCATCGTAGCTCTGATCGCATCATCGAAGTTTGAGATATCCTCTGTACTGCCGAGAGGCGAAAAAGTCTCCTTATCGTCAGGCTTAGTACTGCCGTCAATAACGTACATGTACGTAGTATCGTCCACCTTTGACATCGCATAAAGGTAGGTGCAATCCATTTCCACTTTGTAATCAAACATCTTTCCCTGAGTAGTTTTATAGAACTCGGAGGATGCATCTTTACTTTTTACAAGTTGTTCGAATTGGTCGCCGTCGATACTGCTTTTGACTGCTTTTGTTATCGCAAGCCCCTTCTCCCCGAAGAACTCGGTTGATATCCTGTTGATCTCGGTTATACTGTAATAACCCACAATGAAGCCCATTAATACAATAACGCCTGTTACCCAGAGGATAATTTTGAATTTAATGGAATCGATGAATCTCATTTTGAATGATGCAGCCTTAACTGACATTGCTGATCCTCCTCGATTTATGCCAATATTGTAACAATATTACTATGACATATTTCGACAAAATAATATAAAACCCTTTGATTTTCACAAATATTTTTGCCCTAAAACCGGGCTGGAATAATTTACATAAAATTTGATCCCTGAAATTACCGCCTGCATCCGAATTATATAATACATATCATATCTATAACGTGGGGGCTATTATGAGTTTCGTTGAGTTCAAGAACAGGGTGGATCTGATCATTCATTTTGCATGCAGGCTGAATGAAGAGGTTCTCTCCAGTGATATCAAGAGAATAATGATAAAGGTTTACGCAAATACTCTTGGGATCAATCTTTCAGACAAGATGGCAGACAGCGTTGTACAACAAAATTTGACCATACAAGCATAACCCCGCATGCGCGCAGACATATTTCAACTCTTCTTCAAATTAAACGTTTGATTTAGGATATTACTAACCTTCTCTGCACCTGAGTCATTCAAATGATCAAAATCTCTAAAATCGTCATCGTCAAATAAATTATTATCGATATTTAAGTCTACCAATTGGAAAGCATATTCCTTTTTAAGGCTTTCGAATATTCTATAGTATTCCTGCTTAAAATCTTCGCTTAGAAATTCGTTATAATACTTCGTAGTTGGAAAATTTACTATTATAGTTTGCACATTTTTTTTATTCAAATACGCCAAAAACTCCTTGATAATTTCTTCATTCTCATTTCTTGTATTATCATATCTGAGCATTTTATTGTGGAGCTCCGCCCTCTCTCTCCCCAGCCTGAATTTAATTTCATCATTCATCAAGCTTAATCTGTTATTTTTTATCAGGCTAAAAGCTTCTCTTTTGACATAATCGTTGAAATAGGATCTGTTACTGGAATAAATAATTTCACTTAAGCATTTGAATATCTTTTCCGAATCGAATATAAATTTCCCAAGCTGATCCATATATTCATCCAAGGATGCTTTCTTTCTTATGTTAATTTTCCTGCAATTATGGCTATCCTTAAATATCGGATAATATATAGTTTCTATTCTTGCCAACTCATTAACGTTCTGCGCCATTGATAGATCCAGGAAAAAAGTCCAATAGCCCGTACCAATATAACATTTTCTTATTTTTTGATTTCTTTCTATAACTTCTTTAGCTATAATGAATGAATAATAAAGATCCTGGGATGACAGAGATAGATTAATAACATTTTCATTCAACTTATTGTCATCCAGTCCATTTAATGAATATGAATGGCCAAGAAAAATCGCATCAGTCACTGTTTTTTTCGCTAGGTTAAGAGCACTTGTTAAAAAGTTAAAATCATAGTCACGGTAATATATTTCCTCGACTAAATTAAATGCATTATTCATAAACTTATCGTAATGAACTATTTTAAAATCTGCTAAATCGTTAACTTCGAAAGCAATTTCTTCACTCAGTAAAAGTATATTGAATCCGGAATCATTTTCAATCGGATCAGCTTTTTTACGGCGGAAATCTCCTGCAAAGTTCACACTGTCATTAATGACAGTATTTATTAAGCCATACTTGTCCTTTCCCATAAAATAAATATTCGTTTTGTACGTATCAGATATTTCATCAACTGCCATTGAAATCAAGCTGAAAATTTCCTTAAATCTATTGCTGAAGTTCAGAAGGTCATACTCGTCACTGTTAGCGAAATCAATTATGCCGACTAGAAGATCCGCCATCATATTGATGCTTTTCAACGGAGAATATTGGACATTCTGTCGCACAAAATCCGCCAAGGCATTAACTATCGAAAACATTTCAGTCTCATTTTCGGTACCTTTGAACGTATACAGCCTTTTTAGCAATTCAACATTGTTTATATGCTTTTCCAATGTATAATTATCCATAGAATGTTAACCTTCGTCAATCAAATACTTCCCAGAATACTTATTCGATAGGGATTTAATTATATCACATTATGAGTATACATAAAATTGCACAAATTTTAGAAGCCGGAGCGGACTGGCTCAATTTACATATAGTTTGACCATTATGAAAATTTAATGGCATTCTGTCTGTTGACCATCTCCTGAAAATTTTTTCAAGGTTATTGCCTAAATGAAAAAAATACATTATGCTGGAACATAACCCGATTGCATTTACTGGAGATTATGTTATCGCGCCAGGGTGATCAAAAAGAAATGAGATGGTTTTATAAAATTCCCAAGCACATACAGCGGGCTTCCCAGAAACATGTACATAATGTTCGGAGCTACCATAATCAATAGATTCGGTGACTTTGTAATGCCTTTTTTAACGATGTATCTCACTGTAAAAATCGGTCTTTCCTTTGAAATTGCAGGTATTATCGTTACGATATCCTCCCTTGCAGGGATCCCTTCTTCATTCATTGGCGGTAAGCTAGCGGACGAGTTCGGAAGAAAAACGACCTACCTCATCGCACAAGGCGGAGCGGCTTTATCGTTGCTGCCCTGCGCTTTTTTGAGTAATCCTGTTCCGATCGTGATATTGCTTTTGCTGTCAACATTTTTCTCAGGCGCAGTAAGACCGCCCCTGAATGCCATAATAACGGATATACTGCCTCCGCAGCAAAGGCAGCAGGGATTTTCGCTGCAATATTTGGGCATCAACATAGGTGTAGCCCTGGGGCCTATCGTAGCCGGCTTTCTTTTTAACAATTTTTTACCGATGCTGTTTATTGGCGATGCGCTGACTACATTCATAGCAATGTTTTTAATATGGAAAAATGTTAAGGAAATCAAGCCTGAAAACCTTGAAGAAACAGTTTATACGGAGAAGGAAAAGAAAGAGGAAGGGAACATCTTCACTGTATTGCTGAAACGTCCTCAGATAACAATATTTTTATTCATTTATATACTGTACAGCTTCGTCTACACTCAGCACAGGTTTTCGCTGCCTCTGACAGCCGAGGCTGTTTTCGGCAGCACAGGGGCAAGCAAGTTCGGATTTTTAATGAGCATAAATGCCTGTACGGTGATATTCTGCACTGTAGCGATCACCTCACTGACAAAGCACCTGAGGCCCCTTACCAACATAACGCTGGCCGGCCTGGTCTATGCCGTAGGTTTTGGGATGCTCGGCCTGATCCACAGCTATTATCTGTTCATAGTTTCCACAGTGATCTGGACTCTGGGAGAGATCCTCGTCGTTACGAATTTCGGGGTATATCTGGCCGATAACAGCCCAAGCAACTTTAGGGCACGTTTTAATGCCGTAGGTTCCCTGAGCTGGAGTACTGGGGCGGCATTGGGTACCTCCGTAGCGGGTAGGTTCATTCAGGAGATCGGCCTGAATTATATATGGCCGCTTACTTTTGTAATTGCCATAATCGGTACTGCAGGCATGCTTGGCCTTTTAACGTGGGGATGGAAAAAGAGGACCGCCGGGCATTGATTGGCCTCCCAATTCATCTGTGGTATGCCGCAGCGTTTATTTCACACAACCGCCGTGAAAAATACATTCATATACTTTGATACCGCTGCTGAAAATTTCTTCATAGCCGTTAAACCACTCGAATTCCCCGTTTATCATACAATGGTAAGCATATTGACCGTTTTGATAAACCAGCGGCCCGCGATACGGATATTCTTTTGGGACCAGCATGAGGCTTTCCTTCAGAAAATCCCCTGAGAAGCCGTCGGCAACGATCCGTCCGGAATAATTCATCGCCCAGAACGGCAAATCGTTGCGCCACAAGGCTTCTTCCCCAGAAAATTTTTCTCCCCCCAGATAAGTATCGATATATTTCAGATCGCCTTCTTCATACTGCAAGTCATGTGAATTTGGCCTGGAGGGAACGACTTCCGCTCCATGAGCTGCATAAGTAGCTTTCTTTGCACGAAGCAGGAAATCTATCACGTTTTCATTTACATAATCCTGTTTACCATCGTTAAGATACGCGCAATTTTCATCATCATTATCCTTAACAAGCCTGTCTATGCTGACCCTGAACAAATCGCTCAAAAAGATCAGTTTATCGATCTCGGGGTATGACTGTCCGACTTCCCATTTTGCTACTGCCTGCCTCGATACTCCTATCACCTCGGCTAACTTTTCCTGCGACATGCCTTTTTCTCTTCTCAGCACCTGTAATCTGTCCTGAAATTTCATTTTCATCACCTTCAATTCAATGATATAGAAGTGAGTGTCGGACTTCTACCAACCGGCAATACCAAATCGGCAACTACCGGTTGCAGACCATTTTCCGCTCGATAATTTACTTCAATTTTATCATACGCAATGGTATTTTTATCTTTCAATAATCACCCATATAGTATAGAATTATATAGTAGATATATCTGAAAATTAATATGGGGGTTGAGAAATGAATCAGTGTCCAAATTGCAATTCTCCTGTTCGGGATTCGGATTCAAAATGCAGTAACTGCGGTTATATTTTAAGTCCCAGAAATGACCCTGCCTCTTCCTATATGAATACAAATCCACCGATGTTTACCCAGATCAAAACCAATGGATATGCAATTGCCTCAATGGTCCTTGGAATCGTATCGATACCCTTGGTATGCTGCTGCTATATCGGTATTATACCGGCAATACTCGCAGTTATATTCGGGTTTGTTGCAAGAAATCAAATAAAAGAGTCTCCATATCCGCAGAAAGGAAACGGGATGGCTCTGGCCGGAATTATTACAGGCTTTTGCTCAATAGGACTGATAATAATACTTTTAGCTCTGTCTTTTTCACAGGGTTTTTCAAACAAAGACTTCTGGAATGGGTTCAGAAATGGGTTCAGTGACGGTTTCTACAATGGTTCAAATATGTTCCAATGATACGAATACTTAAGCGTTTTTTTAATAATGAGACAATTATTCATGTTACCTTTTTATTGCTTTGCCTGATACCTATCCTGGTATCATTTTTTCTCACTACCAATGGCAGCTTTACAGCAGTCCGGTTTAGCGGTATGCGTTATAAGATCGGACTGCAATGCATTTTTAAGGCGTCAACGGGATATAACTGCCCTTCCTGCGGGATGACAAGGGCATTTGTTTACATGAGCGGCTTCAATGTCAGCGATGCTATGCAAATGAGCAGGGCAGGCGCGTTACTTTATGTTTTTTGTTTAACGCAGATTGTTTACAGGTCCTTACGCATATTTACGCAAAAAACACCAATACCCGGATACTTATTCTGGGTTCAGGCAATCTTTCTGGTTTTTATAGGCGTCATCGATTTAATGGATTTTGTAGTTCAGTTCATTTGAATCTATTCCGTCATTCATTACGAAAAAGGTACATGGTATCCAAAAATGTGCCATACCCCGAAATTATCCTTCACTGTTATACCTCTTTGGCCTCCTGCAGCAGCTTCCGGATAATATGGATAGCTCTGTCCCATAGTGTAGTGACCGGTATAATTGCCCGAAAAAGCTACCGGCGCAGCGTCAAACTGCAATTCACTTTCGGTTACTTTCAACACCCGTGTTGTCTGAGTTGAGCTTCCATAATTCGATTCCTCTATTTTCTGGGATTCGCTGTCAGCCTTAAGCATGTTGATGTCACTCTGCATTGCAGTTATTATCTGCAAATAATTAGTAGGACACCCGAATGGTATGCATATGGTCTGGCCTATACGGAGGTTATAAGGGTTCACTCCGGGATTTGCAGCAAGTATCCTTGATAAGCTCATCCCAAGCCTTGCAGCTATATGATAAAATGTATCTCCAGGCTGTATAACGTACGGGTACTGATTATTCAAACACTGCCTGAAATGATATGGCATAAGGCTTCCTTCATTTTGTTTTCATCTTATGTATACTATTCAACGTGAAAATATTATGTTACATCCTTTAGCACCTTACATTTTTACGTTTAAAGCCTAGTCTCCCTTTATCGATTGCAGATTGGATATATTCAACCGCATTATTCGTCTGACAGGAGTTTTTGCCATTAGAAGCATCCAGGATTTCGTTCAGTTCCATCTATGATATCTCCTTGATTCATAGATTCAAGTGTAGACATATTCATGCCATTCACCATGCAAAAACTCACAATCACAATTTCTGATTGCTTCTTTATAGGTAATCCTACTGTTGCTTCTTAGTATTGCATCGAAATATGCGATTCTATTATCGATTTCATGATTGATCTTTTCTTTTCCGCTTAACTCCGGCCCATGGCCCGGTAATAAGGCATAGGAACCATAGGCCTTCAATCTGTTTAACGAATCAACATGCCTTTCCATACAGAGCGGGTCCGCTGAAGGCAGTATAGGTTTACCATCATTGGAAAACATCAGCTCGTCGGCAATATGTAAATACTTATCATTGATTTTGGTTAAGACAGTACACAGGGAATGGCCAGGAAAAGGCGTTAAGACAAGCTCATTTTTCCCGAAGCTTATTGTGTAATCGTCCTTTATTGTAACCGTTGGCGTAAAATACTTGTGTTCTTCTTTGTCTGTCCACATTTCAAGCGTAGCTGCATAGTGTACACTTCCGTAGGTCGTCACTCTGGGCAGTACCTTCAACCCTTGCATATGATCGTCATGAAAGTGCGAAATAATTACTCCGGCGATTTCCAATCTGCTATCTCTAATATCATTAAGGACCTGTAAGGCTTGAAACTCATATGCGGTATCAATAAGCAGAACCCTGTCCTGATCAATTACGGCAATGATATTGTTGCCAAAATACTTACCTGGCAAGGGATCGAACGTATATCGCACAATTCCTTCCGACACTTCAGTCTTTCGCATGTTATTCCTTCCTTGTAATATATCAAAAAACTCTATTTTACAAACAAATGTATCACTTTTCTGATGCGAAATGAATATGAAAATCAATTCCTGCCTTTAGTGTTCATAAGTCAACACCATAAGCTATTTATGATACGTCTCACCGTTGATGATCTTGAAAGCGCGGAATGTCTGCTCGAGCAGGATCAGGCGCATTAATTGATGCGGGAATGTCATATCCGAAAAGGAGAGTCTGAGATCTGCTTTTTTGACCAGTTCCGGGTCCAAACCCAGGGAACCGCCTATGATAAAAGTGATATTGGATCTGCCGGTGTTGAAGCAGGCTTGAAGAACGGAAGCAAATTCTTCCGAGCTCTTTTGGGCACCTTTCACATCAAGCGCGATAAGAAAAGTCCCTTCCTTCAGCTTGCCGAGTATTTTTACCGCTTCCTTCCTCTTGATCTGCTCCTCCTGGGCCGCGCTGAGGGTTTCAGGCGCCTGTTCGTCCTCGACTTCCACCAGCTGCAGATCGCAAAAGCGTGAAAGGCGTTTGGCATATTCGCCGACGCCTTCCTTAAGATACTTTTCCTTTAGTCTTCCTACTCCTATTACAGTTACCTTCATACCTCTCCGGAGGGGACGCCCTCTACCCCGTATCCCACGGTCTATCACCCGGGATCACGGTCCCTGTCCCCCTGTCTCATTCCATTACAGCTCTATCACTTTACCGATATGATCACGCAGAGCCACATCCAGCATTATGTCGGAACCGGCTGCGCGGCATTTCTCCTGAAGTACATTGTAAACCGTCTGATATGCCAGTTCGGGGAAATTGTTTTCCTTGCTCAGATGGCCAAGCAGAAAACGTTTCGTGCCCTTTTCGGCCATATATGCAACGACCTCGCCTGCTGCATCGTTGGATAGATGCCCATTGTTCCCTGCGATCCTTTTCTTCAGCGGCCAGGGATAGGGCCCCATTTTCAGCATCTCAAGGTCATGATTGGACTCAAGCAGCAGCAGGTCGCTGTCTTCAAAGTTGCTCAGCAGTTCAGTGCTGATATGCCCTATATCGGTAGCGATCGTAACTTTTTTGCCCGCCGTGCTGAAGCTGTAGCCTACAGGCTCACTGGCATCGTGTGGGATCGGAAAAGGAGTGACGGCTATATCCCCGATCTCGAACGGGGCATAAGATGAAAAAGCTACCCTGTTGCATTCGAGAACAGGGCCTATCATCTGTTCCATAGCATTCCAGGTACCCTGGCTTGCATATATCGGCAGACCGAATTTGCGGGATAATATCCCCGCTCCTTTGATATGATCGCTGTGTTCGTGTGAGACCAGGATGGCATTGAGCTCCGTAGGCGATTCACCTATGGTATGGAGCGCTTCTATAATTTTTTTCGCGCTGAGACCTGCTTCAATAAGCAGTTTGGTATTGCCTGACGATATGAATAGTGAATTACCGCTGCTTCCGCTGTATAGACTACAGAATCTTATCATAACTGTCCCCGTTTATAACCGTCATATCTCGGTTCTTCCAATATCCGCACCAAGGCGCTGAAGCTTGCCTACAAAGTCTTCGTAGCCGCGGTCTATGTATTTTATATTGTCTACTTCCGTTTTTCCTTCCGCTATCAGACCGGCTATAACAACTGCCGCGCCTGCTCTCAGGTCTATCGCGTTGACCTGCGCTCCGGTCAGCCTGCAGGGTCCTTCGACCACAGCGACGCTTCCGTCCACGCGGATCTTCGCGCCCATCCTCTTCAATTCATCAACATACTGAAACCTAAGCGGCCATATACCTTCCGATATGGTGCTGCTTCCATTTGCCATGCATAGCAGCACGGTCGCCGGAGGATGCAGATCGGTGGGGAATCCGGGGTAGGGCAGAGTTTTTATGTTTGCCTTACTGAGTTTACCGCCGCCGATAACCCTTATCCAATCCTCGCCCTCTATTACGTTTATATTCATTTCTATCATTTTCGCAGTCAACGATTCCATATGCTTCGGTATTATGTTCCTGACAGTCACGTCCCCGCCCGTAGCTGCGGCAGCTATCATAAACGTTCCCGCCTCGACCATGTCGGGTATGATCGAATGTACCGGCCCGCTTTTAAGACTTGTGACGCCCTTGATCTTTATAACGTCTGTTCCGGCTCCTTTTATGTTCGCGCCGGCTGCATTGAGGAAGTTGGCAACATCAACGATATGCGGTTCTTTTGCCGCATTTTCGATTGTTGTAGTGCCTTCAGCCCTGACGGCCGCAAGCATCAGATTGATCGTCGCACCGACACTGACGACATCCAGGTATATCTGGCTGCCTACCAGTTTTTCAGCCTTTATTTTGACCATTCCATGTTCGATGACAACTTCGGCGCCCATTGCCTCAAAGCCCTTGATATGCTGATCCATTGGCCTGTATCCGAAATCGCAGCCCCCGGGGAGTGCCACCTCAGCCCTGCCGAATCGCCCGAGCAATGCACCAAGCAGGTAATATGAGGCTCTCATGCTTTTTATCATATCATAGGAAGCCGTATAGGTATTGACGTTGGTTGAATCGATCAGAATTGTGTTCCTGTCTTCGAAATTGACCTCCGCCCCCAGTTGGGTGAGCGTATCCTCCAGGACCCTGGTGTCCTTTATATCCGGCAGATTCTCGATCCTGCACTTGCCCTCAATCAGCAAAGCTGCAGGTACGACAGCAACTGCAGCATTTTTTGCACCACTGATATTTACATCGCCCGAAAGCGGCTTTTGCCCTTGAATTACTATCTTCTCCAAAACCTGCACCTGCCTTATTATCCTTAGTAAGAATCCAATCAGGTATGTTCGATGATCATATGCTCTCACATCGGTGGAAACAGTCCCCAGCAAGGCTTTTACGAAACCGTTTCCCTACCCATTATAACATTGTTTTTTCATTTATACCATATAGTTTATATGCGCCGGCCGATAGCAGGAGTTATAGCTCTACATTCTGGTTCTTTCATTGAACTGTTTTATCATCCGCAATCTCAACTTTAAGTATATCCGGCTTGCTTTCACCCTTAATTTTTGCATGCCATTCAGGCAGCACTTCAACAGTCTCCATACCATCCAGTGATGAAGCTTCCAAACTGTAACCGCAGTCAATACTGGTAATAGTTTTATTATAACTGTCTTTGTAATATGCAAGCAGCGCCTGATAGGCCTGGGGTTGGACGGTCTTGTCTCCCGAGAACCCAATTACCTGATATTTGCTGTAATCCAGTTTCGATATGCCTTCTGACGTTAACAACACTTTGCAGTAATTATCAAACAGCAGAAAACCCTCATATTTTTCGATAAAATAGATGGTTATACTACCGTCCTGATTCCGTTCGAACTGGTCAACAACATAGTTTTTATCGATCAGCCCCAATTCTTTCAATCGATCCTGCAATGTTTTCTTCAGCTTGTCGTCGTTTTGAAGATCAAATCCCAAAGAAGGGCGTACATCAGTAAATACAAACTTCATATCCCCTGAGAATTCGATCTTCTTACTGTTACTTTCATATACATCGCCTTTATCAGGCATTACATACGCATCGCCAAGGAGCTTATTCACCATTGACTTCCTGTCCAGTACGCCGTTTCCATACCTGAGCTTGCGGAACGTCCCGATCTCCTTTGGCATACTGCATTCGAGAGTTACGCCTCTCTGTTTCAGTATCATCACAGTATTGGAAACAGTCTCGCCCGTGTTCTGGCCCCTGACTTGAGCCAGATTGTTTGACAATAGAAATATATTAAAGGCAGCCAGTAAGATAATTATTATGACCTTTGCTCTAGATACGTCCATAGATCAATCTCCTGTCTCAGGTGCCGAATTCAAACGTAAATCATCTTTATTCTTTTGCTTGATGATAAGCATCGGATCCAGTGTTTTCGAATCGGCCGAACCGATGAAATAGCCCGTGGCAATATCCTGTATGCTCAGATCCTTGAAGTTGATCTCATTTTGGTCAAGAAGATCCATAAGACGATCATTGTAATTACTTTTGGAGCCTTTTGTAAATTCCTTCAGCAGCCAGTCGCATTTCAGCACTCTTTTGCTGTCAGCCTGTATGCTGATAGCATGTTCTAGTTTATCTTCGTTGACATCTTTCGACCCGATGCCCACTTTAACCGGCAGACCGTCTACCCTGTAATCGAATCCGAATTTATAGCTTCCGTCTGCATTTTCATAAATGTACGTCAATCTGATATCAGATGACATGTTTATTGAGGAATTGATCCTGGCAATGAATGTATAGGCATTAAGGAGTGCTTTTCCTACGCCATCTTTGCCCGAGTATTCCGTAGACCCCAGATACCTGTATGTAAGATAACCATCGGTATAATAACGGTAAATATTGTTGCCATACCCAAATTGAACGGTATTCGAATCATCTATACTTTTTGAATACCGGTCTTTTTCATTGCCAAGAATGACCCTGGCCAATTCATCCTCACTCTTAAAACCTGCATACGTAAACATATTAAGCTTATAATAAGGCCAATACTTAGGCGCACCTGTGACATAAAGCACATCAGGCTCGTCTATACCTACGCCCATCCTGGCTCCTCCGAAGGTCCAATATTCCCGGAATTTACCTTCGGATCCGGTGACTTCGCTCATCAGGCTGTCGAACTCAGCAGCCTTGCTCCAGTTGACAGGATCGGAAACATATACGTTTTCATTATCATCATAGATATATAATGTGATTGAGTTTTCATCCACAATATCGGACTTTATCAGTACTTTTTTGATGTCGGGGAATTGTTTGGGAGAATCATTGGCGGCTAAAAACCAGGAAAGCAACTCAGGCTTCACGACATAGCCAAAATCTATCATGAAACTCTTTTTTTCTATGATATCAGACCATTTCTCATTCGTTTTACTTAGCTTGATCTTGCCGCCGAAGAGCAACTTAAGATCATCCGAAGTCTCTTTCCAAAGGGACTTATAGTGGCTGTTCGTACTGTCTACCACCCAGTGCGAATTACTGCCGTCAGTCAAAATAAAGCGATCGGGAACAAACAGCTTTTCACTTGCTATCTTATTGTCTATCTTGGGAGATCTGTCGAATAATTCCGATAAAAAACTAGTAGGAGTCCCTTGGTTCTGATAACTCCAGAGGATTCCTACCTGTGTTAACCCAGTTATGGCGAGTATGTAGATAAGGACGGTTTTCAGTCGTTCTTTTATTCTATGGCTCATTTAAGCCCCCGTAGACCTGGTACTTACTACTTGGCTTTACCGCTTAGCAGATCGATCAGGTTTGTTACCTGCCTACTGATCTTATTTATATCTTCTCCAACGTTTGAGCTGATTTCGTTAGTTTTTCTGACGACTTTGTCAGCGATCGATTCATTCAGCTGTTCAATGGTGAAGCAGTTGACCTGGATTTTAGATTCTTCCATCTTGGACTTTCTGTATGCAAGTATTTTGATCTTATTGGCGCCCTGTGAAAGTGAAATTTCTTTGGAAAATGCGCTGTAACAATTCCAGGAGCTTTCTCCGTCAGTATTGACCATGGGCTCATATTCGCCGGTTTTATCATTGTACCTGGCTATTGAAACGACTAAGTCGCTATAGTCATTAAGAGATTGGCCTGAAAGCACATAAGTCTTTTTATAAGTCGATTCTCTATTATTTTCGGGTCTTGTGATATGTAAAATAAGCTCGCCGTTGTCTTCAGCCTTTCCGCTTCTCAATGCATTTTCCAAGGCTGCATCGAATGCCGCTCTGAGCAATTTGTTCGACTTCAGTTCTTCAGAAATAGCGCTTTCTGTAGTAGTGCTGTTTTTCGAAAGTGCGCCCGGGCTTGTTAACGCGCTGCCGGTACTTGGACGCGACGGCGTATTGCCGCCTCCTTCCGGATTGCCGGCAAATACCGACATGGAGGACGCGGTTATTATTAATAATGCGATTGTAAGCGCGATCAATTTTTTGAACATTGTACCAGACCCCTTAAGACCCATTATTTACTTCCCGATAAACAATAAACCTCTAAATCATTAATTTACTAATATTATTATAATGTATGCATGTTACAATTCCATTACAGGCCATTTAAGAAAAAATTACATAATAAATTCCTATGAAGCTTCATTTAACTGGCCTGTCTGCCTAATCGGCAACTGTACCGTCACCTCAGTTCCGACATTTACGTTGCTGCTGATAGTTATCAAACCTGAGTGCGCTTCTACGATCTCCTTTGCAATGGCAAGCCCGAGGCCGGTGCCTCCCATTTCCCTGGAACGCGCCTTGTCAACGCGGTAGAATCTTTCGAAGATACGCGGCAGATCGCTCTCAGGTATTCCTATCCCGTTGTCGGCAACTTTGAAATAAATGTCATTGAGGATCTTCCCGATATAAACCGAAACTTTACCGTTTTCGGGCGTATATTTCAATGCATTGCCAATAATATTAAAAACCACCTGCTCCATTCTGCCATAATCCGCTTCTATATCCGGTACCTCGCCCAGTACGTAACACTCAAGCGTCTGCTTCCTCGAATGTGCCTCCATTTCCAGGCGTTCGACAGCGCTTTTAACCAGATCGACAAGAGATATCTGCTCAAACTGCCATTTCATCTGCTGGTTGTCGAGTCTTGAAAGCTGCAGAAGATCTTTTACGAGTCTTGTCATCCTGTCTGCCTCATTGTTTATGACTCCGAGGAAATGTTCGCTTGTTTCCCTGTCTTCCAACGCGCCATCCAGAAGAGTCTCCGAATAGCTTTTTATGGACGTGAGCGGCGTCCTGAGTTCGTGTGATACATTTGCAACGAACTCCTTCCTCATATTCTCCAGACGCTGCTGTTCCGTTATATCCTGCAATACAGCTATTACGCCCTCCGGTTTTTTGTTTTCATCCGTGAATACGGCAAAGTAGACCTTTATGGTCTTCTCACCGACAGAAATGTTCATTTCGCTTGACTTTTTGGACTCGAGGTAAATGGCGTCCTCAATGCTGTATTTGAAGCCAAACCGGGTGCGGCACTCCTGGAAATTGCCGATCTCCCCATCCATACACAAAAGCCTTAATGAAGCAGGGTTCGTATGTATTACTTCCCCCTGCAGGTTGAATGCAATAACACCATCCGTCATATAATTCAAGATGGTTTCCATCTTGCTTTTTTCACTTGATATCTCGGCAAGATTGTTTTTCAGGTTGCCGGCCATATTGTTGAAGGTATCGGTCAGCAGCCCGATCTCGTCTGCGGAATTTGAAACAAGCACCTGGTCAAAATCGCCTGCAGCTATACTGTTGGCCTTATGCATAAGCTTAGCCAGCGGTGAGGTTATAGTCCTTGAAAGGAAGTAACCTGCTATAAAAGCGATTGCAACGCCTATGGCAAGGCTTAAGTAGATTATGCTATTGAATTCGTGGATTATATCAGCCCAGTCCTTCTGATAATAACGGAAGTATATTATGTTATCGCCTATTCGCCGCGCGTAATCATAAAACCTGTTCCCGCTGTAATTTTCGAGTATCTTTTTACTGCTTATCTTTTTGCCCGACATAGCGGCAATATAGTTATCGGAAGACAAAAGCGAGTTTATCGGCGACAGGTTGTTACGAAGATCGATATCATCGTTTGTGAAATAAATTTTCCCATTTTTATCGGTAATAGTGTAGCTTCTGTTCTCAAGATCCATCCTGAAAGTGTTCTGATTATTTTTCAGCTCTTCGACCAATCTTTCCGCACTTGGGGAATCGTCTTTTATCGTCCAGTTTTCAAACCCTTTTCTGATCTGGTCAATAAAATTTTGATAATATTGATTTTCAATACTGCTGTTTAATAAAAGGCCTATCGGTATTATAAGGCAGAATATTATCAGGCAAAAGAAACTTACAAGCCGCCACTGTAAACTTTTTGGGAACATAAACACCTCATATCACTGATTCATCAGGGCTGCCTGTTAAAGTAATAGCCGACTCCGCGTTTGGTCATGATGTATTCGCAGTTGGCTGGATCCTTCTCCAGTTTTTCTCTGACTCTTCTGATCGTTACGTCAACTGTTCTTACGTCTCCGTAATATTCATATCCCCATACTTTTTCAAGCAGGTTTTCTCTCGAGAATATCTGTCCCGGATGCATCGCCAGGAATTTTACGAGTTCGAACTCTCTGAGTGTCAGCTCGATCAGCGTTTCGTTTCTCTTTATCTCATATCTGTCGACGTCGATAAACAGGTCTCCGCTTTGAATAAAGCTGCTCTTGGTCGCGGCTACCTCTTCCAGCGCCGTCCTTCTTATATTTGCCTTGATCCTGGCCATCAGCTCACGCTGACTGAAAGGCTTTGTTATATAATCGTCCGCGCCCAGTTCAAGGCCCAGTACTTTGTCGACTTCTTCCTCTTTGGCAGTAAGCATGAGGATCGGTGTGGAAATAGACTGCCTCAGTTTCCTGCAGACAGTAAATCCATCCATCTTTGGCAGCATGACGTCCAGCAAAATCAGATCGGGCTTCTCATTCAAGGCAAGTTCCATGGCCTGCTCGCCATCATAAGCTTCCAGGGTGGAGAACCCTTCCTTTTTCAAATTGAATCTCAGAATATCTACAATATTCTTTTCGTCATCTACGATGAGAATTTTCTTACTCACAAAACACTCTCCCTCTTTTACCTATCGCTTGACCGCGATGCACGCAGTAATAACTGCCAAAACGCCAGAACGGCGAAATAAAAATGTGATAAGTAAATTCACTTCATATTATACCATTATAAATATCCGTTGCAAAGTTTATGGCTGGTTCAGTTGCTGGTATTAAAATGTAAATCGCCTGGCTCCAGAACAATGTGTAAAAGCCCGGCTTTATACTTTTACCACAGCTCCGGGCTTATCACAACATTTAATAAATTCCAAACTAAGCCCTTATTTCCCCCATCTCACAGCCGAAGTATTGCCACCATCCGAAGCCATGCGCGGATATATTCCCGAATAGTCCGTAATTGTGTTAAACCTGATCTGATAGGACTTTGTCTGGTCAAGCTCGTCAAATTTCAATATAAGTGTATTGGCATTGACGTATGTAACGCCTACAGGTGCCATCTTCATCGTTTCTCCATTTTCCATGTTTTCGAGAGAATAATTCGTAGTACTGATATTATTCACATCGAAAGCTACCTCGACATTGAAATAAAGCTTTATAGTGTCCTTTGAAACAGTTACCGCATCAGTGATCTGCGGTTTTACGTTAGTGTTCGAACCTCCGGTGAAATCCGCCTCTAAAATCGACTGGTTGATACTGCCGAGAGCATCTTTCATACCCGTAACATAAGCTGTATATCTCTGTGAACTGCTTAACGTCTTTCCCGCAGGCAGATACAATTTCACCATATACAACCCGTATTGCTCTGCATAGTATGCCTTTGCCGGTATAACGCTAAATGAGCCGTCGCTGACCCCTTTTATTACGTAACTGGAAACATTGGTTGCCATAGCCTTATCAAGCGATCTGTTAAATGTCAGCACAACGCAGTTGTTATAATCCGAAGCTGCCTGGTTAAGAGCCAAAGTTGAGTTTTCAGGATATGCCCCCGAAAATGTGACTGATTTATTTTCAATTTTGCTCTGCATATAAATATCAGGTATGAGCTCCATTTTAAGTTCATATTGCTTTGTTTTATCAAAGGGCACTGCAAGAGTAAGAATAACTTCCTTGCCGTCGTATTCGCCACTGTCGCTTACAAATGCACTTGTAACATCGTATACATTCTTATTAATGTCGTAAACCTTGTAATTCAGCCTTTGTCCTGCCCAATAGGGGTCGACTTCATAATTGAACAGGATCCTTACAGAATTTATTGTCCATGCCTGAACTGAAGAAACATCAAGTTGACCATTTTGAGAGGCTGTTGTTACAAAATCCATGCTCTCTCCCAAGCCGTCCCCGAGCTTGACACCATAACCGCTTGTCAATTTGCCGCTTATTTTTACTCCATAGACGTCGTCTTTGGTAAGTTGTAAGTTCTTAAGAAGGATAGATACTGCGTTGTCGGATGATTGCAGCTTTTTAACGGTCATATTTCGAGTAGACCCGGCAATATAGGTTGCCCCATTTTTTGTTATTTCGTAATAAGCGGGTATTTCACTGTTCGAATTTACAGGGTGAGTAAAATAGACATTGATCACGTTGGAAGAAGCCTGTTCTACCTTACTTATCCTAAAGAAGTCCGAAGTGATCTGCCTTTGAGCATAGCCGTTGAACGAACCTGTCAACACACCCGAAATATTACCGCTGATATCCGTGACACTGTTGATCTTTACGGAATATGACCGTCCTGGGATCTGGCCGGCCGTTATGACCTGTATTTTATCGTCTTTAAATGCCGCTGATTTGACTGCAAGCGCGCTGCCCATTATCTTTGAATCATATATGGAAATATCGGAAACATTGACGCTCTGTATATTCTCGTTAAGATTAACCTCGATGCTGTCCATGGCGGTTGGCGTTATCAAATCGATAACAGTTGCCTGATCATCGCTGATTATTCCGCTCGATGAAATGGCACTCATGGTAAATGAACCCTCGTCCACCAGAGTATATGCCAGTTTTTTCTGGGTTCCCTTTCTGGGTGTGTTCAATGCATGGTAAATAACCTTTACCGCTTCGCTGCGCAGATAATTTTTATTGTCCAAGGTCTTCGCAATATAGGCTTGGTCGGTAACGAGACCTATAGAATAGGCCTTCTGGTAGATATTGCTCCAGTCAAAGTCCGTACCTTCAATATATCCTAGCGCACCAAGCGTCATTTTAAGAAACTGTTTCTCTGTAGTATTCTCGGTGGGCGCAAAAGTGCTGACCGTTTTGCCGCTGAGAATATTATTGAGAGTACCGTAGCCAACATAAGGCGCATACCATTTGCTTGCAATTACGTCGACAAATTTTGTATTCCTGAGCTGGTCTGCATTTTGAATGACATAATTCTCCTTGCCAAGCATTCGTATAATAAGGGCAATAGCATCAGATCTCGACGTCTGGTTGTTCAACAAGTAATTTCCGTTTGTTCCCTGCAGTATATTCAATTTATTGAGTGCCGCGGCCATTTTGTTAATATCCGTCGTATTTGATGCCGCGCCGGTTGCAGCCGCTATCAAAGTGTCGGTTGGCGATGTCGGCGTTGCTGCTGCAGCAGTCGATGTCCCGGCAGCCATAGCTGCTGTTGTTGAAACTATTAAGACGGATGCTGATAAGACGACAGTAATGATTTTTTTTAATATACTCATTTTCAGACCCCTTTTCATTCGTAGTTTTATCAGATATAAGGCGGCTGTAGTCGATTGATGAAATCATTCCAAGCTATTATAATTTCTTATTATATTATACCAATCTTTCCATTAAGCGACCAGTTATTTGACGATTTAAAATATAAAAAGTTCATATATTTCCATAAAACGAAAAAGGACTGCCTTTTCGACAATCCTTCTCCATTTGAATACGAATTTATTTGCTTTCAGCAATGCCGATAGCATCGCGGAAATCAACTCTAGCCCCATTAAAACCGACTACAGAGGACAACTCGGCATACTGGGCATCCAACAGCGCTTCTTTGGCTTTCATATAATCGTCTTTGCTTATAGTGCCCTTATCATATTTTATTTTTGAGTTATCCAGCTTTTTTGTCATGAGATCCGTATATTTGCTTGCCAGTTCAAGGTCATCCTGCTTATTGACCATATCATTGTAAGCGTTCTTTACCTTGACTTCCAAAGCGGTTTTCGCCGAATTGAAATTATATTCGGCCTCTTGAAGGTCGAGCGCGCTGTTGTCATAGTACAGATCGCCCTTGTTATAGAGCTTCTGTGCGATATCCATTGCTGTTTTTGCTATGTCAAGCTTACCGGACACCTTGGAAACCGATGTCTCTGTCTTATAAAGGTTATTGAGCTGAAAATCCACATCGATGTCTTCGAATGTATCCTGTTTTATATCTCCCTTGATTTTGACCGGCTTCGTATCGAGCGGCTGGTTGAGCAGTTTTTTCAACTCGAGAGTAAGCGATCCGAGCTTCTCCTTTGTATTTGCAAGGCTGACCTTCCTGTCGTCGACATTGTACTGCGCCGAATCCAGATCATCCTGTGTAATGGTGGAAGCCTTAAACCTGGCTTTTGCCATAGTGAGCTGCTCTTCGGCATTTGCAAGCTTTTGTTCCTGCAAAGTGATCTCCTTCTCGCACAGCTGTATATTCATAACAGCCTTATACACATCCGCTTTAAGCT
>Ga0207834_1000079_pt1 | contig 30657 bp, 27 predicted proteins | sample LuqExpMetagenom5_FD_187763 | JGI IMG/M metagenome (GOLD analysis project Ga0207834, IMG submission 187763) | Tropical forest soil microbial communities from Luquillo Experimental Forest, Puerto Rico - Sample 5 (SPAdes) | ecosystem: Environmental > Terrestrial > Soil > Tropical forest ...
CTTTTTGAAGAGCTCACTTTATCGAACAGATGGCATGCTCCTGGCTGGAACTCTGCTATCCTGTGTATTCATAGGCAATCTGATACTAAAGCCAATCGTAAGAAGGATCCGGCCCTGCGGCAATGATGCAACGGTACCGTTATTAATTCGGCGTCCGAAGGATTACTCCTTTCCCTCCGGACATACCATGTCCTCCTTTGCAGCAGCAGTTGTCATATTCCATGCCAGTCTTGTAATGGGTATCGCTGCATATCTGGTTGCTTCCTTAATTGCATTTTCAAGACTCTATTTGTACGTTCACTACCCATCCGATATCATTGTTGGCATCATCCTTGGCTCAGCCATCAGTACCGCAGTGATATTCCTTTAAGAAAGAGGTATACTCCAATGGATACAAAAAATGTCAAAAATAATATCATTAACCTATCTACCTGGGCTGGCTTGGCAGGTATGTTAATCTTTGCGATCTACGGTTATAAAAATGGATTATTTTCCTCCATCGATAGCTTCCGCAGCTTCTTTGAAGGCTTTGGAATCTGGACGGCGCTTGTCTTTGTATTAATACAGTTAATACAGGTTGTTATTCCCATTATTCCCGGTGCCATCGGCTGCGTTGCCGGAGTCATTATCTTTGGTCCCTGGTATGGTCTGCTTTATAACTACATTGGCATCTGCGTTGGCTCGACTCTGGCATTTTTGCTTTCCAGAAGATATGGCACATTGTTTGTACGGGGAATGATAGGCACAAAATCTTATGACAAATATATTAATTGGATAAACCGCGGAAAAAAATTCGACATCATGTTTGCTTTGGCAATCTTTTTTCCGGTAGCTCCCGATGACTTACTATGCTACATAGCAGGTTTAACGAAAATGGAGCTTAAACGGTTTATCGCCATAATTCTTCTTGGGAAACCACTTTCCATTGCTCTTTATAGTATTGGATTGACCACAATTGGACATTATTTTTATATACTACTTAAGTAAAGGATGGTTAACATGAAAATTTTATTACATTCCGATCATCTTAGAATGGTTGAAAAAAGCGGTATGGGACGGGCAATTTATCATCAGATTAAGGCTTTAGAGGATAATCAGATCCCTTATACGACGAATAAGAAAGAGGACTACGATATCATTCATATTAATACTGTTTTCCCTTCCTCCTTCTTTACGAGTAAGTTCGCCAAGCTGTCTGGTAAAAAAGTCGTTTACCATGCACATTCGACAGAGGAGGATTTTAAGAATTCCTTCCTCGGTTCTAATTTATTTGCACCAATTTATAAAAGATGGATTATGAGCTGCTATAACAGCGGGGACCTGATTATCACACCTACCCCGTATTCGAAGAGGATTTTAGAGGGCTATGGCCTGAAAAAGCCGATTGTAAGTATATCAAATGGCATCGATCTGGATTCCTTTTGTAAAGATGACCAGGGAGCAAAGCGCTTCCGTGCGAAATACAACTTTAACGAGAGCGATAAAATCATTATTTCCGCAGGATTATATATCGAAAGAAAGGGAATACTGGATTTTGTAGAGTTGGCAAAATTAATGCCGGAGTATAAATTCGTCTGGTTTGGCTATACCAATCTGAATACCGTTTCCAATCAGGTGAAAAAGGCAGTAAATACCAAGCTGCCTAACCTTTATTTCCCAGGCTATGTCTGCAAGGAAGAGCTTCAGGATGCTTATAGCGGAAGCGATTTATTCATGTTTCTCACAAAGGAAGAAACGGAAGGCATCGTACTGTTAGAAGCTTTAGCAATGAAAATTCCGGTCCTGATCCGTGATATACCTATCTATGAAGGTTGGCTGACGGATGGGGAAAATGTCTATAAAGGCAGTGATATACCGGAGTTCCAAAGGAAAATTACAGGCATCTTGAACAGCGAATATCCCTCTTTGGTGGAAATGGGATATACGGTAGTGCAGGAAAAGAATATAAAAGCAGTTGGTAAGCAGCTGATAAAGGAATACAAAAAGCTTATGGCTTCTTCAATGGAATATACTTTAACCGATGCTTTCTACTCTTAATATAATATACTAACGCTCCGAGCTTCTTTTGCTGCGTACTAGTTTATGGAGGCAATGTAAAGGCAAATGAAAAAGTTTTATAAAAACTCCTATTTTATTTATACCTGCTCCTTTCTGCTGTTGTTACCGATTGTGTTCTTTCCGTTTATCACTTCGGGAAAAACCTTCGTATGGAAATTGGACGGGATCAATCAGCACTATCCTATCTTAGTGTATTATGGGAAATTATTAAGGGGTCTGCTGTCCGGAAGAGGCTTTCCTATGTTTAATTTTAAGCTGGGTCTGGGTTTTGATACTCTCTCTACAATGCATTATTATGCGATTGGAGATCCCCTGACTCTGCTTACCGTATTTATGAAATCGGGGAATACGGTAGTTATTTATACCCTGCTGATTTTAATGCGATTCTATCTTGCCGGAATCAGCTTTATTATCTTTATGAAATACTGGAAGCAGGAAGGTCTTGGTGTCGTTCTTGGTGCCTTGATTTATGTATTCTGCGGTTATTCCTTATTTGCCGGATTGAGGCACCCGTTTTTCATGAATCCCATGATTTACCTGCCATTGCTTTTAATGGGGGCTGAACAGGTACTGCGCCGTAAAAAGCCCTATATTATGCTGGCTATGGTATTTATCAGTACCGTGAGCAACTTTTATTTTTTCTATTACCTGACGATTATTACGGTTATTTATATCGTTTTCCGTTACTTTTCTTCCTACCGGAAGGAATATAAAAATATTATTACGGGTTTACTGCTGACAGGACTCAGGACCGGAAGCTATTATCTGCTCGGTACAGCGTTAGCTTCCTTTATGTTCCTACCGATTGTATACGCTTTTACACGGAATGGACGACTGAATGAAAGTCCCTTGATGCTGACGGGCTACCTGCATTACGACGCAAAGTACTATCTATCCTTTTTTCAGGGTATCTTTGCTACCGGAGTTTACCCCGGATATTGGACGGTTTTATCGTTTTCAGCCATAACCTTCGTTAGCTTTGCCATTCTTATGGGTAACAAAGAATACCGTAAGCTTCAAATGATCTATCTGCTGACGCTGTTAGGTCTCTTTATTCCGGCCTTCGGTTATTTTATGAACGGACTGGCATACACTGCCAACCGTTGGTGCTTTTTATTCAGTCTGTTGGTTGCAGTAACCTTTACCCTTACGTATAAAAAGCTGTTTGACTTAAGCAAAACAGAGAAAAGGATTTTAATCCTCCAGCTTGCCATATATGCTGTTCTTGCTTTTATCTTTCCTTCCCATTCAATCGTGAAATTAATGTTCTTCCTTCTTCTTTCCATTGCGATATTTATCTTTGCACTTCAGTTGCAATGGTTTAGGGAGAGAAAAAACTTAAGCAGTGTGCTGTTGTTTCTTGTCGTTTTCCTGAGCGTAGGATTTACCGGATATGGCTTTAATGCAAAACCGTTTCATGACTATTCCAAGGAATTCTTAAATAAGGAAGAGGTAATCACTCAGTCCCGCAAAGGTGTATTAACCCAGATACCTTCGATTCAGGATAAATCCTTTTATCGTATCGAAACTTACGGTGCTCCTGCCCTGAATGAAGCTTTGACGGTAGGTTATCATGATGTATCCGGTTATTACAGCTTAATGGACGGAACTATTACGTCTTATTTCAAGGATTTGGAAGTACTTGACCAAAGAACGGCAATCCGTTTTGATAATATGGATAACCGGACTATACTGGATGGCCTGGCCGGTGTCAAATATTTCGTGACCTCCGATCCCACCGCGGCTCCTTATGGATTTACACTGCAAAAGCAAACCGCTTCGGATAAGTACCTGTTCTACAATTCCAATGCGCTGCCTCTTGGATATACCTATGAAAATTATATGCTTACCAAGGACTATAACAATTTAAGCGCCCTGGAGAAGCAGAATGCCATGATGGATACCGTCATTCTTGATCAGGATGTCAGTTATGCCGCGAAAAAAAATGATACAGACCACTCCGGCATTGAAAAGCTTAATGCCAAAATTACACCGGATGCGAACGTTAGCCTGAAGGATAATCTGATTACTGTAACGAAGGCTGAGGCTACCATCACCTTGGAGTATGATGCAAGGCCAAACAGCGAAACCTATATCCGATTCGCTAAACTGAACCTCGCAAAAAAGGCAAAGGAAACGGTAAACTTTCATGTGAAAGGAGATCAGGGACCGGGCAAAGAGGTAAATGTAAGAAGTAAATATTACAATTCCTATTTCGGAAAAGAAAATTATCTTGTTAATATCGGATATTCGGCATACGGAAGTACAAAAGCAGTTATTACTTTTCCGGAAGCAATAACCTTCCAGTATGATAATATTGAAGTCTACAGCGTGAGCATGAACAATTATACCAGTCAGGTGAACGCCCTGAAAAAGGCCTCTTTAGTTAATATAAAACGATATAATAACGGTATTCAGGGAGACATTACACTGGATAATAAGGGTGTTATGGCGCTCAGCATCCCTTACAGCAAAGGCTGGAGTGCATATGTGGATGGTACAAAGACGGATCTACTCAAAGCGAATGTTATGTATATGGCGTTACCGCTTGATGCCGGAAGCCATCATATTACTTTGAAGTATGAGACACCTTACCTGAAGCTTGGCTGCTTCGTTTCCATACTGGCTGTTATACCTTTGGTTGGTGTAATTCTGTATTATAAACGAAGAGAAAAGCGATATAATAACTCCATTGAAGCTTAAATAATAAAAAAATAGATTGGCTGGCGTACACACTGCACCAGCCAATCATTTATTTTTTATCCCCGTTTCTTTCTGAGATTTCCATAGCTTTCTTAACAATATTGCCGCAATCCTTCGACGATACATCTCCCCAGCCTTTTGTTTTCACTGTCTGCTGGACGCCAAGTTCATTTGCTGCCTCTTCTTTTACATGATCCGATAAGGAACTGTTCTTATTGCTCATATCTTGCCTCCTATTCTGTTAATAATATTATTTTATCCGACTTTTTATGTTTTATTCCGACTGGATTGCAGACGAAAGTCAGGGCATATTGCCTCACATGCGAAAAATTTATATGACAGGAAGCAATTTTTTAGTATCATATTGTGAATTAATAATCAGCCACATTTGAGCGTAGTATACCATGATATTCCATATTCCAATTCCGCCCAGATGATAAGTATCGACAAGCTGTAAGTCAGCATTAATTGTCCTGGCATCTAAAAACCATACCCTATACTGGCTTGGATTACCGAAACTATACCGCAAATAATTAAAATACGGTGTTTGTGATACATCGTCAAATAGTATATCTGCACTTACATCATGGGCTAAGCTTATCGAAGATCCAATTGTCATGGAATTAGCCCTTGATCTACCTATAACATATGGCAGTTCCCATTCATATCCAATGACAGGAATACCGACTGATAATTTATCCGGCGGTATAAAGGTCAGTAAATACTTAATAAATTCCGAGATATGATTATTGGAAATGACCGGAGCCGGAGCTTCTGTATTGGTCCCCCAGGCAAAATGCAAAATTATGATGCCATCTACTTCTTGATCAATTCCTGTATAATCAACTTTATCATAATCAACTCCGTTTTCTGTTATACGAAAGGCCTCGTTAATCGTAATAAAGAATAAGTAACCTTCTTCCCTTAATACTTTAGATATCTTGGTAATAAAACTTCGATACAATTTTTGATTTGACACATTCATGTAATTAAAGACCATATTGATACCATGATAACCCTTATTTTTTAAGATATTAAGCGTATTCTTAATATGGCGTTCCTGATATTCTTCATTCAGCATGATATCGTAACCAATCTCTATATTAGGCTCCCCACTTGCTGATAATGTAGTAGTCAACATAAGCGGAATGGTTCCATACTCCAAAGACAATTGTATTAGCTTGGATTCGTCTTCATATGCAATCATCTCGCCTTCTTTCACAACACTGTAATTAAAAATAGTCAGATAGGTCAGATTCGGTAATGTCTTTTTAAGAACATCAGAGTTAATATATGGATAAGTATATCCATTTGTTATTATGTCCCTCTTCGTATCATACCGTATCGCTAACGTTTCTCCCGGATAAATGTATTCTCTTCCTGTAAGAAACGGATTATTCCTTAATAATTGCATCACTGTTATTCCATATGTCTTTGCAATGCTTTCCAGGGTATCACCCTCCTGTACCGTATGTGTCTGCACTGGTTTTGCAATTACTACCGTCTGACCCGCTACTAAATCATAGGGGTAAGCCAAATCATTGTCCCTAATTAATTTTTCAACTAACATATCATACTTATCTGCAATGTAATAGATATTCTCTTCCGGTTGAACCACATGAATTGTCATACCTTACCTCAATCGAATATATCATTACTAACATCATATGCTTATTTCATTATGATTGCATCATTCTTCAATTATCTCTTCGCTATATTATTGATGCGCACATATTCCGTTATATTAAAGCAAAAGCATCATATATTATAAATAATAGTTTTATTGAGGTTATCAATGGAAATACATGTGGTTCAGTCCGGAGAAACGCTGAGATCAATATCAGAGAAATATAAAATTCCTGTCGAAAGACTAATTCTTGAAAACGGTATTACGAACCCAAATAATCTGGTAACGGGCCAGGCAATTGTAATTATTCAACCTCTGGTCACTCATCAGGTCAAGGAAGGAGATACCTTGACAAGTATCGCTGATCAATATAACGTTACCACCATGGATTTATTAAGAAATAATCCTTATCTTTCTGACCGGGAAGTTCTCTACCCGGGAGAAACAATAGTTATCAGCTATGATACGAATAAATCAAGGCAAATAGCAGTCAGCGGCTATACTTATCCTTATATCAATAAAGATGTACTTAGAAAAACTCTCCCCTATTTAACATATATAACAGTATTTAATTACCGGATAACCCTCGAGGGAGACCTTATCGATATTGATGATACTGAGATTATACAGATAGCAAAGGAGTATGGAGTTGCTCCGATGATGTTAATATCCACCCTGACAGAGAAGGGCGTCGGCAGCAGTGAAATTGCCGCAAACCTGGTCGCTCATCCAGATATCCAGGATAAGCTGTCTACTAACGTGATTAACAAACTAAAGGAAAAAGGCTATTATGGCTGTAATCTCTATCTCCAATATATACGTCAGGAAAATCTTCAACAAGTAGAGGAATATATAAAAAGAGTCAGCGAACGATTACGGGCGGAAGGCTTTCGAATAATATTAACCGTTACGCCAAGGACTAATATTGAGGGTACCGTGATAGAATATGAACAAATCAATTACACTACCCTTTCCAAATATGTTGACGGCATTCTTTTCTTATCCTATGACTGGGCGTATTCCTATGGTCCGCCGGCCTCTGCCACTCCAATGAACATAGTAAAGGACATTCTGAATAACTTAATTATGTATATTCCTCCCGAAAAGCTATTTCTGGGAATACCGGTAATCGGATATGACTGGCAGCTTCCCTACATTCCGGGATATACCGTAGCAAGAGCAATTACAAATGATGTCGCTATCGAATTAGCTGTTCTTGCCAATGCTGAAATACAATATAACGAAATTGCGCAAGCACCATATTTTTTCTATACGAATGAGTTAAAGGAGCTGCACATCGTATGGTTTAAGGATGCAAGAAGCATTGATGCCCTGGCTGAATTAATTCCCCAGTACGGTTTACAGGGAATGTCTATCTGGAACATCATGCGTTTCTTTGCGCAGCTGTGGTTTGTTGTTAACAATCAATATACGATAGAGAAGGTTGAGAATGTCAATAAACCATTTACCTAATATTGTTGATTTTGCTATTCCATTCATAACATAATAAGCCCTCTGATAAACTTATCAGAGGGCTCTTACTGTTATCCTTGGATTTGCATAAATGCATCTACATCCTACATCATATTCATTAATATATTAAGGAACAGAGTTGCATGTCTCTGTTCATCCTGGGAAGCATGCCGAAAATGTTTTTCAATGAATGGATCTGTTGCACGATATGCAATATCAAGATAGAATTCATTCGCTTCCAGTTCATCACGGATTGCCCTTTTTACTCCTTCTTCAAAATCAGTAGGCATCTCACCTGCGGGAACCTGAGGTATCTCAGCACCCATTCTGCGTAAAATCGCTGTAAACCAGTGATAATGCTTTGCTTCATCCTCCTGAATTCCTTTAATGACATTCTTAATCTCTTCATTCGGTGCAAGTTCCATCAATTTTTCGTAAAAATAATATGCCTGAACCTCACCCGTAATAGCTTTAGCAATTTCACTTTCTAAATTGATATCCCGTCCGGAGATGCTCTGGCGTACATTCATTCCCATGTCCATGCCCATTCCCATATCCATATCATCTCCCGCGTCCTGCATCTGATTACCATAATACTGATCCTGATCACTCATGTAATTGTAGTACATGTTCTCGCACTCCAAAAAAAATGTTATATTACAGTATATTCTTTTTGACTACTTCTGGGAGCTTGATCCATATGAAAAATTATTCATGGCTCTGTGCTGCAATCGGATATTCTGCCTGAAATTCAGCCGTATTATACTCGGCAGCTCTTACATGGTCCTTAAAATCCGCCGTACTCTTAAGGAAATAATCATACCGCAGGACCTGCTCTCCGGTATTGGTAATCGGATCATCCCAGGTTAAATCGATATTATACCATTGACCGTCTACCTTAACCAGATTCCAGGCATGTGCCTGACCCTTTCCGGTTCCTGTGATAATCCTGCTTTCTAAACCGGCATCCACGAATAAACGGTATGCAGTCAGGGCGTAGCCTTCACATACGGCTGTTTTATAGATAAACATATCATATGCAGAGTATTTCTGATAAGAGGTATCATATTTTGCGCTATTAATGATATAATCATGAATCTTCTTTACCTTGTCATAATCGGAAGACCCCGTCAGCTTTAAGCTTTTTAATGTACTGGCAACCTTGCTGTCTACTACCCTTTCCTGAGCCAGGGTTGTTTCGTAGTTCACATCGATGGTCAGCTTTGCCACGTCATCCGGTGATTCTATGTTGGTCCTGGTCCCATCAGGCTCTGTTCTTACGATATATGACACACTCCAGCTCTGCCTGAAATTATTGATCAGCCGGGATAAATAATCCGCATCCTTTGAGGTGTCCTTATCATCAATGCTTTCCGCCAGATCCAGAATCGTCTTGCTGCTGCCGATTTGATTCATGACACTCCGGTTCGTGGTAAAGGTTACCCCTGATTTACGCATCATCAGATTCATTCTGACTGCATCCAGCAGCTCATCCTTGGATGTATAGGTCTTGGCATTAATATAAGTAATGACTTCATCGGTGATTGGGATATCATAACTGCTGTAACCATTGATGCTGTATACCACCAGACTCTTATATCCCATCTTACTGTAATAATCATTCAGATCTTTATAATAATTGTATCCTAAGATATACTTTAAGGTGGCTGCGTGTACTACATAGCACTGGGAGGAGCTGTCATAATAGAATTTGTACGCAGCGGTTTTCACCAAGCCCTGGGAGGAGCTGCCGGAGTAGTAGGTATAATTCCTGCTGCCATAAGCAAATACCAGGGATTTTCCGTTATTCGTATTCTTTATTGTAAGCTTTTTGACAGCCTTATTATAGCTATAGTAAAGACCCAATCCCTTGCTCACATTATATGCCTTTACCATCAGATTGCCTGACGGGGATGTCACAATGAGATTATTATAAAGCTTATAATTATTATCGTTATCTCCCAGGATCATACCGTATCTGCCGGTTGCGGCAGATACCGGAAACGGTACGGCCAGATTTGTCATTAAGGCTGCAATCATCAGACTCAAGAGTAATTTGTTTAGTTTCTTCATTCCTTACCTCCATGATACCGTTGCCGGTATTGCCAATATGTATGAAAAGTACCATAGTTTATATTATATCATAGAACAATTACCTTCTTCTGTCTATGTTAAAATCCCCCAAAGAGCGATACTATGAAAATCTTGTCTGAAAGCCACGGATGATTGCCATTTTGTATTGAATATATTATAATTTATCATGAATGCAGTTCCCACTATTGGAAAGGATGTTGATTATGGCAAATAAAAAAAATAACACCAGTCAGAAAGCAGTTAAAACCTATGTTGATCTTCTTTATATGACACCTTCAGAGCTTCATGCCAAGGATATTGCTGCCTTTTTTCAGAATACCATAGGCTTGACAGTACAGCTATGGGAGGAAATGAATGTATTGGAATTAGAACTATCGAGTGAAAATTCCATTGATTTTGAACCCCTTCCAGTTAATTTTAAAGATCCCTCCGATGCTGCCTTTGTAAAGAATCGCGGCATTAAGACCATCTTTACCATCAATCTTTGTGAAGCTGATTTAAACAATGTTATTCCTTATTTTGAACAATTGACCGATAGTTTTTCCGGATTTATATGTGCTGATACGGTCGATTTTACTCCCGTATATGCAGGCTCCTCGAAAAAAGCTTAGTATACTGCCGGTACTGCATCAATTATGATCTGGCTAATATCTGGTCCGATCAGCTTCGAGGACTTATTTTCCTTCCTATTACGTTTAAAGGAGTATTTTCTATGCAAACGAAAAAAGCAGCTCTTCTCGCTGCTCTTCCATTAACCCTGCCCGTTTTTACGGGCTACCTCGTACTTGGTACCGCCTATGGTATCCTGATGAACAGCAAGGGCTTCTCCCTATTCTGGATATTGCTGTCCAGTATCTTTATCTATGCAGGCTCCATGCAATTTGTTACCATTGCTTTACTGGCTGCAGGCTTTGATCCCTTAGGTGCATTCCTTATGACTCTGGCAGTGAATGCCCGCCATATCTTCTATGGAATATCCATGTTAAAGCAATACCGGGGTATCGGCCGGCTGAAGCCCTACCTGATCTTCTCCCTGACCGATGAAACCTTTTCCATCGTCTGCTCCGCCAAGGTTCCGGAGAAGGTAGAGCCCAAGTGGTTCTATTTCTTCATCTCCCTGCTGGATCACCTATACTGGATTACCGGCTCCCTGATCGGTGGAATATTGGGAAGCATGCTTCATTTTAATACCAAAGGAATGGATTTCGTGCTGACAGCTTTGTTTGTCGTAATATTAATCAACCAGTGGCAGCAGACAACCAATCATCTGCCTGCTATCATCGGTATTGTCAGTGCAATTGCCTGCCGCCTGATCTTTGGTCCCTCGAATTTCATCATTCCTGCAATGCTTATGATATTATTCTGTGTGACTGTATGGAAAGCACCCTTGGAAAGAGGTAACAAATCATGAATTATTCCATAATCCAGCTGTTTATTTTCTTCGGAGTGGTAGTTCTGGGCACTGTTCTGACCCGTGCGCTGCCGTTTCTTTTATTCCCGGAGAACAAGGAAATCCCGAACTATATGAAATATCTTGCAGACATCCTGCCCTTTACCATCATCGGTATGCTGGTCGTTTATTGTCTTAAAAATATCTCGTTTACGAAGACACCCTATGCTCTCCCGGAGGCAATCAGCATTGTTGTGATAATCGTCCTCCATATATGGAAAAAGAACACTCTCCTCAGCATTGGAGGCGGTGCTCTTTTATATATGGTATTAGTCCAGTATGTATTTGTTTAAGATTTATATGATTTCCGCAATCATTAATTTCAGCTCTCTTGAAAGGTCAATGAATTCACTGCCAATGCGGACCACTGGTTTGGACAGAGCCAGCTTATTGATCATGACAACTTCGCCTTCCCGCCCATCATTCAGACGTACTCTATTATGAATATAGGATTGAACAATGCGTTCCATGAAGGTCATTAAATAGCCCGGATCATACTTCAGGAAGCCATCCCTCTCAAAATTCTCCACTACGTCAAAAGGACAGATAGCATCACGGTACAGGCGGTTCGAGGTCATCGCATCATATACATCGGCAATTGCAACGATTTTTGCAAAATCATCAATCTGCTCTCCAACAAAGCCATTCGGATAACCGCTGCCGTCACATCTTTCATGATGCATCAGGGCAGCATATTTTACGCGAATATCAACCGGCTGGTCCTTCAGTGCCTGATAACCTTTAATAGCATGGGTCTTAACTATTCTAAATTCCTCTTCGGTTAGCTTTCCTTCCTTTTGCATGATATCCTTGGGTATCAGCATCTTGCCGATATCATGAAGCAGTCCCGCAAGGGTAAGAACCTGGGTATCTTCTTTCGAGAGCTTCAGCCATCCTGCGAAAATATTGCATATCAAAGAGACATTCAGGGAGTGTACATAGGTTAAATCATCATAATTACGAATTCCATGAAGCATCTCTAATAGATGGGATCCGTTACGGCTTTCTTTTAAGATTTTATCCGTCTCAGTAAGCATCTCATTAATATTGATATCACTGTCCCCTTTTAAAACGCTGGAGAAGCTATTCTCTACATTATTCACTGAATCTACATAGGTACGATTAAATTTTTTGAATTCCTTCGTACTGCGAAGCATTTCAATGTAGGACTCCTCCTTGACAGGCTCCAGGTTCCCTCGATAGATAAGCAGACCGTAGATGCTATAGAAACGCAGTCTGGTAATTATTTTATCATCTAAAATAGTACCTTTTGTTATTATCAGCTGATTATTTGAAGAAAATATGTCAGATGCAACTGTCATCCCTGCTTCGGCCTGATCCGTTCTAATTCTTACTGCCTCCATGTAAACATAACCCTCCGCTTTCCTTAGTACCCTCAATTTTTAGTATAATTATTTGCCCGGTGATATACAAGTATAACCTTCTTGAGTCAAGATCTGTAATGCCTTTTGCAGTGCTCCAATCACTGCAACTTGCTACTTCAGCAGAAGCTCTACCGGACAATGATCACTACCCATGACATCTGCATGAATCCTGCTGTCCTCAATCCGCTCCTTCAATCTTTCGGAAGCAAGAAAATAATCGATTCGCCACCCAACGTTCTTCTCTCTGGCATGGAACATATAGGACCACCAGGTATACGCATCCTTGGTATCCGGATACAGGTACCGGAAGGTATCAATAAATCCACTGCTTAACAGCTTCGTCATCTTCTCCCGTTCCTGCGGCGAGAAGCCTGCGTTCTTTGTATTGGATTTCGGATTCTTTAAATCGATTTCCTGATGCGCCACATTCAGATCACCGCAGATGATTACAGGCTTCTTCTCATCTAAGCCCTTGACATAACAGCAAAAGTCCTCCTCCCACTCCATACGGTAGTCCAGTCTTGCCAACTCCTGCTGGGAGTTGGGTGTATATACCGTGACCAGATAAAAATCCTCGAATTCCAGGGTTATTACCCTGCCTTCTTCATTATGCTTATTCATACAAAGGTCATAGCACACACTCAGCGGCTCTTTTTTACTGAATACGGCAGTCCCTGAATAACCCTTTTTCACTGCCGAATTAAAATACTGATGATAGCCTTCAAAGGAAATCTCCACCTGCTCCGGTTGAAGCTTTGTTTCCTGAAGACAGAAGATATCCGCATCAATCTCCCGGAAAAAATCCTCAAAGCCTTTATTTAAACAAGCGCGCAATCCATTTACATTCCATGAAATTAATTTCATTTTCTTATCCCTGCCCCTTTCCAAAATAGCTAATATTGTTAGCATTTCCATCTTATTTTATAACGACCTGGTCGTATTACATATCCATGATTATATCATACAAAGCCTCAACGGACTCTGCAATCCGGTCGGCTCCGGCCTCTTCAAGCTCCTGTCTGCTGCCATATCCGAATAATACTCCGATAGAAGTAAGTCCCACGGCTTTCGCGCCTTCGACGTCATGCAGGCGGTTACCAACCATGACAACCTGGGAATAATTCGTTTTACCATCTAGGGTGAATATCCGGGCATTTCTTGATTTTGATTGCAGCCCGGTATTCAACAAAACAACCGCAGAGCCTGCAAATGCCCTCATTCAATTTATCACATTCCTCACAATGCGACAGCCTGTCCTGATAGACTGCCTCGTCGGTCTTAATCTCATCATCCAGACCCCGCAGATAGATTCTCATGTTCTCGAGATATTCTTCCGGCGCGAAGTCCTGCAAAAAACATTTTTTACATATACGCTTTGTTCTTTGTTCCATACTGCGTTCCTTATGGTTTCCTTACCTGTTTAATATTTTTCTCTACCTGTTTTCTGGGTAGCATAACCTGATGTCCGCAACCCAGGCATTTGAGGCGAAAATCCATTCCTACCCTTAGAATTTCCCACTCAAAGCTGCCACAGGGATGCTGTTTTTTCAGCTTTACGATTTCCCCTACATTCAAATCCATCGTTATCTCCATTCCGTCGCTTGGAAGCGACACGATTATATAAGACAAATCCAGTCGAAAGCTCTCTTATTCTGTAAAGTATAACATATTTCCTTTCTATTGAAAAGTCAAACTCTTTTACTAAAAAGCACTTGCATTTTGAAACAATGTGTTGTAGTATATGAATATACGCAACGTAGTATTAATTACTACATCATACAGTTTAATTTCTACGCCATGTATAAACAAAAGCTAAATAGTAAAAACTAAAGTTACATAAACTTATTATTTTCAATAGTTAAAGGAGTTGGTTATATGACAGTAAAGAAAGTAAAAGCAAAGGATCCGGGCAGCGCAATCACCCATCTCATCGGTACCCTGATGGCAGTATTTGCAGCGACACCTCTATTGATTAAGGCAGCAAGCCAGCCTAGCAGTATTCATATCATTTCACTGGGTGTGTTTATTCTCAGCATGATTTTATTATATGTCGCGAGTACCGTATATCATACCTTCGGTAACACAAACAAAGCCCATCTTCGTTTGAAAAAATTAGATCATATGGCAATCTACGTACTGATTGCTGGAACCTATACCCCAATCTGCCTGATTGCCCTTGGCGGACGCATGGGAATCGGCTTACTGATTTTAATCTGGGGCCTTGCCTTAATCGGAATCGCAGTAACCGGCATCTGGGTTCAATGTCCAAAATGGTTTTCCTCCATCGTCTACATTGCCATGGGCTGGACCTGTGTTCTTGCCTTCACCCAATTAATTAACTCTCTGCCTAACGCAGCTTTCCAATGGCTTTTAGCGGGAGGCATTATCTATACGGTCGGTGGCATCATATATGCACTGAAGCTCCCAATTTTTAATAACAGACACAAATACTTCGGTTCACACGAGATCTTCCATCTCTTTGTCATGGGCGGCAGCTTCTGTCACTTCATACTGATGTATCAATATATCGCAGTAATGCCGTAATATTACCCTTCATAACAAACAAAGCCGCCCCCTTATCTTGCGATAAAGGGGCGGTTGTCATATCTATGTTAAGCAGCCGAATGATTCTGGTAAGGTAACAAGACACTTTTCTCACATGAAGTAGAAGGGATTCGGTTGCGAATATTCAAAGATATGTACCCTATCCCATAACTGTCCGTTACCTTTTCGTTAAATATAAATTACATACTACATTATACTCTCATTGATCTTTCCTGTGACAGATTCCATATAAGTGTTGTAAAACATTATAGCCCCTGAGAAAGGAATGACCTTCCTATCCACAGTACCCTTCCTGTTTTACAACACCTTTTTGTGAAACAATAATTCAGCTGCTTATCTTATTTTATAACCTCTTTAACAGTTCCTCTCTCTGAGCCTCAAAGCCTGGCTTTCCAAGCAGAGCAAACATGTTCTTCTTGTAGCTTTCAACACCCGGTTGATCAAAGGGATTAACTCCAAGAATATATCCGCTTACACCGCAGGCAAACTCAAAGAAATAGAACAATTCGCCAAGATAGAACTCGTTCTTCTCCGGCAAGGTAACCGTAAGGTTCGGTACATTGCCATCGGTATGCGCAAGTAAAGTTCCCTTCATAGCACTCTTATTAACGAAATCCACGCTCTTGCCAGCCAGATAATTAAGGCCGTCCAAGTCAACCTCTTCCTCTTCGAGGATGATTTCGGTGGAAGATTTCTCTACGTTGATTACAGTCTCAAACAAAGTTCTCTGACCGTCCTGGATAAATTGTCCCATGGAATGCAGATCGGTTGTAAAATCAACTGCTGCCGGGAAAATACCCTTCTGATCCTTTCCTTCGCTCTCACCGAACAGCTGCTTCCACCATTCGGATACAAAATGCAGGGAAGGTTCATAATTAACAAGAACCTCGATGCTCTTGCCTTTACGAAGCAGAACATTACGTGCTGCTGCATACTGGAGTGCATCATTCTTCTCATAGCCGCTTGTTAAGCAATAATTTCTCATGCTTGCAGCACCTTCCATCAGCTTCTTGATATCTGCTCCGCTTACAGCGATCGGAAGAAGACCTACCGCGGTAAGAACGGAGAAACGTCCGCCTACATCATCTGGAACCACGAAGCTTTCATAACCTTCCTCAGTAGCCAGGCTCTTAAGCGCTCCTCTTGCCTTATCCGTAGTTGCATAAATTCTCTTCGCTGCTTCCTTCTTGCCGTATTTTTCATTTAGCAGCTTTTTGAGTACACGGAAAGCAATTGCCGGTTCTGTTGTTGTACCGGACTTACTGATGATGTTGATGGAGAAATCTCTGTCTCCGATTACATCTATCAGATGATTCATGTAATTACTGCTGATATTGTTACCGCAGAAATAAATCTCCGGTGTCTTTCTTACTTCTTTAGACACAGAATTATAGAAGCTGTGTCTGAGGAATTCAATCGCAGCTCTTGCTCCCAGATAAGAACCACCGATACCGATTACAAGAAGAACCTCTGAATCCTGCTGGATCTTAACGGCTGCCTTCTGAATACGGCCAAATTCCTCCTTATCATAATCTACGGGAAGGTCAATCCATCCCAGAAAATCATTTCCTGCTCCCGTTTTATTAATAAGCTGATCTTTAGCATCCTCTACGGAAGTCTTTATCATATCTATCTCAGTTTGAGAGATATACTTTTTTGCAACAGAAAAATCAAATGAAACCTTATTTGCCATGTTATATTACTCCCTTTCTTTTTTTCTTATATTCTAACAAAGGCAAACTAATTATTCAATGTTTTATTCTATGTTTTATTCTATGATTTCTGTTGCTTTTCTATTTATGCGAAAAATTCTTTTAATACGTCTTCAATTAATTTTTCTTCCTGCTGATTTACCGTAGCGTTCTTGGTTGCCTTCGCAGGTGATTTCTGAGGCTTCTCTGAGCTATGGGCTTCCTTATGGACTTTCGCTGATCTTTCTAATACTGCCTGCTCATTCTCCGCAGCAATTTCTTCGACACCCTTCATGATGGTGTTCATATCCGTCCGCTGCGAAGTAGTCTTTAATTCTTCTTCAATGCTATGTAAAATCTGCTCTTTTTCATCTACCTTTTGTTTACGCATTTCATTCGATGTCTGCTTTTCTTCTGCTTTTTTCTTCAGCTCAGCGCGTCTGGCTTCAAGGGCTAACCGCTCTTCTTCCATCTTTAAGCGCTCTTCTTCCCTGCGTCTTGCTGCAAGCTGCCGTCTTTCCTCCAGCTTTCTTTTCTCTTCTTCTTTTCTGGCTTCCTCCGCTTTTTTATGCTCCTCTTCGTGTCTTATTGCCAGAAGTCTTTTCTCTTCTTCCTTCTTGAGCCTTGCTTCTCTGCGGCGGTTTAACTCGTCCTTCGGCTCCTCTTTTACTTTCTCCAAGGTAGCTGCGGTACCAGCTTGCTTCCCCTCCATTGCCTGGAAATATTCACGACGGTACTGCTCTATTAATTCTGGCTGAAGTGCTTCCTGTTCTAATCTTACTTTACAGAAGTTCTCAAGATAATCCAGGAGATTTAGTCGAAGCATTTTCTTTTTTCCTGTGATGTTAAAACTTTTATCCACAAGGATTAGAACTGCACTCGACATGATACCCACCGCTCCGGATATTAATATTTGGTCTTGTCCACAGTCGAAAGCAACGGCAAAAACCGTGATAATAGGCACAATTAAAAGATTTAGGAATAAAATTAATCCACAGATATTATCCCATGTGGATAATAAAACTCCACAGAAGCGATACTTCAATACATACTTATCCACAAAAGTATCCACATTATTCACACCTATCTTGAGTTTATAACAGGTTGAAAATTTCATTTTCATATGCTGCAACGTTTTATTCTTCGTTTCACCCAATCGGTCTGATTCATATACCAAATGTTTATATACCAAATCCACGATCACCCGGAGCAGAAGCCCTAACCCACCGAGTGCCGCAAAGGTATAAATAATAATGTTCTTGTCATACAAGTATTGAACCATAAAAATCCCCTCTCTTTTCCATAAATTTACATTAATTATAGCTTACGAGTGTAAATTTGAAAAGAGAGAGGATGAAAAATCGGTAGACACGATTCCCTAGGAAGCTCCAAAATTTTATGAAATTGTGTGTAAAGCTGATGTAGTTGACATAATTCTAGTATTCATAACATGTAAATATACCTACAAAGATTTAATTACTCTTCTTAGACAGATCCGGGAAGGTAAAGGTTGTATCCAATCCGTCATCGGAAACTTCTATCGTATAGCTCTGGGTCGTATAGCCATCCTTAATGAAGGTAATAACATGTGTTCCAAGTACCTTCAGGAAGCTGCCGGGAGCAATGCATTTAAACTCACCATCAATATATACCGAAGCCCCTGCCGGCTTCTGCACATATATCATATGCTCCTTGTCGATATTATCCGAAGAATCCAGTACGGTATCTCCGCTTGAATCCTGTGTATCTCCCGAGCTTGTGCTATCTGTGCCGGTATCGGTATTATCTGTACCGGTATCCGTACTGCCTGAGCTGGTATCCGTACTATTTGTTCCGGTACCTGTACTGCCGGTTCCGGTGTCTGTACTATCTGTTCCGGTACCTGTACTGCCGGTTCCGGTGTCTGTGGTGTTGTCTGTTTCCGTTACAGATACCGAATCCGTGCTGCTGGACTCAGGTAAATCAATCTTAATCGTCTTACCCGCACTATCCACCTTAAGCTTACCTTCATATGTAGTATATCCACCCATGGATACCTTAATGTTATGATCTCCATACCCTAGTATAATCGGGTTAGCATAGGAGGTAAGATCACCATCGATATATAAATCCGCACCGAAAGGTGTGATATCAAAGCTAACCTTGCTTTGCTGCAAAGCCCCGTTATTAAGATCACTTAATGAAACATAGGTTACCTTATTGCGTTTCACTGTGATTTTCTTTGATGCTGTATAATTACCCGTATCCACCGTAAGGTCAAACTCACCTTCCCGTACGGTTATCTCCATACCTTTTGTAATCTGCTGCATTGCCTCATAGCCTATGGTAATGTTTGCACCCAGAAATGCATCATAATCCTCTAAAGCTACGGTTCCATGACCTCTGGTAACGGTTATGGAATATATCGTTTCCTCGTAGCCTCGGACCGTAAGCTCATCCTGTTTTGTAATTGTACTGATAGGAACAAATTCCTGCCCATTCATAACCTGGACATCATCACCAAATTTGTACTTGGTCGCAGCAATCTTCATGATCTTGGCATTCAGGTCTATCGTAAAATTATTTACTCCGGCATACTCCCATGCCTTTGATGAGATATTCATATCGGTAAGCTTATTCTTATCCGCCTGATAAGAAGCATCAACCATGCTTCCAACCTCAATCTGGCTGATTGCCATCAATTTATCGTACTTATCCGCTATATTGGTTCCGCCGTTGTAATTCAGCTCTAAGGTCTTCTGCTGATTCACATCATAAAGTGATATCTTCTTATTATCGGTATCGATTGCTTTCACAACGGCCAGCATTTGGCCATCTGGGGTATCCTCAGCCGGAGCTGCCTGATTATTTCCCTGGGGCTTCAACAAACCCTGGCTGCTTTGGATGCCGGTATCCTTCGAAGCAGATATCATCGTGATTAATAAAATAATCGAAAAAAAGCCCAGACCGATCAACAGGTTCCATAATGGCCTGCTGTTAACCTTATATTGTTTCTTATGTTCCATCGTATTTTGTACCATTCAAATTATCCTCAGTGTGAACGAAAAATGTCATCATATGTATTATAGCTTAACCTGACTTCGAATTCAATGCCGGATTATTCCTACAAAATACCCTCCAGCCTGCGAAGGAACATTTCTTTCTTGGCGTTCTGCTCACCAATCATATTCAGCTTCTGCGTATTTCTGCCGGACACCCAGGACTTCTTACCATTATAATAGAAGTTGGTAATCTTCCAGAACTTTTCGGGATACAGCAGCAGAAGGTATAATACATTCAATTCTGCCTTTGAAATGGGTTTTACCCGGTCGTAGGCTTCAATTATATTGCTGCCGTATAGAATATCCCAATCGTTTTTCTCCATTACCTTACGCACAAACTGATACAGGTCACCGATCTGCAGTCCGATGTAGGATTTCTCAAAGTTGGTGGTTGCAATCATACCTCCACTTCCTCCAAGCTCCGCCACGGACAGCGGCTGTTTATTAATCCAGCCTGGTGGAACATAAGTTTTCGAGATTGCATCGGCCTTACTCTTCAGCATAATAATATTATGATAAGTATAGTTACCGTGGCAAACACTGCGCTGTTTCACCGCTTCCGCTAATAAAGACTGATAGGAGGAGCTTAACAGACGATCGGCTGCCAGCAGCCCCTGCTCATAAAAGGCATCATAATAATTCAGATAAGACAGCTCAAATTCGTTCTTCTGCCTCTTTTCTCTGATATAGGCTTTCACACGTTTTAACTCGCGGTTACGTTTATCAAAGGTCTCCGTCAGATCGGGTGAAATATTATGCTCCAGTTGCTCCCTTGTAAAGTCGACATCCTTAAGAATGCAGTGCAGCCTCGCAAGATTAGACGATGCTGCTTCAATCTGTAACAATTCCTTCAGATTGCATTCTTCACCCCAGTACCAGTTTTTCATAATGTACTGGCAGCCCGCACTATCATCAGAGAAAATATCATCATCCGTTGTCTTTACGAACAGATCCGTATTCGAATAGCCATGCTGCAGCAGGTGATCCTTCACCTTATTCTCAAATAAAGCTCTGTTTCTTGAGCCTTCAAAACATTTGTAAAGTTTTAGCCCACAGTCTGTCTCCAACAAAAAGGCGCCCCTGGCTCTATATATGTTGTAAATTTTAAGACGATATTTTTTTAATGCTTCCTGGCTCCTATCCTCCACGGCTAATCCTCCCAACTAAGCTTCATGCAATCGTTATGTTCTATAATATATGCTGACAGTCTCGGTATGGCTTCCATCGGTAAATTACATTTTTAACAGGATAGAAACCGTTTTATTCATATCGAAAAACCCGTCTTACTAATATTATGATATAACATTCTGATTCATGATTATAAAAAGGTACTGATGTAAAACTTATGCGGAGTATTTTTTATTTCATAAGATACAATACCTATGAAAGGATAAAGAGTTTGCCTTGGCAAACTCTCACGTCGAGCACGGTCAGCTTAGCTGATATAATTCCAACGTAAATTTAGTTTACGTTTTACACTGAGTACGCGTCCACGCGGAGCGTTTTTAATCTTATAAGACGAACTTTCTTATGAGATTAAAAAGCCTCAGAAAAATTCTTATGAATTCTTCTGAGACTCTGTATTTTTTTTAGGGATAGCCATATTTAATAAAGTTTCACGATCATTCTTATTCGGATCCTCCAGCACTTCATTCAGCAACCGGTTAAGGAGCTCTCCCAGCTCCTTTCCTGGTGTAAAGCCTGCCTCAATCAGATCTTTTCCATTAATCTTAAGTTCCTTCAGGCTCACGCACTCACCCTTTGCCATAATTTCTTCGTAAAGCCTGCGGGCAGCCTCCAGTCGTTCATACTTATCGTCGGTATACTTCGGATTCTTCGCCGAGGTATCCGCTCTGTTTACTTCAAAGAGCAACCCCATGTATTCCTTGCCGACTCTTAACAAAGCTTTACGTATTCCAGGCGACGTCAGAACAAAACGGTAATCGTGCCACTTAATCAGATGTACCACAGCATCTACGGTATCATTATCGAACTTTAACCTTTTCAGAATGTTTTTCGCCGTTGCTGCGCCTTTTTCCTGATGTCCGTAGAAATGTCCCTGGCCATCCTTACCGATACTGAAGGTATTCGGCTTCTCAATGTCATGAAGCAGCATGGTCCAGCGCAAAATCATCCGTTCCCTCTGGCTAAACCTGCCTTCCTCCTGTTTCCCTGCGACTTCAGTAACTGCTTTGATGGTATGCTCCCCAACATTATAGATATGATGGAGGTTCTTCTGCTCCGTGACCATCATTGCATCAAATTCCGGCAGAACGATGCTCGTAATCCCTAATTCATATAAATTGCGTATACGATCCGGATGATCGGATAGAAGGAGCTTCGTCAGCTCAACCCGGATTCGTTCCGCACTGATATTCTTTAGATTCTCCGCCTTAGCCCTGACAGCCTCCAGAGTTTCATCCTCTATAGCAAAACCAAGCTGGGCAGAAAAACGTACTGCTCTGAGTATTCGTAAGGCATCCTCATCAAACCGCTCCACCGCACTTCCGACGCAACGGATTAACCCATGTTGAATATCTTCCATACCTCCAAAGAGATCAATCATGCCTTCTTTTTCGTTATATGCCATCGCATTGATTGTAAAATATAATTATATTAGAATTTGTTCAACTCTGTCAAAGCTTTATATTCATAGGGTTTTTATTGTTTTGTATCATTTATTCAACTTGAACAATCCATTAATTGACAAATGTCCCAATTATATGTATAATTATTTTCATATTTGTTCATATAATTTGTTTATTAGTACATAGTTAGTACAGGAATGTAGGTGCATATGATTAAAATTTTCGAAAAAAAACGAGAAAACAAAAGTATATACGAATTACTTACTTATGATGCCAATGACAAGGTAATTCTTACAGAAACACTACGTTATGAAACAGCTACATTTGAACATTCAAATAAATTTACATACCTTATTCTTTATAACGAAGAGATGAAGCCATACTCTGAAGTCTTCTCTTATTTAAATACTACAATTGAATCCTTCTCAATTAACTCAAGATTAAAAGCACTAACGGCATTAAGGTTACTTTATATCTATCAACATATAATTTCAAAGAAGATAATCGAATTTAATGTAACTGATGTTAATAATCTTAAATCATTTTTGAGAGGCTTATCCCCTGCTGGACAAGCACTAAGTTTTGAATTGATCACCAATCGTAGCAATGAAACAATAAACGGATATTTATCAGTTTATAGGAACTTTTTAACTCATTTAAATTGTGAAAATTCGTATCTCTTTAAAACAATTAAAGGTAAAAAGACCAGTAGCGAATCCGATACCCCCCACTCTTCTGAAAGATATGCTTCAAGTGAAAATAACACAAAAGACCAAGGAGTAATTCCTTACTATATATCCGTTTTCGATTTTCAAAATATATTGTATGAAATCAGAAAACACTTTTCGTCATGTGAAGAATGCATGGTCAGGTTAATGTATGAAAATGGCTTGAGGCTCGGAGAAGTACTCGGTTTAACATTTGATGATATTACATCCGAAGTATATGAAGGTAAAAAGAAGTTTTTTGTGTATTTACGAAACAGAGTGTCAGATAATAAAGATCAACATGCCAAGACATGTATGAAGGTAAACGATGTAAAAGAGTACAATTCAAAAGGCTATAAGAAAGAAGGTTATGGTTTTCAAAAAGTTGAAATTTCTGAAATATTATATTCCAAAATTAATGATTATATTGAAACCTATCATGCTTATGCTTTAAAAAATAAAGGCTATAATAAATTTTCTCTTGCAGATAGGGCAAGAAAGACCGAGCCTTATGAAAGTGATAATTATTATGTGTTTTTAAATACTTTAGGCCGACCTATGAGCTATCAAACCTGGAATAATAGATTGAAAGCGATATTCAATGCTGTTAATATTCCCATTGATACAGGTACAAAAGAACATAATCTAAGCCACCGGTTTAGGCATGGTTTTGCTGTATTTAATGTAATTTATATGAAAACAGATGCTCTTCAATTAATGGTAAAGATGAGACATAGAAATGTATCAACCGTTTCTGTTTACTTTAGGTTAACTATAACAGACCAGATAAAAATAAAAACAGATTTTACTAATCAGTTATATGAAATCATTCCAGAATTAGAGCTTTAAATTTGGAGGTACTTAAATTTGGGTGCAAAAACCACGGAAGAAAAAATCAATTATCAAATTGAAAAACTTCAAAAAATGAAAAATGAATTTATTGATGATCGCATGTTTGAACTATGTAATGAGTATATAAGTATGCTTATTACCGATGATATTATCTTATCGACCAAAATAGCACTAAGCAGAAATTATATTCAGCTATTTGAAAAATTTAAAAATATCAGTATAACTAATTTATCTTGGACAACCATACGTGATATAGCAAAAGACTGTAATGCTACGTTAAACAAACTCAATAAATATGTGATATTCCTTTACGAAAAAGACCTAATGCAAACAAAGATAAGCAATGAACTACTTGATTACATGAAATCTAATCGCCATGATTCAAGTTTGGAGCTTCTGTACTCGACAGATATAACTAAATTTATAATCTGCAATATTCAATCGTATATGAATATTATATTGATAAATGCAAATGATTTTACACGTGTACTTCTTACTGAATTTATTTTAGAATCTCCTGGAGTAAGAGGCGTTGCAGCTGCAAAGACCTTTTATGAATTATTTGAAGACAGCTTTGCTGATATTGACTATGCAAATTCAATTTCTTCCATAGAGCATTTTACATGCCGTACATTCGAACAACAATTTTCTTATTTTAGAAAGTCGGATAACCTTTTTAATCTAAGAATTTTGATAAACTTTTACTTGTTTCTATCCGGAAAATATATGAATTTATTCAAAGCAACTGATGTATTGGATATTTATATATTACAAAGATCACATTTTATTGCAGAGTACATAAGTTGTGCAAGAAAAGTTCTGTTTAACCCGTTTCAAGAAATTCCAAAGAACGATATATGGTATTTAGATTTTAATAAGATGAATTATAGTTCAAATAAATATTCCGATGAATCCAGAAAGATTGTGGATTTCACTGCAATCCATAATGAATCATATAGAAAACTAACCAAGGAATACTTTTGGAAAGCACCCGATTCAGTTATTATAAAATTGCAAAGGTATCATTATATCAAGCCTTTTTTTAATTATATTGCTGATTTAAAAAGTGGTAGGGAGTTAAGTATCTATGTCAGATCAAACAGAAGTATTGATTATACAAAAATTACGATGAATGAAATAATGGCTTATAAAACCTTTGTAGATGGTATGGAATTAAGCAATCACTCTTATAACTCATCTATATTGGCGACAAGATATATAGTTGAATTTTTATCACAGAATAAATCATTATGTTTAGAACAAGGTGTTCTATATTATTTAAAATCAAAGCAGGTCCGTGAAAGCTATAATGCAACCGCTATTCCAGATGACGAATTATTGAAACTGGCACAACTTATGAAAATTAAAGCGGAGGCCTCCTACGAAAACAAGCTTAATTATCTTATATTTTATATTGCACTTGAAACTGAATTTAGAATTTCACATATTTTAAACCTTAAGGCAGATTGTTATTCGGAAGCTTCAAAGCCTAATGAATACGTTATTAAAAGCATCGATAAAACAAGTGATGGTAATTTACTAGACCATTCTATTACCATTTATACAAAGAATCATATCGATGATATATTAAAAATTTCACAGGATATACGTGGTGACTGCAAAAATCCAGCCTTGAAAAAATATCTATTTTTATCAAAGACGATTAGAATGAATACATATTCAAAGCATAACGAAAATCAATTTAACTCATTTTTTAAGAATTGCTGTCAAGAGTTAGGGTTGCCTAAGTATACCGCATCAAATTTAAGAGATACTCATATTACAAAGGCTCAGGAATATATCCTTCGAAATAATAGAAGTGATCTGGAACAATCCGTATTAACAGGTCATAAAGACCCGAATTCAGACAATCACTATATCGAAGCCAATATAACCGAGATGCTAGAGATCGTTTACATGACTATTATTGGAAATGTCGAAATTAAAGGGCAAATTGTTGATAGCCTATCACCTGCCCTTGCAAATGACGAACATTCAGTATCAAACAAATGCGGTTATTGCGAAAGAGATTCTTGCAATGATTATTCCTACCTAGATTGTTTGATGTGTCAATCATTTATAGCCACAATTGATAGAATTGCTTATTTTGAAGAACAAATACAAGTAGTTGATGATAAAATCAAAGCTGCTTCTATAAAGCATGACAAGGAAGATTTAATCAACATCAAACAGCTTCTATTAAACTATTTAAAGAGACTATTGGTTAGGAAGGAGCTTCTAAACAAATGATGGAAAAATTTTTATTAAATGAACTTGATTTAGATATAGAAGAAACCTTAGTTCTGGATGAACTAACATTAGATGACTCCTATTTACTCAGTCAGAAACAAGATGAAAATTTCTTGGATATCATAAAAAAAATTAACAAATTACCTTTTAAAAATTTTGATATTTATTATTCTGATAAAGAATGGGACTTTTCTGTTAATATTACTATAAACATTGACACAAGTAAGTTAAAATTTAAATTTTATAATGCTCCTGAAGAATACCAAGACATCCTAAAACAGTTTGTTTTAGTTCAATTAATTGAAAATCAAAAGAAACATCAGAGTCGTCATAGATTATTTGCTGATCTGGTTCGTTTTTTTAGTTTTTTACATGAGAATATGGTATATGATATAAACGAAGTTACTCTAAACCATCTTGTTGATTTTTTCAAGACTAAGGATGAGTTATCAGATATAACTAAAGCAAAATATAAAACTGCTATAAACATGTTCTTTGAATTTTATGCTGTCCATTATGTAAATTTACTCACTTCAGAAATAACTGATTTTTTAGCTGAAAAATATTCTGATCAAATAAAAGCGACTCGTGAAGACAGAAAATATTCCGACATTCCAGAAACATACTTCAATAATCTTATAAGAGCTTGTATAAAATCAATTAATTCAAGTTCTGTACCAAAAGATATGCAGGCTATCGCTTCCTTGATAATTATCATTTCACAAACGGGTTTGAGGATATCTGAATTAGGTGATTTAAAAACCAATGCTTTACGGCCAGTCGTTCTTTATAATGGAGCCACTGCTTATTATTTAGAATACCTTACATGGAAAAGAGAAAAAGGAAATAATGTTGCTACTATTGAAAAAACGTTCATTAATCAATTAAGCAAAAAGGCTTATGATACATTATGTGACTTATTACACGATGAAAGAATACACAGAAAAACTGATTATTTGTTTTTTACAAAACTCCATAAGGTCTTACCTTTAAAATCTCATCGCATAAGAGAACAGTTTTTAAAATTTTACTATTACAATAGACATGAAATTGGTTGTTTAAATTGCGCAGATAAATATCCCGAACTGTCAACAACTCTCTACAACCAAACAGAAGATGAATACATAACTTATCCTGCTTCCCCACAATTCAGGGTGCATGTTTGTACAGAATTATACAAGAATGGCGTCCCTTTAAAATATATACAAAATTTTATGGGACACCTAACCGATGATATGAAAGGATATTATGTAAGACCTTCTGATAAATCACCTCAAGAAGATATGGGATTTTCAAAAGAAACCATTATAAATATAGTCACTGGCGATAGTAATTTACTTGGTTCAAATGCTTCTGGACTAACTAGGAAAATTAAGAGTTTTATAATCGAAAACAATTTCAATATTGCTACGGATATAAACGAGATAGCGGATTCCTTGCTTGAAAAAATACCTATAAGAGCTAAAACCGGAGGCGTCTGCATAAAAAGTTCAATGTTCAGAGAGTGTTCAAATGATGCAATTACCAATGAATTTTATTGTGCTTATGGGGTGTGTCCTAACATTTACCACTTTTATTATATGTCAAGTATATCCTACCGGCAGACAAAAGAATTAGTAGAAAGTATTGAAATAAATAAAATTCATAATCAACTGAGACAAGCTCAAAAAGAATTAAACAAACTAAAAACCATTATTTCAAACAAATTGATGCCAGAACTTGCTGAACTCAAGAATGAATTGCATGCCAAAGGAAAATCATACATACTTTCTAAACATCAAGATTTGGAATATGTAATAACACACTATGATAAAATACTTGAGGAGATTTCAACATGGAAGAAAATCAAGGTATAATAATTGAAAAACTTAAAAAAATAAATGTTGATTACGATACACTAAAACCTTTTATGAAGAAGTATTTAATTCGAATTGAAGATTTAATACAGGATAAAACATCAGAACGCTCCACTGGAATTAAAATGATAAAAGATAGTCGTTTTTCTCTATCTTTCATATCTCAATCTTTAGAGTGCTCAAGAACTACGCTTTACAATCATGACGAATTATTAAAACGTTACATTGAGCTTTCAATTGATTTATTTGAAACTGATGACCCTTATATATCTTATGATAAGTTAAAAGCCACAATAGGTGAATTAGAGGTCAAGGTCAATAAAATGATATCACGAGATATTGACACAGAACTATTGAGAGTAGAAAATGAAAATCATATAAAGAAACTCAAGGAAAACTTTGACCAAATCAATCGACTACAAGCCAGAAATGCTGAACTTTCAAAAGAAGTTCATGAATTAAGACTTAAAGTTAATAATTCTAGCAAATCTTCTGCTAATATTACTAATCTAAGAGAAGATAAATGACAAACATAGAAAAGAGGATTCCCATATGAACGAATTTAAAATAGATGTTCCCCACAAAATCAAAGCAATATTAAGTAAACTTCATGAAGCGGGCTATGAAGCTTTTGTAGTGGGAGGATGTGTTCGGGATACTCTATTAGGTAAAGACCCACATGATTGGGACATAACCACTTCGGCTACCCCTGATGAAATACAACATGTATTTCGCAATTATCCACAGATACTTACAGGAGTTAAACATGGAACAGTCATGGTCTTAAGTCATGGTGAAATGATTGAAATTACAACTTATCGCATTGATGGTGATTATTCTGATGGGCGAAGACCCGACAATGTATCTTTTACAACAAATATCATTGATGATTTAGCTAGAAGAGATTTCACGATGAATGCCTGTGCAGCTACTGAGACACATCTAGTTGACCCATTTGGCGGAAAAGACGATTTAAATAACCAATTGATAAGATGTGTGGGTAATCCGAAACATCGCTTTACTGAGGACGCACTTAGAATATTACGTGGAATCCGTTTTGCTTCGGTACTAAACTTTCACGTTGAGGAAGAAACCAAAAAGGCAATGTTTGAATGCGTAAATTTACTCAAAAATGTGTCTCAAGAAAGAGTAACTGTAGAATTTTGCAAAACACTTCTCGGAATTAATGTAAAGAATATATTAATTGAATTTTTTGATATTTTTTCTTATATTATACCAGAAATTAAAGTTCTATATGGCTTTGACCAGAATAACAGACACCATATATATAATGTTTATGAACATACCTTAGTAGCAGTCGAAGCTATAGATAGTGATATAATACTCAGAGCCACCATGTTTTTCCATGATATTGCTAAACCGCAATGCTATACGATAGATGAACGAAAAGAAGGTCATTTTTATGGACATCCTGAAATATCAGCACAGATAACTAACAAAATACTTCACAGGATGCGATTTTCTAATGCAGATATTCATGATATTACAGAGTTAATAAAATATCATGATGTAAATATATCTGCAACCTCCAAAAGCATTAAAAAGCTCCTAAACAAAATTGGTGAGCAGCAATTTCGAAGACTTTTAAAGGTAAAGAAAGCAGATATATTGGCTCAAAACCCTGTATATTCTAATAAAAACTTGGAATTACTTGAAAATATAGAAGTGGCTTTAAATAGTGTTATTGCTGACAATTCATGTTTCTCATTAAGAGACTTATCTGTTAATGGGGATGACTTAATTCAGCTTGGCATCCCAAAAGGGAAGAAAATAGGCAATATGTTAAATCATTTGCTAGATTTAGTTATTCAAGAAGAAATCCCCAATACCAAAGATATTTTATTAGATAAAGCGAAGCATCTGTTTAATATCATGTAATGAAAATATCATATGCGTAAAAAGTGTCAGTTATCTGGACAAATTAGATGTGGGCTTTTTAATGCGTAAAATGTGACAACTAAGTGGGCATTTTAGAGTAGTTGGTTTTTGGATGCGTAAAACGTGTCAACAACTTAGGTACTTATCATTGCTCTTATGTATGCGATGAATACTAAAGTTAATAAATGAAAAATAGCGAGGAATATGCTTGTATAGAAAATAAAAATCGTAAGCGATGAATAACCTACCGGTTTTTCAAAAGTCCAAATCCATGAGATAATCCTTGTACAAGAGTGATAATTCTCCTGTTCTGGGATTTAGTGTAAGGCGTCACATTGCAGCTAGAGAGAACGTCAAAATATTTCTAGCGTTTTAATTGATTTTACAGCAAATTAATTCTAATAATGCACGAAATTCC
>Ga0207834_1000082_pt1 | contig 30370 bp, 30 predicted proteins | sample LuqExpMetagenom5_FD_187763 | JGI IMG/M metagenome (GOLD analysis project Ga0207834, IMG submission 187763) | Tropical forest soil microbial communities from Luquillo Experimental Forest, Puerto Rico - Sample 5 (SPAdes) | ecosystem: Environmental > Terrestrial > Soil > Tropical forest ...
TATTATTGAGAGTGTTTTCGATCATTCTCCCACCAAAGAACCTCTCTGTATTGATATTTACAGCTGTGCGAAAATGAGCATTCTTTAACTCCTCCCAGAAAATGATACCGCTCTTAGGAAAGATAACATCATATTGGGGATAGGTTAATCGTAATTGATTATGAATGTTGTTAAAATTCAAAGAGTTTTGTAAAATATGGTGAAATTCAAACTCATTTATTTTCTCGATTGCCAGTACTACCTTATTATTGGAAAAAATATCAGTCAAATCAAAATGATGGAGCACATGCAGAAAGAGTTCTGCACTAGGTTCATAGATTAGTAATACATCTTCTTCTCCCATTCGTCCAAGAATTTCTCTCGCAAATACTCCATTACCGAAACCAAACATAGAGATTACTGTATGTAGATTTTTAAATTCAAATTGATCTAGCCACCTTTTTGCTTCATGCTGAGGATTATATATACTATTTAACCGAAATTGTGCTGAATCGATTTGTATAACAATCGCTTTACTTCCGTTCCTTGTATCTATAAAATCAATATTCTCTAAACGATTTGAGGTATCAGAGATACTAACTTCATTTAAAGCGTTATATAATAATTCACTATACGTCTTAATATGCTCCATATTTATTTTATAATAGTCCATAGTCTCTGCTCCTAAATCAATAGAATAAAATAGCCTATTTTATATTCATGTTAACTTCTTCCAGTAATTCTTTTATATCATAATATAATATATCAGCTAATAAAATTGTATCCTTCTCTTCAATTGCTTTCATTGCATTATTTAAGGCTTCCATAATAATTTTTATATCAATTTCCAAATCATTATCCACCATTTGACACTGGTAGATACTATTTATCGTACCAGACAGTAGAATAAATGTTTTATCCAAACTCTGATAAGCTTCTGATGTATTCCATTGATACAACAAATCAGTTACCTGATCAATTGATTGTATTGTTTCTTCTATTTCATTGATTAAGTTTCCCATGCATTTCTCCTATTAACTTTTAATAAAAAAGGCTGACCCTGGTCAGCCCTTTTTATTAGAATTTTGTTAATATTACTGTAATAATGATAATACGCCTTGAGTTGACTTATTAGCCTGAGATAACATAGACTGAGCAGCCTGCTGCAGGATATTATCTTTGGAGTACTTAACCATTTCTTTAGCCATATCAACGTCACGGATACGAGACTCAGCTGCTGTTAAGTTTTCAGAAGTGTTATCAGCATTAGCGATGGTATGCTCTAATCTGTTCTGTAAAGCACCAAGTGCAGATCTCTGCTCAGAAACTCTGTTTAATGCAGACTGAACAACAGTGATCATGGAAGTTGCAGCAGCATATGTACTTACATTACTTGCAACATTGCTAATACCTAAACCAGAAGCTCTCATGGTGTTGATTGAGAAGGAAATGTTTTGGTTATTGTTAGCACCAACCTGAAGGCTCTTACCTGTAAAGCTACCAGTTAACAAGTTCATGGAGTTGAACTGTGTCTGATTAGCAATACGGGAAACTTCACTTGTTAAAGCAGTAAGCTCCTTGGAGATAGCACCACGATCTGCTGTTACGTTAGTATCGTTGGAAGCCTGAACTGTTAACTCTCTCATTCTTTGAAGAATAGACTGTGTCTCGTTAAGAGCACCTTCTGCTGTCTGAATTAAGGAAATACCATCCTGAGCATTTGTAGAAGCCTGATCAAGACCTCTGATCTGTCCACGCATTTTTTCAGAAATTGTTAATCCAGCTGCATTATCTCCTGCACGGTTAATTTTGTAACCAGAAGATAACTTCTCGGTTGATTTTGCAAGATTTGAATTTGTAATACCTAACTGTCTGTTTGTGTTGGCTGCTGCCATATTGTGTTGTACTACCATATTATAATCCTCCTTGAAATAATGTTTGTTTGCAGCTTCCGTGCTGCATAATTTTTGTCTTGATGAGCCTATTACAACTCATCATGTATTATTTTTCTCTCCCATCCGGCCGTACGCTCCATCAAGGAGAAAACTTTAGTAAGTAGTTTCCTTACTTGTTATATATATCGGCATAGAGTCATAAAACTTTATACATATTATAAATTATTTTAATTTTTTTTGTCATAAAAATATGATTGAGCCTCATGTTGTTTAGTCATGGTTTTATAATAATTAGCCACGGTTGTGCTACTGAGTCTGGAAGTTCCGATGTCTTTTCGCCTGTTAGAAAAATGTTGTTCTACTTTGGTTTTATTACGCTTTTCTAGTGCCTGAAGATTTACGCTAAGATCCGTAATTTTCACTATCAAATCCTTAAGAGAAGTGATTTCTGACACATATTTCCCTTTATCGGTAATCAGTTCATCTTTCACACTTTGAAAAAGCTTTTCAAAACCGTCATCCAGCTTTGATAGGTTATTGATTTGTTCCTCCTTCAGCGATATTAACTCAAGAAAATCCTCATCTTTTATCTTGTCAGAAATGAACATCTCCTCCTGCTGTTTTGTCAAGTACAGCAATTGGTTCATGACTTCCAGCTTTTTTTGAAGAGTTTCTACCAGTAGTAAAATATATGTCTGCTTCATAATTTGGCTATCTAAATCCATCCTCTATCATCCTCTCATAACCCCTGTAGCAAATTATTTATTAGTCGCTTTCGTAAGGCGCATAACTTCCTTCCAGGTATCACGTATCTCTCTGATATATCCAAGAGCCTCATCCAAAATTGCAGTGTCCTTCTTTAGATTAGCATCTAATAATCTTCGGTGAATATACTCGTATATATTGTCAAAGTCCTTAGCTACGGGGTATTTGAAATCCAGAGTAACACGTAATTCAGATATGATACGCTCTGCCTTAATAATATTAGTATTAGCCTTTTCATACTCTTTTTTATCAATTGCAATTACTGCAAGATTACAAAATTTAATTGCACCTTCGTAAAGCATCAGGGTAAGTTCAGCAGGTGACGCCGTAAGAATTTTACTATCCTTATATGCTGCAGCTGCATTCATTGCCATAAACAATTCCTCCTGTATTAAAATGTTGAATATTAATTATATTTAGATGATAACCTAAATTCAAATTAATTGCTAGTACCCAGCATTGACGACAGTGAAGAACTTTGAGAATTCATCTTTGCCAATGCTGTTTCCATTGCAGAGAACTGCTTATAATACCGATTTTCCATATCCGTAAGCTTACTCTCAAAATCCTTAATCTGGGACTTATAGTCAGTTATCTGTTTCGTTAATTCTTTATCGTTGTACATGGTTAATGCACTTCGGAGAGAACTACTTTTCATACTATTGGTAAAAGAGGTATAAAGGTTCGTAGCAAGCCCCGATAATACCTGGGCTACTGTATCAGGATTGCTCGATAGTGCATTTTTTAAGTCATTTGTTAGTCCGGATACTAAGCTGTCATCGCTGTCACCATCAATATGTAAATTACCTTTTTCCGTATAATTTACTGAACCAATTCCGAATGAGGCTAAAGAATAGCTCTTACCATCCACTTTAATGCTTCCACTCATAGTGTTACGCATGGTATTAATGATGCCATTCAGATTATCATCTCTTCTTAATAAAGAATCCTTTATTTTAGTTTCCCATTTTTCAATCTCAGTATCCGACATTGATGACTTTTGGTCATCCGTTAAAGGCTCATAACCTTTTGCCGTATCAGCATCGTAATACGTATACAATTGAGAAAGAATTGAATTATATTCCTTCACAAAGCTCTTTATATTATCATAGGTAGCCTGTGTGTCATTTGTTACGTTCAGGTTAATAACCTCATCATCTGCAGTTGTTACAGTACCACTGCCGTCAGTAACCGCTTTCAAAGTTATTGTAAGACCATTAACCGATACCGTATTGGATGAACTGGTCATCGCCGCTCCATTGTATTCAAAATTGGCGTCCGTGGGTGCTATCAATGTCATGGCCGCACTTCCGCTTGCCACCGGCGTACCACTGCTTGTATCAATTGTATTAAGGCCAAGTGCAGCTAAACCGGCTGTATTTGTCGATGATAGCGAAAACGAATTAGCAGTTCCGCTATTCATAGAACTAATAAAGAAGCGCTTCTGAGTTGAGTCATAGTTCGCATTTAGTCCGGCCGTTTTCAACTTATCTACAACACTGGACACTGTAGTAGTATCTGTTATATCTAACTGTACTGTTTTAGAGCCGACTGCAACCGATATAGAATCTCCTGAGGAAGCAAACCCAAGACTGGTAAGCTTCGTACTGGCAGTAACGCCTGAACCGAGTGCTGCGCCGGTTACTGACTGAGCCTTAGCCAACTGACTGATCTTTAATGTTTGTGTTCCGGCTGATGCATTTGAAGAAAGAGTAACCGTAGCATTGTTCTCATCAGAGGAGGTAACCTTTTTTGTATTATAGCTTCCCTGCATCTTTAACTTTGACAAAGCCCCGGTATAGAAGGAATAGATCTTAGTATTTAAACCCTTCCATATCTCTTTTTTCCATTCCGTGGTTGTTTGTTTATTCTTTAGCTTTTGTTCTTTCAGACGCTGTGCTTTCATTAATCCCGTTACGATACTTTCCGTATCCATACCGGATGCTAAGCCTGACATTCGAATCGTTGATGACGATGATGCTGATGACGATGTTGACATGCATCTACCTCCTTATCTTTTTTCATCTACAAGTAACCCTTGTAATTTCCATATTTTCTCAATCATTTCCAAGGTATCTTCCGGGGGAATCTCTTTTATTACCTTATCCGTTTCACTGTCAATTACCTTAATCGAAATTCTCTTAATATCATCATGATAAGTAAACTCGAGTCTTGTTAAATGTTCCCTCAGTTTATTGTTTACATTAGTAATCGCATCTTTGATTTGTTTTTCAGATGCAGTTTTTTCTTTCTGCCCTTTTTCGTCTCCCGTTCCGGTTTGATTGCTTTCGGAAACTGGAACGCTTTCGGGTATTACGGTTATACTCAAATCAACCGTGCTCTGCTGCAGATTGCTAATATCAGCTTTTGCTTTTTGGGCTACCGCTAACGTATCTTTATATGCCGCTCCCGATATAGCTCCTAATGCCATAATCATACACCTCCATGTGATCGTGTAAACAAGGTGAATCATTAATACGATTCTCCTGTAATTAATTTACTATAATGCAAAAGCCATCCTTGACTGTACTTGAATTGCATTAATGTCTATTTTCTATATCGGATTCATTATCAAAATTATTAATATCAATATAAAATTTCATAATAATAAAATCAAAGACCTGCCTGAAACAGTAGATAAACTAACCGCAGAGACAAGTCTTATAATACGAAATATATTAATGCTTTTTAAACAACTTCATTAAAACCTCTTCATTCGCATTCGTTTCTACCGCTTCCTTGTTAGATTCTTTAATCTGCAGGTAAATCTCCTTACGATAAATCGGAACCGACTTCGGTGCACTGATGCCAATCTTCACCTGGTCACCTTTTACTTCTAAAATAGTAACTTCGATATCGTTACCAATTACGATGGATTCATTTAGTTTTCTTGACAGGGCCAGCATATTATTTGCCCTCCTTTACTGCCTTATGCGCCGCTAATTGATTATAAAAATGATACTTCACCTCATATTCCGGATTCTCAATGATAATCTGGGCACCTTTTCTTGAGTCAGAATTCATGATAAATGGGGCTCTTAAATTAGCAGTTATTTTCTCAATATCACTTGGGACGGTAATTGAAATCAAAACTACAATATTATCCTCGCTCAGACTTCCCAAAGGTTTCAGAAGCTCATCCTCCACTTCGGGATTATAATCCGGTTTTACAAGAAACGGACTTATGACAGGAAGTGCAAGCATCGGCTCGTCCAGGCTTTGAAGCCAGGAAATATCAGGCCTTTCACCATCTTCATCATCGTATAGTAATGTGTACTTTTTATAATCCTCAAATCCCAATATTCCATTTTCAAAAGTTATAATCTTGTCTTCATCCAGATCAATTTTGCCAAAATGCTTTGTATTTATCAGCATGTAATTCGCCTTCCCTTCCATCATGTGTTTTCGATAATTAATACCATTATTATACATGATTTGCAAATATTTCGCATTATTAATTTACAGGAAATCAAGCAATGATTTCTGAACTATTTTCCCAGCTGCTGATAAGGATGCATTATATATAGTTTCTGCAGAATTATATTTAATTAATGTATCTGCCATATCCGCATCTTCATTCTGGGACAGCAGATCCTCAAAATCCACCTTCTGTGTAGATAATCTGTTTTCCGTCAGTTCCAGACGGACAGAACGGCTGCCCAGATCAGCTACTGCAATATTAACTCTGTCCTGCTCACTGTTGGATGCGGTAATTCCCTTTTCAAAAGCCTCCTGCATTGCATCCTTTTTCAGTTGAAGCTCTGTATCCAGCTGATCCTTCAGCTTATTATAGCGGTCAATAACCGTCTGAGTTAAAGAGGTATCTGCTAAACGCTTTTCTACTTCTTTAATCTTATCTTCCACCTTAACGACATCGTTTACCGTATTTTTAATATCATCTATTTTTCTCCCAATCTCATGGGAAATAGCATCAGAGCCCTGCGTGTTGATGGTCAGCTTCTGATTATAATTCACTTCATACTGTATCTGCTGATCCGCCTTCGTATAAGTAATCTGACCCTGTTCCGGTTTATCGCTGTCTGTCATTACACAATCAAAATAATGCTCGGGTTTTAAGCTTCCACTTTCAAATCCGGTTTTTGAATATGTAATCTTCATATTATCAGCCGTACGAAGTTCTTGATAAGCTGCACTTCCCAGGATGATTTCCCCTGTCTCAGGGATATAATGTGCTTCATTCGTAGTCGGCAGATAAGCATCAGCAGCCGTGGCAGATACTGTTGCTATATTCGTAAATGGCGTCTGCTCCACCATAACACCGGAGGAATTCTTTTGGAATATCTGAATGTTGTTTACTGGCGGAGTACTATTCAACTGATCATAAGACAATTGAATACGGTAGGTTTCATTCGTCTGGGGTGCAACCGAGAAATTTTCCAAAGGATTATTATCAAAATCACTTAAATCGTAGCCGCCGGAAATCTTTTTAACCACCTGAATGCTATCACCAGTTTTATTCTCAGTAATCTGGTAGGTCAGGTTTTTCTGATCCTCTGTAAACATCAGGGAGCTGTCTGTCTTATAACCGGTGAATACATATCTTCCTGCGTAATTTGTATTGCCTTCCTGATAAATCTGCTGTTTCAGCTGATCCAGGTTGGAAACGATGGAGCTGCGGTCACTGGCCGTCAGAGTATCTGAACTTCCCTGTACACAATAGGTATTGACCTGTTTTAAAATGTCATTGACAGTGGTAAGGGCTGATTCCGTCACATCCATCCAGGACTTTGCATCCGGGATATTCTTTTCGTAATACTGACTAAGCTCCGACAGATTCGTCCTAAGTTTTAACGCTCTTACCGTAACAATCGGGTCATCGGACGGTCTTTGAATTTTCTTGCCGGAAGAGTATTGCTCCTCCAGGCTGTTCATGCCGAGCTTATTCTTATTAATATTACTCATCATATTGTTTGTCATCATTTTATTTGTTATTCTCATGATCCTGCCTCCTGACCCAATTTGCTTTTATTTCATCTATCTGCTTTCTATAAGCCTATACGCCCATATAATTGATCAATTTATCATAAATTTCATTCATTACTGAGATAACCTTCGCAGATAGATTGTATGCATTCTGATACCGAACTAAATTCATAGCTTCTTCATCCGTATCAACTCCGGATACGGAAAGCCTCTGGTTTTTAATTGTATCCAGAATATTCTGCTGGCCATCAGAGAAGGAATTGGCTTTGTCTGCATCAATACCAACTTCAGCAATCAGGGTCTGGAAGAAGCCATCCGGCGCACCCTGTTGAAACAGCATCTTATCATCTTTCATCGCAAGTAATTTATCTATTACATCATTATTCTCGACACCATCGACTACATCCGTTGCGGTAACAAGCTTATTCGGGTCCTTTATCAAATCATCAGTGACACAGAAATTCTCCGCTGTCATCAGATAATAGGAACCGTATAACGGCTGATTATCTGTAACCTCATCATAATAACCGCCGGTCTGGGAATTGAAGGTATTATAATCATAGTAGTCAGAATCGTCGGAGCCTTTAAGGGGCCCAAAGGTATAGTTTCTGCCGCTGATTTTACTTTTCGCATTAAAAAAGTCCATACCGGAATCACCGTTTAAATCCACACCAGTTCTATGGATATCGTTGAATGCTTTAGCAAAGGTTCGCGTGAACTCATTCAGTTGGCTCATATAATAAGGAATGCCTTTATAATCAATGCTTTCGCCCACACTTGATTTTTCTTCGATTGCATCAACGGTAACAGAGTCCTGTAATTCAAAGGTATAGGTAAATGCTCCGCTGAGCGTATCCTTCGTTACCTGAAAGCCGGTATAGTTATAATTCCTGTTACCAACAGTGATAACGCCTGTCTCTGGAATATTCAGTTTTTCCTCCGAATTAATATTCGTATCCGTCATCGTAACATAGTTATCGCCAGCCTGTGCATTCACAGTTCCCTGAAGATTATACTGGTTATTACCGTCACGTACCTCAAGAAGTGCCTGTAAAGTTCCTCCCAGAGTTTCACTTCTTTCATTAAACTTCTGCCCATTATCCCATACAATATCATAAAGACCGTCAATATCATTCTGATTGCATTTTAGATCTCTGGGTACTACCTTTAGCTGATTCGTATTACCACCGTCGACTAGCACAACACCGTCAATTTTAACTACATAACTGGTAACACCCACACCGGTGCCCACCGTTTTCTCCGTAACTGAGATATTGGCAATCTGTGAGAGATTGTCTACCAATAAAGCCCTCTGATCTCTTAAATCATTCGCCTTACCCCCGTTGACCTCAAGTGTATTAATCTGTTTGGTCAGGGCTGAAATCTGCTGGGAAATGGAGTTGATTTGATCAACCTGGTTCTTTATTTCAAAATTGCATTCTTGCTGTACTCCCTTTAGGTTCGTCGCCGTCGAATTAAAATATTCCGTAAGACTTTCCGCATAATTCACGAGCTGAGTACGTACCGTCAAGCTGGAGGGGTTTTTCTGCAATTCCTGGAGACTGTCATTCATTGAATTATAGGCGGTTGTAAAACCATCATCATTTACTTCATTAAAATAATTCTCAATTTCCGCCATGTAATGGGATTTACTCGAATATTCTCCGTACAGCGTATTATTGTTCCAGTATTTTATATCATAATATTCGTCACGGAGCTGAGTCACACCATTGACGGTGACACCTGTTCCTGCCATACCATAGGTGCTGTTCATGGGCAGAGGTTTCCCTGCCTTCTGACTGATTACCTGCTTGGAATAGCCGTCAGTCTCTGCATTCGATATATTATGCGATGTTGTATCAAGCGCTGCCTGATATGTATATAAGCCGGATTGTCCAATATTTAATCCAAAAAATGTTGACGCCATACCTTTATCTCCATTCTGCCTTACGGCGGCATGATTATTAGTTAGAATTCCCTGATAAGATTTACGAAATTCCTTCTAATCCAAGTTCTGTGTCCCGTAATTCATTCGTGTATTGTTTCAGTTCACCATTTTATGTACTCAGATTACGCTAACTTCTGTATAATATCCTCCATCATCTGGCTTACTACATTGACATAACGTGCTGATGCATTGTAAGCATGCTGATATTTGATTAGGTTGGTTAATTCCTCATCGGAGGATACACCTGTTACTTCCATTCTCTTATTATCGATACTTTCCACCATGGAAGCCTGGTTCGTGCTGATGGTGTTCAGCTGTTCTCCGCGGTTTGCTATATCCGACATGAATGAAGTATAATAATCATTAAAATTATTCATTGTCAGAGTATTCGGAGATAAGGTTGAGAATGGTTCTTGCCACTTTGATATTAGTTTCTCAGCTGCCTCAATATCAAAATCACCGGAGCCTGTATTGCTGGAAAGAGCAATGTAAGAATAATTATTAAGTATCTCAGGATTAACCTCAACCTCACCTAAGGTGAATAAAGAATAATTATCACTGGGATCTTCGGCATTGTATACTCTTGCCGTAATTGTCTCGTAACCGCCGGAATCATTAATAATCTCAATTTGCTCAGGATCCCCGTACCGGCTCATGGATTTGCGGTTAAACAGCCCCTCACCCATAGTCTTATCAGAGTCCATTCCAACCGGTGCATTTTCTTCATCCAGTATCTGTATCTTGGTACCATCGGATAAAGTTACCGTTTTATTCGGACTCAGAACATCATTAACCATCGTCGTAATTCCATGAATCAGCTGGTCAAACTGTGACTGCACCGTCATGATGACAGAGGAATTAATCTTATTGTTATAATCAATCACAGCCGCGTTATATAAGGCATCGGATTCATAATTACTTCTATCCGGTATATCCGTATAGTTCGCCTGTTTATAACCTCTGGCCGTCAATAGTCCCTTTAAGGAACCGATGTCTGTATTTTTCTCGGCGGAAGGTGCTTTATCTAGATTAAATACGTCTACTCCGCCATGCGCAACCCAGATTGGCTTCAACATCTCAGAGTCATCACTTACCCTCTTTGTATCCATGAGGAACACGGTATCCTCTGTTACAAAAGGAACACCTTCCAGATTGACGTTTACTACTCCGTCTGAGTTTTCTTTATATGTAATGTTAGCAATTTGCCCTAACTCATCAAGCAGATTGTTACGTTGATCCCTGAGGTCATTCGCCTTCTCAACTCCCGTACTCTCATACTGCCTGATTTTTAAGTTTAATGCTTTCACTTCTTTTCCAATTTCATTGATCCTGTTTACCTTGTCCTGGATCTGAGTATTCAGATTGACCTGGTAGTCGTTCAGCTGCTTTGAGATATTCTCGGCACGCTCTACGAAGGTAACTGAAGTCTGTATCAGAGATGCCCTCGCAACTACACTGTCCGGCTCCTTAGCAAGCTCTTGAAGTGAAGTCCAGAAATCACTCAGTGTACTTTGAAAGGTTTCTCCTTCCAATTCACCAAATAGTCCCTCAACTTCATTCACAGCAGAATATTGGGATTCATAAAAGGCCTGTCTGCCGGTTTCCTTGCGATAAGCCTGATCAAGAAAGGCATCCCGCACCTGTTTGACAGTTGCAAAATCCGCTCCCAATCCCGTTTGCATCGATGAAATATAAGACTCACCCAATTTGACGTAATTAGAGTCCGTCAATACCGCCTGCTGCCGTACGAAACCTTTCGTATCAACATTGGCAAGATTATGGGAAGTTATATTCAAAGCAGCCTGACTGACATTCAGACCTGAAACACCTATATATAAGCTACTTAATGAACCCATGAACTGCACCTTACCTTACTCTTACTGTTTCGCGTCAAACATCCTTGTATCGTGCGATTGTGCGTCATATTTTGAAGCACCTTTTGTGTAAGTATTGTTCCCCGGCGACATCCTTGTGCTCTGAATAAAATTCATATTGAATTCTATCATCTCTAGGGATTGTTGAATTAACGATTTGTTACGATTGTTTACTTCGACTAACCTTTGAATAGTACCTTTTAGATTATCATGTAATATAGAAAGAACTTTTTGTTCCTTTGGCTGCTTCTCCATCAACCCTATTAAGGTTTTAAGAGTAAACTCACCAGAATTTCTATTAATAACTGTTTTGATATTCACCATCGCAGCTTCTCTTTTGTGTTCAAGAGCGTTGATTTTATCAACTGCTAATTGTTCTTTATTCGTAATCTCCTGTAAGGACATCAGGTCATTTTTTACGATGACCTGAGTCTTCTCTTCAGATATCGGTATTAATAGCTTATATACTTGATATTCCTGCTCCAAGATTCCGATCAATTCATCAATTAAACTTGCCACTATTTACCCTCTTTCTAATGCAGGTTTCAAACGAAAATATCCAGTTTCTTTGTCCCTTATTGAAGATCATCAGCCTTACGAGAGATTATAAATCTGAATTTCCAACCAACTTCTCAGCTACATCATTGATTGTGATATTATAAGTTCCAGCTTCCATACGCTGTTTAATATCATTCACAGTAGCCTCTCTGACATCCGGAGTGCGTGCAACTACCTGCTTTGCAATCTGATAATCCTTGCCAGCCTGGGAAAGCTCAAGCATATCATTGAAGCTGCTGTTCTTCGCCTTCGCCGTATTCTTCACACCACTTGTCTTGTATAATTCGCTAATCTTGTTGAATGCATCAATACGCATCCTAATCACCACCTATCTAAAACGAAAACTTCATCAGTTCCCTATTACTCTATAATATTTATCGGAAGATTCGGAATTTACATTAGAGCATTTTATAAAAATTCTATTAATAATTCTCTACAAATACCTCCAAAAACCCGTAAAATAAGCCATTGCAGACAAAAAGCAAGCAGGAAAACTGACGAATGTGTTTCGTAAGCACATGTCAATCGCTCCTGCTTGCTCTAAGTCAACCATAACCCTCACAGCTTATATGAATGACTACCTAGCTTATATGAATGACTACCTACTTCATCTTTCCAAGGACGTTCTGAATAGCGTCCTGTAACTGGTTATCCTTATCAATCGGAACAGTAACCTCATTCTGCATTGCTTCATTCAGCTCAACTTCAATATCCGGTGTAATGCCGGTACCATGGATATTACGTCCGTTCGGTGTATAATATTTTGAAATGGTAAGCTTCACTGCGGTTCCGTCTGAAAGCGGGATTACTTTCTGGACGATACCCTTACCAAAGCTTGTTGTACCAATGATTGTTGCTGTTTTGTAATCTTGAAGCGTACCTGCAAAAATCTCAGCTGCACTTGCACTATTACCGTTAATCAATACCGCCATAGGAACAGTGATTTTCTTATCATCAACTGCCTTCTCTTCTTCACGGACATCATTCTTATCCTCTGTGTAAACGATTAATTCTGGCGGAAGCAGCCGGTCAAGGATCTTAACTACAGAATCTAGTAAACCACCCGGATTATTGCGGACATCAACGATTAAGCCTTTCATTCCATCCGCTTCAAGTTCATCCACTGCAGCAATAAATTGATCTACAGTTACTTCATCAAATTCTGAAATAATAATATAACCGATCTTATTGTCCAACATCTGATATTCGATCGTCGGAACCTCAATTTTCTGTCTTTCAATCGTAAAATTCATCGGGTCAGCTTTGCCTTTTCTAACGATGGTAATGTCTACGGTAGAGCCTTCAACACCTTTCATATTGCTGACCACCTTAGCCAGATCGACACCGGTTACATCTTCGCCATTTACTTTATAGATGACATCACCGGGTAAAATGCCGGCTTTATATGCCGGGCTGCCTTTAAAAGGTTTTACGATCGTAATGACACCGGTTTTGGTATCCTGGCTTACAGTAGCACCTATACCGCAATATACCCCCGATGAGCTTTCCATTAATGCACTATATTCCTCTTTGGTATAATATGTTGAATAGGGATCGTCAAGACTTTTGATAAAGCCCTTATAAATACCATCTGCAAAGGAAACATTCTTTACATCCTCCAGATAATAATTGTCGACTAGCTTTTGCAGGTATTCCAGTTTCTTTACGATATCATTATATGGAACTTCTTCCTTAACATCAGTAGTACTCTGTTTGCTTGCAATTGACTTCGCGGAACTACTCGTGCCATCGTCCGCTCTGCCTCCCACATAAAGCAGCACAGCACCACATATGGCAAATAATAATAAGGCACCGCAAATCCCTGTTACTAAACCGGCTAAAAAATTCTTCTTCATTTTACCCTCCATTCTGCCAACGCCGGCATATGAAATATTGGCTGCTGCAAAACATCCTATCTTTGTTCTATGTTCTGCAACAGCCTATTTTTTTAATAATCTAATTGTTCCATATACTTCATGTATTTAACAACCATAAGTGCAATCTTAAATGTAATTGCATCTTCAAAAACACGAAGGTCTAGATTAGTACTCTTCTGTAATTTATCAAGTCTATATACCAACGTATTACGGTGGATATATAATTGTCTGGAGGTTTCAGATACATTCAGACTGTTTTCAAAGAACTTATTGATTGTTGTGAGCGTCTCCTCATCAAAATCATCCGGAGATTTGCCTTCAAAGATTTCTTTGATAAACATCTTGCACAGAGGCATCGGCAGCTGATAAATAAGTCTTCCAATTCCAAGGTTGTTATAAGCTACGACATTCCTTCCGCTGTAGAAGATTTTGCCTACATCCAGTGCCATCTTTGCTTCCTTGTATGATCTGGATACATCCTTTATCTCATTAACAATCGTACCATACGCTACATGTACTTTGGTCATCGCCTCGGTATTCAGCATATCCAGGATAACTTTGGCTGTCTTATTCAGCTCCTCATAAGACTCGTTCTGTTTTACTTCCTTCACTAGAATTATGTTCTTCTCATCTACCGCAGTGATAAAATCCTTCGTCTTTCCGGAGAACAGGCTGCGCACTGTCTCTAAAGCATTCGCATCCTTCTCATTCTTGGTCTCAATGATAAATACAACACGTCTTGCTTCCGTATCGATATGAAGCTTTTTCGCACGATTATAGATATCTACCAACAATAGGTTATCCAGTAATAAGTTCTTGATAAAATTATCTTTGTCGTATCTTTCTTTATAAGCAACCAAAAGGTTTTGAATCTGGAAGGAAGCAATCTTTCCTATCATGAATACATCTTCGCTGTCACCTTTCGCTAGAATTACATATTCTAACTGATGCTCATCAAATACTTTAAAAAATTGATATCCTTGAATTGCCTGGCTGTCTGCCGGAGATGCTACGAATGCTAAAACCGCATTCTCATATTGCTCCGCATTCTCTATTGTAGTAGCCAGTACCTTACCTTCCGTATCCATAACACAAATATCGATACGAGTGATTCCTTTTAATCCATCGATGGTGCTTTGAAGAATTTGATTAGAAATCATGTTTTCACTCCTTTATATTATATTTCTGATTTTCTTGAAAATTCATGTATACGAAAGTTATTTTATCATTGAATTCGTCAGAAGTAAACTAATTTTATTAATTTTGCATAAATATTTTAGTGTAATTCTATCAAAATTCAAGAGTTCCCATTTAGTTAATTAATTAAACTATTATCTCGATTCGTCAGAACCACAAGTAATAGCGTTATCTGCAGGTCGGGTAACCCCTAGCTAGTCTTGGCAGACTCTTATTCCGGTCAAGGTCACCGTATGACACCATACACTTGCACGAATGAAAATCTCATATTGTACTATGTTTTACTGCGGAGATATGTCTACATTAATAAGGACATTAATTTTTATACGAAAAAACGGGGAACACCTAAGTGTTCCCCGAATTACTATTCAATAATTAGTTTGTGACAACCTGCTCAGTTTCTTTGTCAAATACATGAAGTTTGGACATATCAAATGCAATCTTCAATGTGTCATCAGGTCTAGCTGTTGTACGAGGGTTAACACGTGCAGTGATTTCTAATGTCTCATCAACTGTGAAGTATAAGAATACTTCTGCACCTAATAACTCATATACTCTTACAGTAGCTTCGAGGATACTATCCGGAGAGTTGCTGAGGAACATTTCCTCATCATGGATATCTTCAGGACGGATACCAATCATAACGGATTTGCCTTCATAACCGCCATCGACAACTTTCTTTGCTTTTCCTTCAGGAAGTTTAACGGAGTTAGAACCAAAGGTAGCGTATACATCTGTGCCCTTCTTTGTAATAGCAGCTTCGATTAAGTTCATTTGAGGTGATCCCATGAAACCTGCTACGAATAAGTTCTTAGGTCTATCATATAAGTTCTGAGGTGTATCTACCTGCTGAACTAAACCATCCTTCATAACAACGATTCTGGTACCGAGTGTCATAGCCTCTGTCTGATCGTGTGTTACGTAGATAATTGTTGTCTGTAATCTCTGATGTAACTTGGAGATCTCGATACGCATCTGTACTCTCAGCTTAGCATCAAGGTTGGATAACGGCTCATCCATAAGGAATACTTTAGGATTACGAACGATAGCACGACCCATAGCAACACGCTGTCTCTGACCACCGGAAAGAGCCTTCGGTTTACGATCTAATAAATGTTCAATATCAAGAATTTTAGCTGCTTCATGTACATACTTTTCGATTTGATCCTTCGGAACTTTTCTTAACTTCAAACCAAATGCCATATTGTCGTAAACTGACATATGCGGATACAAAGCATAGTTCTGGAATACCATCGCAATATCTCTATCCTTCGGTTCAACATCGTTGACTAACTTATCACCGATCCAAAGCTCACCGGAGGAAATCTCCTCAAGACCTGCGATCATACGAAGTGTTGTTGATTTACCGCAACCAGAAGGTCCTACGAAGATGATGAATTCTCTATCTGCTATCTCAAGATTAAAATCTTTAACAGCGATTACCCCGTTAGGATACTGCTTTGTTATGTTTTTTAATGATAAACTTGCCATTTTATATCCTCCTACAATTTTTACTTGTTATGTTCTTGTACAATTACTATACGGTAATGATACACCATTTACTATTTTTACACCATATCCCATTTTAACAAAATAGATTTTACCCTTTTGTATAATTTGTATATCCTATTCAAAAATAAGTAGATTTACCGATAATACGCTATTTTATGGCTCAAATTACTGTCTATATTCAATAAAACCCTCTCCCATAACCTCTCTGACATCGCTAACAATGACGAAAGATTTTGGGTCAATTCTCTGCGCAATCTCGGTGATTTTAACAATTTCCTTCTTGGATACAACACAAAACAGCATTTTTTTATTCGTGTTTGAGTACATTCCTGTAGCACTGACCCCTGTGACACCCCTGTCCATCTGGTGCAAAATTGCCTCCGCTATCTTTGCATATTCATCCGATATAATGTATGCCATTTTAGCATATTTCAGACCCTCAAGGATACCATCGGAAACCTTTGCAACAATAAAGACAGAGATAATCGCATAGAGCGCATGGCCCAGGCCAAAAACGAGAGCACCAATAAAAATAATGACACCATCTACACAGGTCATTACCACAGGGATGGACATATGTTTATTTTTATATTGAATAATATTTGCCAGAAGATCAGTACCGCCGGTGGAAGCCTGGACCGAGAAAACCAGACCGATGCCTATACCTCCCAGTGCACCGCCCATAATGGACGCAAGCAGATAATCCCCAAGTTTCAGATCAACGATCGGAAGCAGCATCATCGATAAGATATAAGCCACTGTTCCGTAAATAGCTGAAAAAAGGAATTTCACTCCCTTTACCTTTGCTGAGATAAGAAATAACGGTATATTAGCTAATACCGTGAAGAGCCAGACAGGAATTCCTCCTGCAATGATGGTGTTAGTTAAGGCTTTTACGACAATTGCCAGACCGGATACACCACCGGTTACCAATTCCATAGGCTCAAATATCAGGTTGTTTGAAAGACCCATTAATATGGAACCAACTGTTATGATTAAATATTTTCTTAAGAAAAGCAAATTCTTATTAGTAATTTTTCTATGAGTCATAACTGCTCCTTTAGCTTCCATCATTTACATCCACCTTTTTTTATAGTACTCATATATTTTTTATTTATGCAGATTTTGGGCTGACAGCCATGACAACCGGGGCGTATATGATTTCTCAATTAGCCTTCATCAGCTCATTAAGACGGGATGCGGCAAGAACCGGATCAACATAATAGCCGCTGTTTTCATCATTACCTTTCATAAGTTCAAAGGAAATATTACTGAGCGGCGTCATGGAATAGCTCTCAAGATACTTCTGTTTCTCTTCCAAAGGCAGATTGGTTATCAGCTTTGGATATATATCTTCTATATAATTATTTATGTCATCCTCTGTTTTCAGTGTTTTGACGAATTTTATGTAATCTTTTGAAAATGCTTCTACCGGCAGGTTTTGTTCAGCAGCCGGTGCAGCGGAAGCTCCAGCCCCGGAAGACTTAATTTTTTTACTGACAAACATAGTGTCATAGATTGATTTGGGTATTACGGTGTAATAACTGATCTTAATTCCCAGAAGGTCTTCCAGCATCAATGTACCGTAATCGAATACCGTATCCGAGTCCATATAGTTCGTCATGACGGACAGCTGCATCATCTGTGGAATTTCAGGATTTACCAGAAGCATTTTCCGATATAGTGAATCAGACATGGTCAACTGAGTCCGCATCGGGATTGTTATGTAGGTTATCTTTTTCTTACCGCAATGGAATATCTCCAGTACAATTTTTGTTATTTCGCTGGTCTTCTCATCGTAGCAAAAGATTAAATTCCTGGATATATCATCAACGCTTGCTTCGGTAACCGTCTCCGGAACAGTTTCATCCTGATAAGCAACAATTGCTTTCTCCTCCGGTGCCTTAAAGAAATGCATTGTAAGACGATAGCCTAGTATACCTGCACTTAGTAAAATTGCAACAATAATAAAGGATAGCAGCATTCCTTTGATAAATATTTTTCCCGCACTGCGTTTCAAGTCAAATCACCTCATTTTCATAATATCACAACTCAAGAGGTTAATCAACGAGTCATAATAACTCCGGTTTATACCAACTTTTCTTTTATCCTAGGCAATTTCTGTGGTATACTATATCCATTAAAGTGGACATATAACACACCAATTATCAAATAAAAGCAGATATATAACACACCAATTATCCATTATTAGTAAACAACTTATAAAAAGCTCCTTATAGAGTATATTAAGAGATGAAATCGTTCAGGAAGGTGGTTCTATGAATAAAAAAACAGCTCTCGTTACAGGATCTTCCCGCGGCATTGGTAAAGCAATTGCGGTAAAGTTTGCAAAGAAAGGGTACAATGTGGTAATAAACTGTGCCCATAATGAAGAAGAATTATTAAAGACGAAAGACGAGATTGAAGCATATCAGGTCTCCTGCCTGGCTTTTCTCGGAGATGTCGGTGATTATGATGCTACCCAGGAGTTATTCCGCCGGATTAAAAAGCAATATGGATATATCGATGTTCTGGTTAATAATGCAGGTATTGCTTATGTAGGTTTATTCACTGACATGAATCCCGAAGATTGGAGCCGGGTAATCACGACAAACCTTTCCTCCGTCTACAACTGCTGTTCCCTGGCTATTCCCGACATGGTGAGAAATAAATCCGGTAAAATCATCAACATCTCGTCCGTATGGGGAAATGTCGGAGCTTCCTGCGAAGTTGCTTACTCCGCTTCCAAGGGCGGTATGAATGCTTTTACAAAGGCACTGGCCAAGGAGCTGGCTCCCAGTAATATTCAAGTCAATGCCATTGCCTGCGGTGCTATCGACACAGAGATGAACCGATTTCTGGCAGATGACGAGCTGATGCAGCTGATTGAAGATATTCCTGCCAACCGTTTGGGACGAGCTGAGGAAGTTGCCGACCTGGCTTATCATCTTGCATATAAGAATGAATATCTGACCGGGCAAATCATCGGATTGGACGGCGGGTGGATTTAAAATAATAGACAAATGATAAAACTTCTCCCTTAAACTATTGACACGGCCGTAATAATTACGGTATATATGTATATTGTACTTGCAAAGTATCCGCAAAGACCTTATTGACTCAATAGAATAAACCATGGAGAACGAAAATGATAAAAATGTTATCTAAACTCGGGAAGAGACGGCTGATTGGAATGATCTTCGGTAATATACTTCTCGGAATCGGTGTAAGTGTATTCAAGCTGTCCGGAATGGGTAATGACCTGTTTTCCGCAATGATTATGTCCGTTTCGGCACTTTTTCATCTGTCCTATTCCAACTTCTTAGTAATATTGAATTCTTTTATATTCATCATTGAAATAACACTCGGCCGTAAATATATCGGCTTAGGTACCGTAGTAAACTGGTTCCTGGTTGGATATGTAGCTGAGTTTTTCATATGGCTGGAGAATAACACTATCGCTCCTCCTGAGGCCTTCTTAGTACGTCTGCCTTTTGTTGTCGCCGGTGTTATTATCATAAGCTTTGGTGTGTCTCTGTATCAGACCTCCGATGCTGGCATTGCTCCATATGACAGCGTTTCCCTTATCATGAAGGAAAGGCTTCCAATCCCCTACTTCTGGTGCCGTATGATTTGTGATGGCTCCTGTGCCGTAATAGCACTGTTAACCGGCGGACTGATTGGCCTTGGTACCTTCGCTTGTGCCTTCTGTCTTGGACCGGTAATACATTTCTTTAATATTAAGCTGTCCAAAAAGATATTATATAAACAGGCGTAAGAAGCAGGTAATTAACCCCGCAGCCATTGGCTGCGGGATTTGCCGTTTAAATCCTGCCTGCAAGAAAACCCATACAAGCTGACACTAGCAGATTTATCAATTCTCATATCGGCAAGGATAGAATGAAAGCTTTAATCTTTTTCAATGATAGAAAGAACTCCGCGAGAATGATAGCTCCGGAGTCTTTTTTATCGCTGAAACTTATATAGTTAAATTAATACCATCTGTTAATTGTTGTAATAAAGATACTATCTGGTTTGGTATGCTGCTGGTTTTCAAAGACTATATGTTCTCTGAAGTATTCTGGTTATTACTGATAATATGCTCTAATCAATTGCTTATGGTTTCTATGTCTGCTCTCGTTTCGAATACTTTTCGGATAGAATAGTCAACCACCAAAGATTATATTCTAATTCATATATCCGCAAAATCCTACACTGTACTGATTAAGCTATTACTTAATTCATTTGCAGTATTTCCTTGGCTTGGCTTAATCTTTCACTAATCTGCAAATAGAAGTCTTTGCCTATATCATATCTTTTTACATAGAAGTTATTCAAAAGGTATATGTTCAGATTTTTGATCAGCTTCTCATCCTGGGTATTTTGAATAATACTCTCAACATCATTTATAAAATAGTGCCAATCAATTAAAAACTGCTCATTCTTCTGAAAGTCCGGGGTATCAATCCACTTACTGACTTTTATCATTGTTTTCGAATTATTACTGCATTCATTCCTCTGTAAAAAGTATTTAAATCCATTGTTTTCATAATATCTTCCAAGGGGGAAAATCCGGCATATACCTGGACGGGACGCATGGATACTGCATCTGCCCATATCATTAAGGAAAGCGCAGCTTTCCGATAAGTTCGCCATCTTCAGATTGGGTAAAATGACGCCATCCACAATATTCAGCTCTATTTTATCAACCAGCAATTGTTCAAAGGTAACGTTAAGATCTGCTGTCAGCCGGTAAATATCATAAGGATCCAAAATAATCGAATTTCCCATGCCATGACAGCAGGAAGCGCTCCCTTTACAGCCATTGCAGCTTACTTCTACCAGGTCATTTATATCATATAAATTTCCGTCAGATATATCATTCAGGCTACAGTTCCTTTTCATTTGGGTTCCCTCACTTGCTTATCAGTATTACTTATTGGTATTGACGGCATTGTTTATTGGTATTGTTTATTAGCATTGTTTATTGGTATTGTTTATTAGCATTGCTTATTGGTATTGCTTATTGGCATTGCTTATTGGTATCGCCTATTGGTATTTCTTATTGGTATTGCCTTGCAGATGGAGCTTTATAATGTTCCATATCCAGGCTATTTCTTCAGATATTTCTTCCCTACGCTAAACCCTCTGCCCCTTACTTCACTGACACGGCTAATCATAACAAAAGCATCCTGATCGATATCATGTACCAGCTTCTCCAGCATGCAAAGTTCTCTGTTGGAAACAACACTTAACAGAATGTCCGTCTCTTTCTCCAGATATCCTGTCTTTCCATGCAGGAGGGTTACGCCTCTGTCAATCTTTGAGATAATTGCGTCTTTGATTTCCGCTGATTTTTCACTAACCACTTTAACCTGCATTTTATTAGTACCAACCATAAGGAGCTTGTCCAAAATAATTGAATACACCAATACTAACACGATGCCATAGAGGATTTTCTCCCTGTCATTGAAGACTGCCTGGAATGCAAGTATGACGCAATCTGCGACATATAAGCTGACAGACACCGGAATACGCATATATTTATTGAGAATTAAAGGTGGTATATCCAAGCCTCCCGTGCTGGCTCCAGCCCGGATAACCAGCGCAATGGAAGCCCCTATGCAGATTCCTCCAAAGAGCGTGCATAAGAAAATATCATTCGTTACCACATAGCCGGGTGCTATTTTCTGTAATATTTCCAACGCAATTGGATAACAGAAGGTACTAACCAGTGTGGTAAGTGCAAATTTACTTCCAAGTACCAGAAAGCCCAAAAGGAACATCAATACATTAAAACCTAACACGAAATATGATACAGGCAGGCCGAAATAATGATTTACAGATAATGCGATACCGGTTGTTCCTCCGGTAATCAGGCCCGACGGCATAATAAAAAACACTACCCCCGCTGCATAAATGAAATTACCTAATACGACAATAGCTATTTCCAATAACAGTCTTCTCTTTTTCATAAATATCCCTCGTAAAAAAACACGTCTGTTAAGATTTTCCCTAACAGACGTGGATCAAGGCAGCTGCCTAATACTTTACTATTTATTGAGTTCTATTTATTTATACCATATCCGGTTTTAAAACTCAATCGCAATTTTATTGTTAGTATTTGAATTCTTATCGAAAAGACTTATAGAATGCTTTCAGTTCTTCCTTCTTTTCGATAGCAAGGTCCTTTTTATTCATTCCTTGTATCGCTCCCTCTAAGGCATATAACCTGTTGATGCAGGCTGATTCATCAATACCCTTGATTTTCAGCCATGCCTGCATGCTGCCGACCTGCTTTAGATCTATCTCTGTGTGGATGCCAACCTCACTCAGCTGACGCTCTAACTCCTTACCGATGTTGGGTAAATTACTCAACTCCCCCATGCTCATTCCTCCATTTCTTACATTGTTCAATCTTTGGGGACGCATCATAACCTTGCTCTTTACCCATGTTGGAAAGCATATTACAGGGGAACTCATTGCATTCACCGCAGTGATTCATATTTTTGCCTTCACAGCAGATTTTTACTTCACAGCGCCCTCCCCAAAAAGGCTTGTCCATATGAACGCATCCTTTACAAGCAACCTTTTCCTTTCGTTCGCAGGAGTTACAGCAAACTCCACATCTTGATTCAAACATAATATCCTCCTTCATTCTTCATAATATTTACTACATATATAAAGATGCGGTAAATGAACGGAAGATACGATTTGGAACATTATTTTTGAAAAAATTAATGATTTACCGAGCTTATTATATTTTGATACCAGGCAGCGGAGGGCTTGCGGTCCTCTAAGTGCTTATATAAGTAAAATATCTTTTCTCTTACCTCTTTACTGAACGCATAATTTTTCTCTTTATAATCAAGCTTATCAACTAATTTGCGCATATTACTTTGATTCGTCTCTCTTGAATTACTAAATTCTATCCAGGCTTTGCAGCTGCATGGATTCTTAATATCAATGATATTGCAATGATCTGCAAAAAATGAATCAATATTCATTCTGGCTCTGTACAGCAATCCTTTTACAGCGCCTTCCGACATCTCCAATACCCCGGCAACCTCTTTTGTCGTAAGTCCAAACATGTCAACTAGGGAAAAGGTAATCCTTTGATTCAAGGTTAATTTTCGAACCATGGCATAGAAGCATCCATTTTGAAGCTGCCTGATTTCATCCTCAACAATAATCTCATCTTCCGGTGAAGCAATATCGGCACTCAGCAAGGTTCCCTCATATTCTAACCTCTCTATATCATCTGTATATTCCAGATTCTTCGTCTGTTCTTTCCTATACTCCATCAGAAAATTATTCAGACAGATTGTCCGCAGCCACTTCTTAAGAGCCTTCTCATCCCTTAGCTTATGTATATTCTTCCAGGCGCTAATAAAGGTTTCCTGGGCGATATCTTCCGCTTTTTGAGGGTGGCAGGTTAATTTGAAGGCAAAATTATAAATGTATGTGCCATATTCTTTTATCATACTTTCGATTGTTATAAAAATCATTCCTTTACATACTGTTAATATAAACTAACACCAAGCTATCATTATATGGCTTTATTATTTATCATATCACAAAAATCAAAGGTTGCAAAATAATCCTTCAACGTCTCTGCCCTACGGATCATTTGTACAGTTCCATCCTCTTTCAGGAGAAGCTCCGAGGATTTTAACTTACCGTTATAGTTATATCCCATGGCATATCCATGTGCTCCTGTGTCGTGGATGCATATAAAATCACCAATTTCAATCCGGGGCAAGTGCCTGTCAATCGCAAATTTATCATTGTTCTCACACAAGGAACCTACAACATCATAGATATGATCACAGTTCTCCTCCTCCTTGCCCAGCACCGTAATATGATGGTAGGCTCCATACATGGCAGGACGCATGAGATTAACGGCACATGCATCGACACCAATATAGTTTTTATAAATATTCTTTGCATGCATAACCTTGGTGATCAGATGTCCAAAGGGAGCCAGCATATATCTGCCAAGCTCCGTATATATGGCTACTTCCCCCAGTCCGGCAGGAAGCATAATTTCATCGAATGCCTGTTTTACTGCATTTCCTATATACATAATATCGTTCGGCTGATCCTCTGGCCTATAAGGTATCCCAATTCCACCGGACAGATTAATAAAGCTGATAGAAATGCCTGTTATGTTTTTAATCTCAACGGCAAGCTCAAATAAGGTTTTTGCCAGCATGGGATAATATTCATTTCCCAAGGTATTACTGACCAGAAAGGAATGAATGCCAAATTTCTTTGCCCCTAAGCTTTTTAACTTTTGAAAGCCTTCGATTAGCTGTTCCTTGGTAAATCCGTATTTGGCATCGCCCGGATTGTCCATGATATCATTGCTTACCGCAAATATGCCTCCTGGATTATATCTACAGCTGATCACCTCAGGTATTCCTGCAACGCTGTCAAGAAAATCGATGTGTGTAATATCATCCAGATTAATAATTGCACCCAATTCCCTTGCCTTCACAAATTCCTCCGCTGGGGTATTATTGGAGGAAAACATAATATTGCGCCCGGTGATGCCCACCGCCTCAGACATGATTAATTCTGACATAGAAGAACAGTCAGCTCCGCAGCCCTCCTCCTTCAATATTTTAAGAATAAATGGATTTGGCGTAGCTTTTACGGCAAAATATTCCCGGAAGCCCTTGTTCCAACTAAAAGCTTTCATTAACTTTCTCGCATTCTCCCTAATTCCTGCTTCATCATAAATATGAAAGGGTGTTTTATACTGTGTCTCGATTTCCTTCACTTTTTCCAAGCTTAAAAATGGTTTTTTCATGATAGATTACCTCCACTATCTTTATAGTTTTCTTTCCCGAATTTATTGTCTTTGCAGTAAATCCCGAAATATCTATTGATAATCTTATCAGAAAGGATTATTATTTGTAAAACTGATATTTTCGATTATTATTATTCGATTTTCCGATGATTAAGAATATTAATGTATCTTTATTAGCCGGAACGAATTTGCAATTGTATTTTATAAGGAGTACGGCTATCTTATGATGGATGCTATAATTATAAAATTGTGGGAGGTAACAGATGAATTCTGATATGTTAAATACGTTTATTCAGCTTGCTGATTATAAGAATTATACGCAGACAGCAAACAGTCTGTTTGTTGCACAGTCCACTGTCACGAACAGAATTTTAGAGCTGGAAGCCGAGCTTGGAAAACCGCTTTTTATTCGCAGCAAGAAGCAGCTTCAACTTACACAGGAAGGGGAGCATTTTCTGATTTATGCGAAACGCATCTTAGAACTGGAGAATCTGGCACGTAAAGAGATTAACTCATTGAACCAATACAAACATTCCATACGGATTGGCACCACCAATACGATTTATGACTGTTATCTTGCTAATAAGACGGTGACCTTCGTAAATAATAATCCGGATATTAAGATGAATATAACCATCGGACATTCCCTCCCTCTGCTTCAAATGCTGCTTGATAAAGCAATTGATATTGCATTTACCTATGTTCCATGTCATAAACGGGAAGTTACCTGCTCAACTTTTCGAAAAGAGCAGCTAATTCTGGTTACCCATAAGTTGAATTTAATTTATAAGAATGGAATTACACAAAAAGAGCTTGAAAAGATACCCTATTATTATTGTGATTTTACATTCCAGGAGGTGGGAAGCTATATTAAAGATCTGTTTCCAAAAGGTCACCCCTTCCCCTTTGAGATAGACCGCAGTGCTAATCTGCTTCCTTATCTAAAATCCGGGACAGGCTACAGCTTTCTCCCTGCTAGTCTTGTAAATCAGGAGCTTCAGTCTGAGGAGCTAATTCAGATTCCGATCCTAGACTTTACGATTCCGGAGATCTGCAGTTATGTCATCACTGCAACGAAGGTTCATAATTACGAATGTATACAGAAATATATCGGGAATCCGGAGTAATTCATCCTTATTTATTTTGCAAGAAACATTTCAAGTCCCTCCAGCAGAGCAGGAACCCAGACTGTAGAATGATCTTTTCCCTCGATATTATCAGGATATTATATTCTATCCCTTTAAAAAGGCAATAAAAACCCTTGCAAATACAAAGCGATTGCAAGGGCTTAAAATTTCATATGAATCTCACTTCTTTCTTCTAATATCTGATCAACTGTGGGTAGCTGGCACGCAAAGCCTTTTAGAATTGACTGATATAACGATAGCGAAAAGCTTTCCTATGAAATGATTGAAATTAGTCCTAAAAAATGTTATGCTACCAACGGTGAACTCAAAGAATGTGTTTACTACATAAATATCAATTATAAAATTACGATTGATAAGATAATATATTGAAGAGCTTATTTTTTACAAGCTCTTTTTAGTGATAAAGAGAGGTAAATATGATAAAAGTTGATAACTTATCCTACTCCTTTCCACAAAAGGATCTATACAATAATATTTCATTTACATTAGAAGATGGTCAACATTGTGCTTTTATAGGAACAAGTGGCAGTGGAAAAAGTACAATGATAGATATCATTATGGATCCAGAAAGATATATGTTCGATGGAAAGTTAGAGATAACCCCTAATTGCAGAATTGGGTATGTAAGTCAGTTCTCACAGCTAGATAAAACAAAAGAAATTACAGTTTTCGAATATATAGGGGAAGAATTCATTAAGCTGCAAAACGAAATAACCTCTATTTGTACAGAAATGGAAACATCTTCGGATATTGAATCTTTACTGGATAAGTACCAACAAGCTTTGGACGCATTTAATGCAATTGGTGGGGATGATTTCGAAAGCAACATTAATAAGAAACTAAATCTAGCAGACCTAGGCCGGCATGAAAATCTAATGGTGTCTAAACTTAGTGGTGGGGAATTTAAACTTATTCAAGTGATTAAGGAAATGCTGACAGGTCCAGACTTAATGATAATGGATGAACCCGATGTGTTTTTAGACTTTGAAAACCTTAATTCTCTTAAAAATCTAATTAATTCACACAAAGGAACAATGTTAATTATTACACACAATAGATATCTATTGAACCATTGTTTTAATAAAATTCTGCATTTGGAAAATACGGAGCTTCAAGAGTTTAATGGAAGATATATTGATTATAACTTCTCATTACTTCAAACTAAAATAGAGTTACAAGAACTTGCCATTGCTGATAACGAAGAAATTGAGAGAAATGAGATCTTAATCGATAAACTAAGATTTGTCTCAACGATTCATACGGAAGCTTCTAGAGGGAAATCTCTAAATGCTAGAGTAAAAATTCTGGAAAGATTAGAAGCACGTAGAATTAAAGCGCCGTTTGTAGATATTAAGGAACCCAACATCCATTTTGTTACAGATAATGAACCCGAAGAAACCATTGCTTTAAAAGTTAAGGATTACAGTGTTGCTTTTGATGATGTGCTTCTAGAAAATGTTAACTTCGAGATTAAATCTACTGATAAAGTAGCCCTTATCGGTTCAAATGGTACTGGAAAAACGACCTTACTCCGAGAGATCTTTAAAAATAATCATGATTCTATTGAGATAAATGAAAACATTAAAGTAGCTTTTCTATCTCAGCTTCAAGGCGAAATGCTAAATGAATCTAATACGATACTTGAAGAGTTCTACGAGGCTGGGTTTAAAACTTATCAAGGGATTCAATCACATGTTTTAAACTATGGTTTTGGAGAAGAAGTCATTCATCAAAGGATTGGATCTTTATCCGGAGGCGAAAAGAATATGCTTCAATTGGCTAAGGTTGCTGCCAGTAACGCAAATATGTTGCTTCTTGATGAACCGACAAGTCACCTAGACACTTATTCGCAAATAGCACTGGAAAAAGCCATAAGAGACTATAAAGGTGCGATTCTAATGATTTCTCATGATTTCTATTCTATAGTAAACTGTATGAATTATGTTTTAATCATTGAAGATAAGACGATTAGAAAAATGAGTATTCGAAAATTCAGAAAGATGATTTATGCTAATAATTTTGATAAAGACTATCTAGAAATTGAACAAAAGAAAAAAGCACTTGAAACGAAAATAGAATTGGCTTTAAAAGATACTGATTTTGAGCTTGCAACAGTTTTATCTGAGGAGTTAGAAGCGCTGATTAAATTACTTTAGATAACTGCAAAAGTGGATCAAACACCTATTAAGAAATAATCGGTCATTCCGGTTCACAATCACTAACAGAACGCGTATACACTCACTTTGATATTAGCATTCTTATGGTTGCAATTAACCAAATATAAGTGCTCTCTATATGTTCTCTACCGTCATTTTTTAAGTTTTCAGCGCTATTTCAAAATGTAAGAAACCCCGAAAGTATACGCACTTTCGGGGTTTTGTAAATTTCTGAAATCGCTTTTTTATTATCTCTTTGAGATATGATTAAGAACAGTAGAGCCGTATAAATGCAGGGTTCTTTGTTAGAAGTGTTAGTAACGTGCTTGTTACCTTTGGCTTCTCAGGACGATTACTTTTCATCTTTATCATAGTCGATTCGAAAGTAATCCAAATACTTTTTAAAAGAATCTTGTGCTGTAAGGCAAGTATCTCTAAGATATCCTCTTTCTGCTTCCCATTCTGATAATCCTCTGTAATAAAGCATCTTTAAATTATCATCAATAATGAATGGCACAATATTACATTTTAAACACTCTTTAAATAACAACAGTCTTCCTACTCGCCCATTACCATCCTGAAATGGATGTATTCGTTCAAATCTATAATGAAATGTCAATAAATCATCTAAGACTTTTCCTTCATGCTTTTGATAATCATTCAATAACTTTTTTACCTCATCATGAACCTTTTCCGGTGCCGTCGTCTCTATTCCCCCAACTTCGTTTGGTAGTAACTTATAATTCCCAAGCGCAAACCACGATTTTCGACTATCTGAAGTTCCACTTTTCAAAAGAACGTGTAATTCTTTCATCATATTTTCTGTTATTGAACGATTTGCATTTTTGATGATGTAATCAATACATCGAAAATGATTTACCGTTTCAACAATATCATCTACATTCAAGCGTTCGGATTCCATACCAATTGTGTTTGTTTCATAAATATATCTTGTCTGATCGTGAGTAAGCTTACTACCTTCGATATGATTCGAATTATATGTTAGTTCAACCTGTATCTTGTGATATATCCCACCTGAAAGCTTAGCTTCCATTTCATCTTTAAGAATCGTCAACAGAGTCTGGCCTTCTCTATTTTCTGTTTTTTTACTTAAAGGCTTAATCGCATCTTCCGGTATTCTCCACGTCTTTCCTACCATAAACGCTCCAGGTACTTTCCCTTTTCTGCAATAATCTCTAACACTTCTCTCCGAAAGCTTCCATCTTATCGCCATTTGGCTCACCGATAGATATCCCATATTCTCATCTCCAAACTAAATATATGTATATAATACCATAGTATCGGCAATATATTCAATTAATTTTATTTTAATTAATATTTTTGCCGATAAAGGAATGGTTTTTATATTAAAAATCTCCCAAAATTCATATTAACTATTGAGTACACCTTAATGCCATATTCTTTTTCTACATCCATAACAGCTGATGATTTTGCATTCCCAATTTCCATTCTATCAGCAGAAATCACCATATCCGATACTTTGACATCTGCTAATTGCTTCAACTTCTCCATAGATTCTCGCAATGCTTTACCAGAAGTAATGGAATCTTCAACAATAACTATTTTATCAGACGATGTAATGATTCCACAATGCTAAAAATCAAAGGCATGATTTCGATGAGTGGGAATCATTTTTACGTTTAAATATGGATGAAATGCTTACTGCAGTTAAAAAGACATT
>Ga0207834_1000083_pt1 | contig 30353 bp, 29 predicted proteins | sample LuqExpMetagenom5_FD_187763 | JGI IMG/M metagenome (GOLD analysis project Ga0207834, IMG submission 187763) | Tropical forest soil microbial communities from Luquillo Experimental Forest, Puerto Rico - Sample 5 (SPAdes) | ecosystem: Environmental > Terrestrial > Soil > Tropical forest ...
ACCTCGTTCCTTTATCCGTATAACAATTATAAAAATACGCTGCCGAAGATCATGGGGCGCAACGGTTATCATACATCGGACATACAGCCTGACCAGGGCTCCTTTTGGAACTGGATGATACTGATGAAATCGCTGGGCTTTGAAAAGTGCATTGACAATTCCGCTTTCAGGACGGACGAAGCATTTGGCATGGGCATCAGCGACGAATCCTTCCTAAAGCAGGTCGAGCCGATAATAGTAAATCAAAAACAGCCTTTTTACACCTTTATGATAACGCAATCCACACATACGCCCTATGATCTGCCTTACAGCCTCAGGGAACTGAAACTGCCTGCCGATCTTGACGATTCTTATCTCGGAGGATACCTGCAAAGCATACACTATATGGACAAGTACCTTGGACAATTTCTTGACGGTCTTGAAAAGGATGGAGTGCTTGATAATACCGTGGTCGTGATGTACGGCGACCACGAGGGCATACACAAATACTTCCCGGATAGCCTGAAAGATATTACCGGACTGGAGGGCGACTGGTGGAAGGATAATAAAAAGCAGACTCCTCTGATCGTCTATAAGCCCGGAATGAATCCCGAGGAAATAGCCACGACCGGGGGCGAGATCGATATTCTCCCCACTGTCTGCTATCTCATGGGCATCGACAGCAGTGAATATGAAGGTACGGCCATGGGCAGGAATCTGCTCAACACGGGCAGGAGCTTCGCAGTCCTGCAGGGCAGCGAGTATGTCGGCGCAGCCGGTGATACGGAGCAGGCCGCCAATGCAAAAAAAGGCCTCGAAATAGCAGATACGATAATACGCGGAAACTATTTCAAAAATAAATAGATCAGCCTGAATGCATATAAAGGCCGCTGAAAGTCGATCAGCGGCTTTTTTATGCAACGACGCACGATGCGCCGGTAATTTTTCCCGAAATACCTATTGATTTTATGACCCGCCGGTCATACAATGTGACTAACTAGTCACATGACCAATGGGTCGCATAAAAGGGTTGGGCTTGTGACATATGGTCACATGACCAACGAGTCATAAACACTTTAAAAAGACATACTATGTTACAGAGATGGAGTTACACAGAAAAAAGGGGTGAAACAGTGCCGAAGGATACGTTTTTCAATCTGAGCCTGGAAAAGCAGGAGAAGGTAATAAGGTCAGCCATAAGTGAATTTTTGAAACATGGTTTTGAAAAGGCGAACGTGGGCGTCATAGCAAAGCAGGCGGGAGTGGCAAAAGGAAGCATATACCAATACTTCGACAACAAGAAGGAGTTGTTTCTGCATGCGGTGAACTGGTCGATGAAATTGCTGATGAATAAATATCAAAAAAATGTGATATCAATGAATATCGATATTTTCACTTATTTTTACGAAACTGCCGCGCCGCTGATGCAGATGCTAAGGGAGGAGAAGGAACCTGCGGTTTTCGTGCAGGAGGTTTTCCTCGGCAGATACGGCAGTGTCAAGGACGAATCCATGGCCGCGATGTTGAAGGTCGCAGACAATTATGTGTTGGGACTTGTACGGCAGGGGAAGGAAAATGGAAGTGTCCGCAAGGATATCGACGATCAGACTCTCGCCATGTTTATGACAGCAGTCTCCATTAAGCTGAAGGAGAACCTGCTCAATAAGGCCAAAAGCGCAGGTGATGATATCATAGGCGGAGGCTTCGACAAATATATAAACTATATAAAAGACATGATGGAGCTTTTAAAGAACGGAATGGGGGATAGGACATGTTCATAAGCATTGAGAAATTGAAGAAAAGTTATAGGACGGGTGAAGTAGAAACAGCAGTACTGAAGGGTATCGATCTTAAGCTGAAAAAGGGCGAGATCGGAGTCATACTCGGACCGTCCGGCTCGGGTAAGTCTACGCTGATGAACATCCTGGGAGGGATAGACCGCTGCGATTCCGGAAAAATAACGGTGGATGGGACTGTCATTACCGATCTCAATGATGACCAGCTTACGAATTACAGAAGGGATCAGGTCGGATTCATATTTCAGTTTTACAATCTAGTTCCCAATCTTACCGTAGCAGAGAATGTTGAAGTCGTCTCAAATATCAGCAAGGCGCCGCTGGATACGGACGAGGTACTGAAAGCGGTGGACCTGCTGGATAAGAAGCACCGGTTTCCGAGGGAGCTTAGCGGCGGTGAACAGCAGAGGGTATCCATAGCAAGGGCGATAGTCAAGAACCCGAAGCTTCTCTTGTGCGATGAACCTACAGGGGCGCTCGATTTTACCACTTCGAGAGAAATACTGAAGCTGCTGCAGCAGATCAACAAGGGATATAATACTACGATCCTGATGATCACTCACAACACGGCTATCAGTGCGATGGCGGACAGAGTCCTGAGGCTCAGGAGCGGGGAGATAGCCGGGGAAACCTTCAATGGAAAGACCGTACCGGCGGAAAGGATTGAGTGGTAATGGTTATCAACAAAAAAATCACGAGGACCATGCTGGAAAACAGATCTTCGTATCTCGGGTCCCTTGTCCTGATTATAATAAGCTGCCTGCTGTTTACGATGATGACCCAGCTTTCGGGCAATATGGCATCCCTGACGTCTGCCTTTGAGAAGGATTATGTGCAGGATGACGCAGTCTTTGTGACGGCGGGCAAGCTGGATAATATCCGGGAACTGGAGTCGAAGTTCGGCGCGCGTATAGAGGAGGGCGCCTCCTTCGACTATGCAGCCACGAAGGACAAGACGCTCAGGATATTCAGACAGAATACCAAAGTGGACCTCCCCGCCGTTATCGAAGGCAAAAATCTGAGCGGCGGAGATATCATGGTCGACCCCTCATTCGCGAAGGCAAACGGCCTGAAAATTGGGGATGGGCTGAGAGTATTCGACAGGACCTTCAAAATATCTGGTTTTGTGTCGCTTCCCAATTTCATATATATTTTAAAAAACGAGACCGACATAATAAACGACCCTCAGACCTTCGGGATCGCGGTCATCGGCAAGGATGATTTCGACCGGTTTGATAAGGGAAGCAGCTTTTACTCGATCAAGTTCGATCCTGTCTCCGGCGCCGGGGGCGTCAACTCCGCCAGTACCAACTCCGCCAGTGCAGCAAACGATAACGGCAGCATCGGCGCAAGGGAGAAACAGTTCAGGGATTACCTGAAAGCTAATGGCGTCCTTGTAAGCCAATGGACCGATATAGGGGATAACGCGAGAGTCAATTATGTCAAAATAAAAATCGAGGGCATCAGGGGCGTGAGCACATCCATGCCGGCCGCTATATTGCTTCTCACCTGCATTCTGACGGGCATCGTAGTCTGGAGGATGCTCCAGCGTGAATCGATTATCATTGGTACCCTGTATGCACAGGGCTACAGGAGAAAAGAGCTCCGCCGGCATTACCTTATGTACCCTTTGACTATCGCAGCCATCGGAGCGATCACCGGCACGGCTTTGGGCGCATTTACGCTCAGGCCCATGCTCGCAGTGATGGTTTCCTATTTCAACATACCCGTGGGCTCTATAACCTACAGCGCGGGATATATTGCGGCCAGCCTGCTTTTGCCCATGTTTTTCCTGGGTATAAGCGGCGCCTTTGTTCTGCAAAAGGTACTTCGCAATACCCCTATCGACCTGATGAAGGGGGTAAGGGAGAAGAACAGAGTAAACTTCATTGAAAGAAAGCTTAAACTTGACCGGTTCAGATTTGCCACAAAGTTCAGGATCAGGGAGCAGCTCAGGAGCCTTTCAAGGCTTGCATTCCTGCTGATCGGGGTCGTTATGGCAACGATGCTGCTGCTTCTCGGTTTTACTGCGAAGAGCTCCCTGGACAATTTGATGAACTATGGTTTCAAGGATACCTACAAGTTCCAGTACGAGTATGTATACAGGTCTCTACAGGAAGCGCGGACGCCCGCCGGCGCAGAGAAATTTTCTGCGGCTTCCGTTACTCTGAAATCGAACAGTGATACCTCCTTCGAAATTGTCGGTATCGAACCCGGCGCAAAATATTTATTGCTCAAAAATAAGAACGGGACTGCTTTAAATCCGGATCAGGTAATCATCACAAGGCCGCTCGCTGAAAAGCTGAAGGCCGGCCCCGGGGATATCATAGATGTAGTCGGCAAGACGGATTCAAGGGAATATTCCGTTACCGTTGACAGCATTGCGGAGACATTTATAGGTGAATTCATATTTATGCCGATAGAACAGCTCAACAAGCAGATCGGACTGCCCGTAGGCAGTTACATGGGATTGTGGAGCGATACCGCGCTGGCTATACCGGAAAATCAGTTGTACAGCGCCAGAACTGTCGAAGATTCGGTAAAGGACTTCAACAAATCGACTGAGCCGATCCAGACCACTGTCGGCGTCATATCGTTTATGTCCTTCATTATTGGATTGATCGTCATATACGTCGTTACTTCGCTCATCATCGAGGAAAACAAGGGGAATATTTCCCTGATGAAGGTATTCGGATACCGCAGAAAGGAAGTAAACTCGCTCATTTTGAACAGTTCATCGATAATGATCGTAATAGGGTATATCATCGGGATACCGCTGATACTGACGACAATGAGCATGTTTTTTAAATCGCTTACGGAAAGCGTCAAGCTTACATTACCCGTTGTCATAAGTTACCCCTATGTAATAATAGGATTTATAGTGATCTGGCTGACATATGAGATATCAAAGGCCATGAGCAAAAGAAAAGTGGACAGGATCTCGATGGCGGAGGCATTGAAAGCGGGAACCGAGTGAAACTGTCATACAAGGATTCGCTGTGGTTCCGGTTGAGAAAGATAGATAAAAATGCTAAAATAATGTCAAATGTCAGTTATTTGTGAGGGGCGTCAAATGCACGGAAAATATATATTGAAACTGATCCCGGCCGTCGGTCTGATAGTCTCACTTATATTTGCAAACCCTGTGAATACCGTTGTGGGTGAGGAAGATATCTTCTCAGACGTCAAAGTCAAAATTGGCGGCATAACGGATGCTGAAAAGGCGACCCTCCAAAAGCTTTTCACACAGAAACAGCTAATCGGGGAAACGGAAAAAAAGGCCGAGCAGACGACCGAGGACATCAAAAAGACCTCCGGGCTGATCGAAAGCTTGAAGAAGAAAATCGAAGATGATGGAATAAAATACGAAAAAGAACGGGAAAGCCTGAAGCAGGTACTTCAAAGCTACCAGAGGATGGGCCCCGGCTCTTATCTTGAAATACTGCTCGCATCGGACAGTCTGAAAGACCTTCTGACGAGGATAAATACGCTCAGGGATATTACCAACAATACAGGTGAACTGCTGGACCGGATAGAGGAAGACAGGCAGCTCCAGTCGCAGGAGAAAGCAAGGCTGTCCGACGAACTCCTGTCGGTACAGGAAAAGCAGGATAGTCTGACGAAAACTCTCGCTGAAGCAAAGAAACTGAAAGCGGACCTGGAAAATTATCTTGCGTCTTTGTCGGCCGAACGGGGTCGTTATGAGGATTACCTCGGCAACCTGCAGCAGGCCTGGGACGGGATAGCTCCCCTGGTTACGGCTGCCGCCGGAGAAATCTCGGATTACTCCAAAAAAGTCAGCATTCCGCCGGATGCTTTCAAAATAACCTTTGGCTTTTTCACCGCCAGGATCTCGATCGATGAAAAAACTATAAACGACCTTCTTGCCGGCGATCCCAAACTGGAAAAGACAGAGTTTACCTTCAAACCCGGCAAGGTAACGGTAGAGTTTCCCGATAAAAATCTGACCATTACAGGAAAATTCATCATTGCAGAAGATCACATCCTGAGATTCGAGGCCGATGGCGGCAGCTTTTACGGCATGGCCCTCGATAAAGACGCCATATCGGATGTGCTTAAGGATGTTAACCTGCAGTTTGACCTGGAATCGCAGCTGGACGGCAGTAAACTGAAATCTGTCGTAATCATGGACGGATATCTGAACATCACGATATAGTAGGCATGGGGAGAATCGTATGATAAATGCGGAGAATGTCAGCCTGAGATACCCCGACGGGACTGAAGCGCTAAGGGACATAAACCTTGGAATAGGAAGCGGAGAGCTTGTGTACATCACCGGTCGGAGCGGTTCGGGAAAAACAAGCCTGCTTAAGCTGCTGATGGGTATGGAGTTACCTACCGGAGGGAGCCTGACGGTACTGGGACAGAAAGTGGAAAAAGGTCGGAGCAGCGGCATCAGACAGCTGCGTCTGAGGATAGGTCCGGTTTTCCAGGAATTCAGGCTTATCGACGGAAGATCGGCGTTTGACAACGTTCTGCTGGGTATGCGTTTTCTGGATGCCCCCGGAAAACAGATGAGGGAAGCTGCGCAGGAAGCTCTGGAAATAGTCGGGCTCGCGCACAAAATATCGTCCCGGGTAGAGAACCTTTCCTGGGGCGAAAGGCAGAGAGTTGCCATTGCACGGGCAGTTGCACGGAAGCCTTCGCTGATATTGGCTGACGAACCTACAGGCAATCTGGACAGAGAAAACGCAACAAACATACTAGGTATTCTGAATTCATTCAGAAATAAAGAAACCTCCGTCGTAATAACCACACACGCCACCCATCTGATCGATCCTTCGCTGGATGCGGCGCTTATTACAATGGATGAAGGAAATTTGAGATGCGAAAGGTCGAAAACGGGAGCAAAATGAAAAACTTCTTTTCCAACATCGGCTACTTTTTTAAAGAAACTATTTTGATGATCCGTTTGAGCTTGTCTTCAAATATCCTTTCATTTTTGAGCACAAGCCTGATCTTTTTCATCCTCGCCATGGTGCTGACGGGCTGGTGGATAAGCAGCGGCGTCACACGCGCAATACAGGGCGAGGCTGAGATAAGCGCTTACTTTGGCAGGAACGTTGATCAGAATGGAGCCCTGAAACTCGTTGAAAGCATAAAAGCGATCAAAGGAGTAAAATCCGCCCGCCTCGTCGACGACAAGGAAGCGCTTTCAGATATGCAGAAGATACTGGGGAAAGAGTCGGAGATCCTCAAGGTATTCGACGAAAATCCTTTCACTTCCTATATAGAGGTAAATATAGAACTGGATTCGGTAGACGGCATACTCGGAGAATTGAAAAACCTGCCCGGAATAGATTCCGTGAGGGACAACCGGGATGTGCTTGACCGCATAAGATCGATCTCCAGCCTGTTCATGTTTATAGGCTGGCTGGTGCTGGCCGCTGCCGCCATAACTACTCTCGTGATAATTTCACACATAATAAGACTGGCTATACAGGACAACCGTGAACAAATAAACACCCTGAAACTCCTGGGTGCGCCCGGAGCCTTCATTTCGTTCCCGTTTGTGCTCCAGGGGCTTCTAATGACGCTGGGAGGCGGGATACTTGCGTCATTGCTTGCGTCATTTGTCCTTGGGCAGATATATGCCCGGATATCGGGCCCGCTGCCTTTTATTCCGCTGCCGCCTGCCGCTTCGATAATCAATGCGATGTTCACAGTGATAATCACTGCGAGCGCGGCGCTGGGCATTGTCGGAAGCATGCTCGGTCTGCCTTCGTCGGAAAACAGATAATAAGTGGTAACAGAGCCTGAATCTACAATAACACTATGGTGATACCGGGATTACAGCGGCCGAGATCCCTGTCGTTTTTCAATTCACTGAACTGAGTTATGATATCTCTCGCCGAGCTGTTGAAAATATCCCAGCTATCGCCCGGAACGTAATCCTTTATGAACCCTTCCTTCTTTTTAACAGCCAGATATTCCAGGATGCCCTTTTTTAGACGTCCTCCGACGCCGGACGAACCGTAGCCGTGTATGACCTTCAGGACCTTTACACCCTGTTTCCTTGCAGTGACGATTTCAAGGTACAGTTTTTTTGTACCTATGTCTACGGTAGGCATTCCGGCCTCAATATCAACAACTTTAACCAACATAAATGAACTGGACCTCCGGTAAGGATCAGACTGATTATCAAGTCTTTTTTTATGAGAAAATTATATAGGAAAACTTATTATTGTCAACCCTAAAGCCTTTTGTGAATAGGATAAAGCGGGGGTGCGGCATTATGTATTTAATCGAGATAGACAGAAGGAACCGAAGGCTCAGGCTGTTGGATGATGGAAAGCTGGTCAGGGAGTATCCTGTGGCAGTCGGTAAACCATCTACACCGACGCCGGCCGGCAATTGGACGATTACTGAAAAAGCTCTCTGGGGCGCACAATTCGGAGGCCATTTCATGAGGCTGAGCGTTCCCTGGGGCGTTTATGGGATCCACGGCACAAATAAGCCCTGGTCCATAGGCCAGGCAGTCTCGCACGGGTGTGTGCGCATGCACAGCAGCGATGCGGCTGAACTGTACAATACGGTTTCTATCGGTACCCCCGTTCATATCTATTGAAAATAAATTAAAAACAAATCTATTGGTTATACTGTATATAAATCGATTCAATTTTCAAGGAGGATCTCTCATATGAGAATTAAGATATTATTGCTGGCAGCAGTTCTATTTTTATTGCCTGCAGGTTGTTCGACCACTGGAAACGGTGTACAGAATCCCGGCTCCGCGGCTGCACAGACGACCGCGCAGACGACCGCACAGCCGACAACATCCGACGTCGTGTCTTCCGCCTCGATAGTGGACAACGCGGCAGCATTTGAAAAGGCGATCAGCAACACCGGCACATGGATCATAGCGATAACGAAGGATGTTTCCGTGGGTAAGGACATAGTGCTTGACGGCGAGTTCAAAAACGGGAAAAAGGATACGGCAGGAAAGGATATAATACAGCGGAAGGTCGCTTTGTATACTCAGGATGCAAACAGGAAAATAACCGCCAGATTTACCCTAACGGCGCCGAAATTCACCATAAACAGTCCCGAGGCAAGCATACAGCATGGTACTTTCAAGGGCGACCTCTATGTCTCGGCTAAGGACTTCCAGCTTATCGACACCACTGTGAACGGCAATGTCTATTTCACCAGCGACGATGCGAAAAACACATTCAAGGCTGATTCGACCAGCAAGGTCACAGGTGTGCAGGAGCTAAAGAAATAAGTTATCCGGATTGGAAAATATATAATAATTTTTAGAACGGCAGATGCCAATCTATCGGCATAAGCCGTTTTTTATATATTTTCCGGTGGATGGAAATAATAGTCACGGTAATAATAACGCAATGATGAAGGTGCTGAATGGAAAACTATAAAAGGATCCCTGCACATATAGGAATTATCCCTGACGGCAACAGGAGATGGGCTTTATCCAACGGCTTCGAAAAGAAGGACGGATATGCGCACGGTATAGAACCCGGATTCAGGCTATACGAAATGATGCTCGGGCTTGGCATAAGTGAAACCACCTTTTATGGTTTCACGAAGGATAACAACAAAAGGGAGAAAGAGCAGCGGGACGCATTTACCAAAGCATGCGTGGACTGTGTCGGGCGATTGAGCGGGAAAGACGCCAATCTGCTCGTGATAGGAAACACAAATTCTCCTGCATTCCCTGAAGAATTGAAAAAATACGCAAACAAGCGGGTTCATTTCGGCAAAGGGCTGATAAATATCAATTTTCTGGTGAACTATGACTGGGAATGGGATCTTAGATGCCTTGCCGAAAATAACCGGCTTGCCTCCTCGCAGATACCGAGAGTCGATCTGATCATCAGGTGGGGCGGAAGGCGGCGTTTAAGCGGTTTTCTGCCTGCACAGTCCGTCTATTCGGATTTTTATGTTATAGACGACTATTGGCCCGACTTCAACGAATCGCATTTTCTGGATGCATTGAACTGGTATCAGGATTGCGATGCCACATTGGGCGGGTGAGGCTTTTATCTTTTTTGTTTTAATGCGGATTATTGTGGTAAAAATTCAACAATAATTAACATAATATTGGGGGAAAGATGTATGTATTTCGAATGGAAGGATAGTTACAGCGTCAATGTGGCCGAGATAGATAAACAGCACAGAAAGATGTTCGAGATCGGAGGAAGAATTTCCGACCTGGTACTGGCCAATGACGGATATGATCATTATGATGAAATCATGTCGATCCTGCAGGAGCTGACGGAGTATACCGTCTACCATTTCGACTTCGAGGAAAAGCTGATGGAGCAACACGGCTATAAGGATTTGGATTCCCACAAGTTCGAGCACATTTTCCTTACTAAAAAAATCAGTAAATTGCAAGGAAAGGACATCGATACGGATCAAAAGAATGCAACCGTAGATCTTATTGCCTTTGTTTCGGATTGGATAGCAGGACATATCCTTCAGACGGATATGAAATATAAGGATCATTTTAATTCAGTTGGAATCAAATAACAGGGGGTGTGAAAAATGGCGTTCGAATGGAAGGATCGATATCAGCTTGGGATAGCCGAGGTAGACAAGCAGCATAAAAGGCTTTTTGAGATCGGAGCAAGAGTGTATGATTTGGCTTTACTGAATGACTCCTACGATCATTATGACGAGGTCATGGCCTTGCTGAATGAACTGCTCGAATATACAGAGTACCATTTCGGGTTCGAAGAGGATATGATGAAGAGATACAACTATAATGACCTCGAAAAACAGGAGCAGGAGCACGGATTCTACACAAAAAGAATCAGGGACATCTCGCCTGAAGAAGTTGATAACACCCAAAATCAGACTATCATACAATTAGTTGACTTTTTGTCTGAATGGATCAGCAGCCATATCCTGTTGTCTGACCGTAAATATGCCGCATATTTTAAGGAAAATGGCATCGAGATATGATGCGTAGGTTTTGTCGAAAATCCGGAACTGCGATTGACGCAGCCTTTCCATTATGTTATTGTATGTAAGGAAAAACATCAAATTCTTTCAGCATATCAATATTTAATAATGAAAATTACGTGGGAGCGTCAAAATGAACAGGATCGGGTTTGATAATGACAAGTACCTTCATCTGCAATCGCAGAAAATCCTTGACAGGATCGAATATTTTGGAGGCAAGCTTTATCTGGAATTCGGAGGCAAGCTTTTTGACGACTATCACGCATCCAGGGTCCTGCCCGGTTTTGCGCCTGACAGCAAGATAAAAATGCTGCTTGAACTGAAGGATAAGGCTGAAATAATCATAGCGATAAATGCCGACAACATAGAACAAAACAAACGCCGGGGCGACCTCGGCATTACGTACGATCTTGATGTGCTCAGGCTGATCGACGCTTTCCGTGAAATAGGCCTGTATGTGGGCAGCGTAGTGATCACCTGCTACCGCTCGCAGTATGCCGCAGACCTGTTCCAGAAGAGGCTTACAAGTCTGGGGATAAAGGTATACAGACATTATCCGATCCAGGACTATCCTTCAAACATCCCGCTTATCGTAAGCGATGAAGGCTACGGTAAAAACGAATACATTGAAACCACGCGTTCACTGGTAGTAGTCACTGCTCCCGGGCCCGGAAGCGGCAAAATGGCTACATGCCTGTCGCAGCTCTACCATGATTACAAGCGCGGGATAAAAGCAGGATATGCAAAATTCGAAACCTTCCCGATCTGGAACCTGCCACTCAAACACCCGGTCAACCTTGCGTATGAGGCAGCTACTACGGATCTGGACGACGTTAACATGATCGACCCGTTCCATCTTGAGGCATACGGTATAACGACCGTCAATTATAACAGGGATATAGAGATATTCCCGGTCCTGAATGCAATATTTGAAAAGATTGCCGGAAAGTCGCCTTACAAGAGCCCTACTGATATGGGCGTCAATATGGCGGGCTTCTGTATTACGGACGATAAGGCTGTTTGTGAAGCATCCGGACAGGAGATCATACGCAGGTTTTACAACACAAGTTGTTCGCAGAGACAGGGGATGGCCGGGAGATCCGAGGTGTACAAGCTGGAACTGCTGATGAACCAGCTTGGGATATCTTCGGATAACCGCCCCGTAGTCGGGGCTGCGCTCAAACGGTCCGAAGAGACTGGGGGACCTGCCGTTTCGTTACAGCTTGACGATGGTCGTATCGTGACAGGAAAGACTACTCCGCTGCTCGGCGCATCAGCTGCGCTCCTGTTAAACGCACTGAAAGAGCTGGGCGGGATACAGCACGACATACACCTTATATCTCCCATAGTCATAGAACCTATCCAGATGTTGAAAGTCAAGCATATGGGCAATCGCAATCCGCGTCTTCATACAGACGAGATACTTATAGCGCTTTCCATCTGCGCAGCGACAAATCCGACCGCAGCGCTGGCGATGCAGCAGCTTTCAAGGCTGCGCGGCTGCGAGGCGCACTCTACGGTCATCCTGTCCCGTGTCGACGAAAACGTTTTTCACAAGCTGGGCGTCAATATTACCAGCGAGCCCCAATACCAGTCAAAGAAGCTTTACCACAAGTAAACGGCCGTATGGATCCCCATCGGCGAACCTTTGGGCATGACTGCGCATAGAATACTGTATAAAACTATCAAGAGGGATAATTATGCAGGATTATGGCAGTATGCCTTTTATGTACTATTCACCGCCCTGTATGCAAAATCCATACATACGGCAGGCAATGGCCGGTATGGCGCCGACACAGACCCAGTTTGCGCCTCAGCAGGCAGCACCTGCAATGATGCCTGTCAAAGGCAAGGATATGCCCGAAGACCCCGACAGTATGCCGGATCTCAGCATTTACACCTACCCGGGCAATGTCCCTGGAGCTGTGACTTTGCTGCAGGCGTCGGCCGCAGGCGAAACTGAGGACAGGATGTTTTACCATTACCTGATTGAAAACGCGCCTACTCAGGAAGACAGAGAGATAATCACAGGGATACGAGATGACGAGATCGGCCATTTCGGCCTTGTCAGACATGTATATTTTCAGTTGACCGGCCAGACTCTCCCGCCGCCGCAGAACGTAACTTTCGAAAAACCTGCCGACTATTGCCACGGCCTCATGACGGCTATCAGGGGAGAGCAGAATGCCGTGATCAGATACAGACAGATCCTTTTCGCTTTACAGGACAGAACACTGATCAATATCATGACCGCTATCATGACAGACGAGATCAGGCACGGTATCCTGTACAATTACCTGTATTCAAAGAACGGATGCAGAGCGTAAGCCTGCTTCAGGCAAAACCCGATCCTCCTTATGTGAACAGGGCCGCAGGATACTCTGCGGCCTCATGACCACTTCATTTGTTGAATAGTATTGAAACAAAAAGTCGAAATACTATATAATTAGTTGTACAAGCCGATAATTCCAGGCTTTATATGAAGGAAGAAGCAAGATAGGCAAAATTCGTACTGGTAAAGTATCGCATAAACAGGAGAAACGGAAATTGAAAAATATACTGGTTGTTCTATCAGTAAACGCCGAGCATAAGAAATTGCTTGAGGCCAAGGCGCCATCAGCACGTTTCGTCTATTCCGACCAAAGAAATGTCAGCGAAGAGCAGGTGAAGGACGCCGAAATCATTATTGGCAATCCCCCAGCCCATATGCTGAAAGGTTCGGAAAATCTGAAATGGCTGCAGCTTCAAAGCGCGGGGGCAGGAGATTACACCGCCGGGGATGTGCTGCCAAAGGGAACGATATTGACAAATGCATCGGGAGCATACGGACTGGCGATCTCCGAATATATGCTGGGCGTTACGCTGGAGCTTTACAAGAAGCTTCACCTGTACAGGGACTTACAGGTAAGATCGGACTGGTCCTATGCGGGAAAGGTAAGGTCCATATATAAAACAACAGCGTTGATAGCAGGTCTCGGGGATATCGGGGGCGAATTTGCCTTAAAACTCAAAGCGCTCGGAGCATACACGATAGGGATAAAGCGCAGGGATACCGCCAAGCCCGGATATTTGGACGAGCTCTATATGATGGACAAGTTCGAGACCGTGCTGCCGAGGGCGGATATCGTTGCATTGAGCCTGCCCTCAACGAAGCTTACCAATAAGATAATCAACGAAAGAACTATCGGATTGATGAAACAGGATGCCATCATTATAAATGTCGGCCGCGGCAATGCCATCGATACGGAGGCGCTGTGCGACGCGCTTGAAAGCGGAAGGATAGCCGGAGCGGCGCTCGATGTTACCGATCCCGAACCGCTGCCTGCAGATCACAGGCTCTGGAAGGTCAAAAATGCCGTCATAACGCCGCATGTCTCCGGCGGCTTCAGTCTGCAGGAGACTCATGACCGCATCGTGGCGATCTGCGCCGACAATCTTGAAGCATGGCTGAACGGAAGAAGCCTGAAAAATATCGTCGATCTTTCGGAGGGTTATTGATCATTTGGTATCATTTTCGGTCTGTTGGTTAGAATATCATCCGAAAGCGAGGTGATATCCGATGACTGTACAGAGCGATATACAAAAAGCGATTGCATCCTGTGAATCGGCAAAAGGTACTTATTCCATGATGGCGCAATCAACTGAAGATATGCAGGCGAAACAGATGTATAATGTAATGAAAGCTGATATAGACAGGCATTTGCAGTATCTGAACGGCAGGCTGGGCTTTCTGAACGATGGCAATCAGCTGAACAACATTAAAAAGCAGAAATAAAAAAGCAGAATAAAAGCGGCGGTATTTCTACCGCCTTTTTTCTGCTTTTTTGCTTTATTATACTCCTTTTACTCCGGACTTTTGAAGATCATCATTTCCTGGTTATATTGTTGAGAGAGGGTTCCCCGATCCTCTTGCCGTCCAGTGTCACATAAATCCCTTCGCCGTTATGGTTTTCCTTCAGACGGATGGTCTTCACCTGGATGAAAGGATCCATCTTGAGCTGGCGTATCGACTCTGCAAATTTGTTGTAAAGGTCTTTGGAACCGAGCTTTGCGCATTCATCGCAGGTGCATATCGTATATTCTCTGGTGACGAATGCAGAATCTGCCTTCCTTCTGACTGCAGTACTTCGGCTGTCACCGTTTTTGGCCGAGTATTCCGTATGCAGCAGTTCATGCGCAAGGTGCGAATTGGCCTCGTGGTAGAATTCCTTGTATAGCCTCAGTATATCCGGGTTTTCCTGCGATTTGCGGTATTTTGCAGTCTTGTCTATATCAACGAGTACCTGCTGTCGTTTTTCAAGCGCGTCGATCTTCTCAGGGACCGGGTGTCCGGCGCCGCAGATGCAGCCTCCCGGGCAGGCCATAACCTCTATGAGGTCGTAGCCTACGTCGACGCCCTGAATGATCTTCTCGATCAGGGGCTCTGCATTGTTAAGCCCGCTGATTACCGCTACGCGTACTTTTTTACCGTCAGCATCAATCGTGGATTCCTTTACACCTTCAAACCCGCGAATCTCCTCAAATTCGAGGTGGTCGACCAGCGCCTTGCCGGTCAGCTTTTCAACCGCCATACGAAGCGCCGCTTCTGCAACGCCGCCCGATGCGCCAAAAAGTATTCCGGCTCCGGATACCCTCCTGTAGGGATCGTCAAAGTCCTGCGGTTCTATCTGCTCAGCTTCGATATTTGCCAGCTTCATCATTTCAAACAATTCACTCGTCGTAAGGACTGCGTCTACGTCGCGGTTGCCTTCAACGGCAAATTCAGGCCGCGCGGCTTCGTGCTTCTTGGCAAGGCACGGCACGATCGAAACGACATACAGGTCTTTTCTGTCGATTCCTGCCAGCTTCGCATAATGATTCTTTACGGTAGCGCCCATCATCTGCTGCGGGGATTTGCAGCTGGAAAGGTGCGGGATCAATTCAGGGTACCGCTTCTCCACGAAATTGACCCAGCCGGGACAGCATGAGGTGAACTGCGGCATTACGCCGTTGTTTTCTACTCTCTTGAGGAACTCTGTGGTTTCCTCGACGATCGTAAGATCCGCAGCGAACGTGAAATCGAATGCCTTGTCAAAGCCCAGCTTTTTGAGCAATCCGGCCATGAACGGCGACGCGTCCTCCAATGAAATTCCGAAGGTCTTTACAATGAGGCTTCTGACAGCCGGAGCCACGAAACCGACCACTGTCTTTGTCGGTTCATTGATAGCCCTAAATACTTTTCCGCGTTCACGGCGGTAATCAAGCGCACCGCAGGGGCAGGCATTAACGCATTGGCCGCAGCTTACGCAGTCTGTCTCCTGGAGTGGAAGACCGCTTTTTGTTCCTACGAGCTGGCGCCCGTTCCTCATGTAGAAAGACAGTATGTCAGGCCCCTCGATCTCGGCGCAGGCGGCGATACAGCGGCCGCAGGAAATACACTTGTTATGGTCGCGCATAATGAACGGGTGGTCGTCTACGATAGGTATATAAGGCCTTTCATGTATCGGCGCCTTGAATTCTATATTGTGCGTGCTGGCTTCCTTCCTAAGGTCGCAGGTAAAACGCTCGGTGCAGCCGCATTTCAGGCATCGGCGCGCTTCAGCCCTGGCCGTCTCCTCTGTCAGCCCAAGTTCGACCTCATTGAAATTGTTCCTGCGTTCGTCTATTGCAATGGATGGCATCTGCGCACGCGGAAACTGCGGCATTTCCTCGAACTCCCATTTCGGAAGGTCTTCCAGCGTACCGCGGCTGCAACTGTAGTCCGTAGTATGCTCCTTGACGTAACCGCGCATCAGGAAGCTGTCCATTGCATCAGCCGCACGGCGTCCCGCGCCGACAGCCTGTATGACTGTAGCAGGTCCGGTGACGCAGTCTCCGCCGGAAAACACCTTGATCTCTGATGTCTGCGAGGTTTTTCCGTTTATCTCTATATCTCCCCATTTATTGAGCTTGACCGGCAGGTCGTTGTACAGGAACTGCGTATTGGTACTCTGACCTATGGCGCCGATGATCGTATCGGCTTCGATATCAGTTTCGCTGCCCTCGATCGGCACAGGACGGCGGCGGCCGGAACGGTCGGGTTCGCCGAGCGTCATCCTGATGCAACTGAGCTTCTTTACACCATTTTCAACATATATTTTAGTCGGAGCCATCAGGAACAGCATTTCGACTCCTTCCTGCAGAGCTTCTTCGACTTCGTAGGGTTCGGCGGGCATCTCCTCGCGCGTACGGCGATAAACCAGCCTGACCGATTTCGCACCCTTGCGCAATGCTGTGCGGGCGCAGTCTATGGCTGTATTTCCTCCGCCTATGACGACTACTGTGTTGCCCAGGTTGATATTCGTGTTTTTTGTCACCTGTTCGAGGTACTGTATGCCGAGCCAGACGCCCTCGGTATTCTCTCCCTCGATATGCATCGGAGTGGCACGCCATGAGCCTATGGCAAGGTATACTGCGTCAAAGTCCCTGTGCAGGTCTTCGAGGCTGATATGCGTTCCGAGGGCTTTGCCCGTCATTATCTTTACTCCGAGTTTTTGGATTATGTCTATTTCCCTGTCAAGCGTCGCCTTTGGCAGACGGTATTCCGGAATGCCGTAACGCATCATTCCTCCGGCTTTCGGCTGGCGTTCGAAAACTGTGACATCGTGTCCCTTGATCGCGCTGTAATATGCGGCTGCAAGCCCCGAAGGACCTGCTCCGACTATAGCGATCCTCTTGCCTGTAGCAGAGCTCTTTTCAGGCATCCACGGCTGTTCACGCGAAATATCCCAGTCGGCTGTAAAGCGCTTTACGTGATTGATCGCTACCGGGGAATCAATAAGGTTTCGGCGGCATTTTGCCTCGCAGGGATGCGGGCAGACACGGCCGCAGACCACCGGGAAGGGGTTGCTGTCCTTTATAACACGTACGGCCGCCTCGAAATTGCCATTTCCGACATGGCGCAGGTAGGACTGGATGTCGATGTTGGCCGGACAGGTCATTACGCAGGGTGCTACGCAGTCGGCGTTATGATCCGAAAGCAGCTGCTCGAGGCGCACTTTCCTGTAGTTTTCAAGCTTCGGGCTGCTTGTACAGATCACCATGCCTTCCTTGACAGGTGTCTGGCACGCCTTTACATCACGCGTGTTATCCTCTTCTCCTACCTCAACGACACATAGCCCGCAGTTGCCGTTGGAACGGTCCAGTCTTATATCGTAGCAGAGATGGGGTATGTGTATCCCTTCCTGCAGCAGTGCCTGAAGGATGGTCAGATTATCGTATACTTCCGTTTCGCGTCCATTGACTGTGATCTTGATCCGCTTTTTGTCTGTAAGAGTTTTCATCGTGTCTCCCTTGTAGAATGCAATTGCATTCTACGTCTTCCTTTCAATATCATTTTCAATGATAGAATATAATGTACACAGACGCCGTGGATTAGTGTTGTCTCCTCACTATCTGTTTGTATATATAAATTATAAATGAGGATGGGAAATATGTCATTGGTTAATTCGATAAATTTTTAACAATAATTTCAGAAATTTTATCCAGCTTTTTATTGAATCTTATAAATACAGGTTATAACAAAACCGGTCACTCGATTACTTTCCTTTGAATTGTAGCTATAGCTCTGGTAAAATAGAGCAATGAAGATCAAAACGCAGGTAGGCTTGATATGACATTTCTGAGCAAGTACGCCAATCCGGCCTCGCTGATCACAAGACTGGACATGGAAGGCAGATATCGTGAATTATATACATTACAATTCAAACGGGGTGAACAGATTTGAAGGTTACGATCATTTATGACACATTGTCGGGGCATACGAAAAAAATGGCCGAGGCAGTTGCCGAAGGGGCAAGGCTGATGGAAGGACTCGAAGTTGTTCTAAAGCACGTCGACGACGCAGTGCCGGAGGATATGTTTTCGGAGGGCGTCATTATTGGCTCTCCGACATACTGCGGTCTGATGACCTGGAAACTGAAAAAGTGGTTTGACGACAGCCAGAAAATCTCCTGGGGAAGGGTGGATGGACATATAGGGGCGGCATTTTCCACTTCGGGAGGTCTCGGAGGAGGAAACGAGGCGGCTGTTTTCAGTATCCTGAATGCGCTGATGAATTATGGTTTTATCGTATTCGGCCTTACGGAATACGCCGGAAGAGGTGTCACGGCGCATTACGGCGCAGTAGCGGTAGGCGACCCGAAAGAGCTGGAGCTGAAGGCTTGCAGGTCGTTGGGTAAAAGGACCGGTGAGTATGTAAAGCGTATGTTCGGGGGTTGACCAATTTGTTGAAATGGAGGGGTCATTATGTCTTCAAATAACTGCAAAACATGCAGTGCATATGACAGAAAGCTTTGGGCGCAGTTTGACTCGCTGCAGCTCGGAATGGACTGGGATGAGGAGGATATCGGAAAGCCCCAGATACTCGTCGACGACGTTTACGGATACAGTCATCCGGGAAGCAGCCATCTGCAGGGACTGACCGACCAGGCTTCGACAGGGGTATACGAAAAGGGAGGAAGGCCGGCGCAGTACCATATTACGGACATTTGCGACGGGTGCGCCCAGGGCCACGACGGTATGAATTACGTACTGGCTTCAAGGGAAGCTATAGCCGATATGGTCGAGATCCACGGCTCATTTATTCCCTGGGACGGAATGATTCTGATATCCTCGTGCGACAAGTCGATCCCTGCACATCTGAAGGCGGCGGCACGCCTCAATATCCCGACGATCTTCATACCGGGCGGAAGCATGCGGCCTGCGCCAGATATGTCGACCTCGATAAAGGCCGGCGAGATCTCTTTGAAGGAGAAGAGGAAGGATGCGATCACCGAGCGCGAAGTAATGGATTACAAGCTCACAGGCTGCCCTTCGGTAGGTGCGTGCCAGTTCCTCGGGACCGCCAGCACGATGCAGTGCCTGGCTGAAGCGCTCGGCCTGGCTCTGCCGGGAAGCGCAGTAGCTCCGGCTACGATGCGTGATATCACGGCGCTGGCGAGAAAAGCCGGCAGGACCATCATGATGCTGGTCGAAAGGAATATCACCGCAGCTTCGATACTGACTCCGGATGCTTTTTATAATGCGATAGTGGTACACGCGGCTATCGGAGGTTCCACCAATGCAATGCTGCACCTGCCGTCGATCGCAAAGGAGTTGGGATACGAGCTGAAGCCCGAATTATTCGATGAGATCGGCAGAAACATACCGCATATAGGCAATATATATCCAAGCGGCAAACACCCGACAGAAGCGTTCTGGTTCGCAGGAGGGATACCCAGGGTACAGCTGCTCCTGAAGGAGTATCTCCGTCTCGATGTGATGACCGTAACGGGTAAGACATTGGGAGAAAACCTCAGAGAGCTTGAGGAAAGCGGCTATTTCGAAAGGAATGCGGGATATCTCAGAAATTACTGCCTTGAGCCGGAACAGGTCATAAGGCCATTGGCGCAGACCAAAGAGATGGGGTCCATAGCAGTGCTCAAAGGTAATCTTGCTCCTGAAGGCGCCGTAGTAAAATACGCGGCTGTGCCCGAAAGCATGATGTACCACGTCGGGAAAGCCAGGGTTTTCAACAGTGAGGAAGCCTGCTATAAAGCTGTCGTCGACGGCGGCATAGAGCCCGGCGACATGCTGCTGATAAGATATGAAGGCCCCAGAGGCTCCGGTATGCCCGAGATGCTGATGACGACCGAAGCCATAGTGTGCGACAGCCGCCTGAACGGTTCGACCGCGCTCATAACCGACGGGCGTTTCTCCGGTGCTACAAGAGGACCCTGCGTCGGGCATGTTTCACCGGAAGCCGCGGTAGGCGGGCCCATTGCGCTGGTGCAGGACGGCGATCTGATCGAAATGGACATTGCAAACAGAAAATTAAATATTATAGGCATAAATGGCGTAAAAACCAGTGAAGCCGAAGTGAAGAAAACGCTCGCAGCCAGGAAGACGCAATGGAAAGCGCCTGATACAAGCGGCAGGCGGGGTATCTACAAACGATATACTTCAGGGGCGGCATCGGCCATGAAGGGCGCGGGACTCGACTAGATACGGACGCCGAGGTGTATGGAAGCAGAAAACAAGAGAGCTTTATCATGAAAGGTCGGTTTATGGTACAGGTGGAATGTATTCACAGCGGGATATGTCATCTCGGAGAAGGGCCTGTATGGAATGTACAGCGGCAAAAACTGTATTGGACGGATATCTACAACCGCCGCATATGGGAATATGATCCAGCTGAAGGCACAAGCAGGATATTCCGGGAGGGCGGGCTGCAGGTAGGCGGCGTTGCCTTCACATGCAGGGGCGGGGTCGTATTATGCTCGAATAAGGGAGTGTACCTGCTTGATGAAGCTGGGCCAAAGCTGCTGTTTGATTTTCAGTTTGCAGAAAACGAAATGTTCAACGATATCACAGTTGATCCCATGGGAAGGATATTTGCGGGGACTATCACAAGGCCCGATTTTACCGGAGGGGTGCTGTACCGCCTGGAAAAAGGTAAAAAACCCGTTGCCATGCTGAAAGACCTGCATTGCTCCAATGGGATGAGCTTCTCGCTTGATGAAAAGTACTTTTATCATACCGATTCTACCTTCCAGACGATAATGAGATATAAGTACGACAGGGCAACCGGCGATATTAGCAATCCTTCGGTATATTTCAAAGGCGATCCGGAAATGGGCTCGCCCGACGGAATGACAATGGACAGCGAAGGCTGTATTTGGTCCGCTTTCTGGGGCGGTTCCCGTGTCTGCAGGCTGGATCCTGACGGCAGGATTGTCGATGAAGTCGAAGTACCGGCTAAGCAGCCTTCAAGTGTCATGTTCGGAGGCGCCGATCTGGACGAGCTGTACATTACGACCGCATGCGAGCACGCGGACGATATCGTCACGGGTTTCTGCAATGACGGTACTTTCCTCGGGGGACCCGTTTACAGATGTATTCCGGGAGTTAAAGGCCGGGCCGAGTGGCTGGCTGATTTTTAAAGCTTGAATTTCTTCCTAGAGATCCTGTATCATCCTGAGGCGTTTCAGTATGCTCTGCTTTTTGAAATTATCTCCGGCAGACTCTGTGACGGAAGTGATAGAAAGGCAGTCTTCGTTTCTGCATTTGGGACATGCGATATCGGAACAGTCGAAACCGGAATCGACCCTGAATGTATCGGAAAATCCGCAGGCGGCGCATCCTACAGTGATGATGAGTTTCATAAGATCCCTCTCATTCTCTCGAACAAGTGTTCGGAATTTAATTATATTCCTCGCAGTAGAAATAATACAGGCCGGGTTTTCTTATTCCCAGCCTGTTCCGAACAAATGTTCCGAATTATCAAAGGATTGGTCCTGAAATCTTTCTTTTTCTCTTTTTCAATCAACTATTGCCGCCGAAGAAGTTGCCGATGCCGATGTTGCCCAGGATACTGCCTTCTTCACGGCCTCTGGCGCTTCCGCCCTTGCCTGCCGCGTATATCCTGTCAGCCAGGCGCGAGAAGGGTAGCGACTGTAGCCATACGGTACCGGGTCCCGTAAGCGTTGCAAGTGCCAGGCCTTCGCCTCCGAACAGCGCGGTTTTTATATTGCCTGCGAAACGGATATCGTAGTTGACTGACGCCGACATGGCGACGAGGCAGCCAGTATCGAGCATAAGAGTTTCACCGGGCTGCAGATCCTTCTTTATGATTGTGCCGCCGGCATGCATGAAAGCCAGACCGTCCCCTTCGAGGCGCTGCATGATGAACCCTTCGCCGCCGAACAGGCCGACGCCTATCTTTTTCTGGAACGCGATATCCACGGAGATCCCTCTTGCCGCGCAGAGGAAGGAATCCTTCTGGCATATCAGCATCCCGCCATAATCACTGAGATCGAATGGAACGACAGTGCCCGGATAGGGCGCAGCAAACGAAACGTAACGCTTTACATTTGCTGTATTGGTAAAAGCGGTCATAAACAGGCTTTCACCTGTTAAAAGCCTTTTGCCGGCAGAAAACAGCTTGCCCATCATGTCGTTTCCATCTTTCCCGGAACCGTCGCCAAATATCGTATCCATTCTGATCGCGCTGTCCATGTACATCATGGCACCTGCCTCTGCAATTATGGTTTCGCCGGGGTCAAGCATGATTTATATAAACTGTATGTCCTCGCCGTAGATCTTATATTCAACTTCATCGGCATGCTGCATTCTTTTCCCGCCGGGTGCCGCATAATTTGATGAATAACCTCCGGACTGCTCTGCGTTGTATGTATTTGCCGGTACCGGGCTTACCCCCTCCAGCTTCGTTCCGCATATCTTGCAGAATTTTTGCCCTGGTGTGAACGGATTATTGCAGTTTGGACAATTCATATTCCGACCTCCCGATTATATAAATAATAGTTGAATGTTATTGTAGCTATCCATATTATATTTCATTTAGGATAATTTGTATATCAGGCTGTCAACGGGGCAATAGTAAACAGTGATATATCCTTATCAACTGATCAAAGGACATGGTACATTTAAAATGTATTCACTCAAAAGGCTGTTCAGCCCCGAAATATACCAGGGCAGCCATAAGCGCAGCAATTACTTCGAAGGCTGGTATTACAAACTGATCGACGCGGAAATGAAAAAAGCGATTGCCATTATACCCGGAGTTTCATACGGGGGTGGCGAAGAAGAAAAGCATGCCTTTATACAGGTGCTTGATGCGGATGAGTGCAGCGTCAGTTACATACGGTACGATATCGCGGACTTCAGATACGGTAAAAAGCGGTTTGAGGTGTGGATCGGCGGCAATTATTTCTCGGCCGGTGAAATACGTCTGGATATAAATGATAAACAGCTTTCGATGAAGGGCAGACTTGCTTTCAGTAATATAGTATCTTTCCCGAAAACACTTCTGCGTCCCGGTATAATGGGGCCCTATACCTTTATTCCGTTTATGGAATGCAGGCATGGGGTAGTCAATATACATCATGAAATAGCGGGCAGGCTTGACATATCGGGAAGGGATATCGACTTCAACGGGGGCTATGGCTATATCGAAAAGGATTGGGGCAGTTCCTTCCCGGAAACCTGGGTATGGCTTCAGTCGAATCATTTTGGAGCGGATGACGTGACGCTGATGTTTTCGGCGGCAAAGATTCCCTGGCTGGGAAGCTCTTTCCCGGGATTTATTTCCTTTATCAGGCTTGGTGATAAGTTTATTCCATTTGCGACCTATACCGGGGCAAAATTAAAAAAGCTGTCATACAGCAATAAGCATCTCGAAATAGTGCTTGCGGACAAAAACAACGAAATGAAGATAGACGCAGTACACACGGCCGGGGGTATTTTAAAGGCGCCTAAAAACGGGATGATGAAAAATGAAATATCGGAAAGCATAACCGCCGAAGTCGGAGTCACGCTTACCGATATTTATGGTTCGGTCATTTACAGCGGCCGCGGCACGCATACCGGGCTGGAGATCGCAAACGACAGTATATTCAACATTTTCAACAAACCATTCTAGCTCCTGCCCTTCAGTACGATCTGCTTGCTGCTGAAGTAGGTGGCAAGGAAGTAGGAGCCATATACGGCTGCGATCATGACCGCGGTGGTGATGATGTTTCCCAGCGCGTTGATGCCGCCGACGTCGGTTATGACGTCATTCGCGACCTTTATGCCGACAATGGAGTGTATGCAGGCCAGTGCAAGCGGCAGAATGAAGTAGATCGCGATCTGTTTCATGAGGGCCATATTTATCATGCGGTCGTCAGCGCCAATCTTCTGCAGGATATTGTATCGCTTCCTGTTGTCCGACGCTTCGGAGAGCTGCTGCAGTGCAAGTACGGCGGCGCTTGTGATCAGGAAGATGATGCCCAGATATATGCCGACAAAGGAAATGATAGCCTTGGAGCCTGCGGCAATAGTTTTTACTATATCTGAAGTTTCGGCTTGTACTTTGATTCCATCCTTTTGATCCTTATTTCTCTCCTGCATCGCATAGAGATCCGTCTCGAGCTTTTTGCGCATGCTCTTCCTGTCACCCTTGCAGTTGAAAGAGATAAAGCTTTTTTCGATTTTGCCCCCATCGGCCACACTATCCGGCACTACCAGCGCGATCATGATGCCGCTTGCCGTACTTGTTACGATTCCGTTCGTCAGTATCCTGTCATACAGACCGTATGTGCTGCCCGATATCCCGATCGAGGATTCTTTCTCAAGGTAATGCCCGAGGGCTGTCATCAGTTCGGGTGTGTATTCGGCATAATCCGAATAGACTGCCACCTGACCTTCGAGCAGAGTAATACCCTTCAATCCCTGCAGCTCCATGAGCCTGTTGTAATCCGAGAGCCTTATCAGGAGCAGCGGCTGTTTGATGAAAAACGATCGCGCATTATCCGGTATTTCATCCAATACCTTTCCGAGGATAGCTTCCTTTGTCAGCTTTTCGGATTTATCGCGGTACAGCGCGTATGATAAGGTATTATCCGTATAGCTGCCGATATCGAAGCCGTACTTTGCCATTTCAACAGGGATATCCATTTTTCCTGCGGCGGAAAATGTAGCATCGAAGGGTGCGCAGAACCTGTAGCCGTTATTCAGTGCATTATTGGCGCCGAGGGCCGTAGACAGTATCCCAATTGTACAAAAAAGCATGAGGCATATGAATGTCATTGAAATATGCGCCGTATTTATCCTTGAATTTATCTGGCGCAGAATGAACATGTTGAGGCCTTTGAAATACAGCTTCCCGTTAAATTGCAGCAGCTTCAGGAAGAAACCTGAAAGTGAGGTGAAAAACAGGAAAGTGCCGACGGCTCCCATGGCCATCTCGATTTTCAGCATCGTGTCGAACTTCTGTATACCGTTTTTCAGTACCAATCCATAAGCTACGCCTATGAAGGTTACAGAGAGGAGGAACAGCACCGCTGTAAGCAGAGGGCTCCTGATTTTCTGGCGTTCATTTTGCTTGTCGGCGTTTATCAGATCGATCAGCTTGTACTTGGATATGGATAAGGTACTGAGAAACATGACGATAAGGAAAATGACTCCAAAATAGATGATCGTTTTTATGAAAGCCATAGAGGAAAATACGAACCGGTAACCGGTCATGTCAACGTCAAACAGATTTGCTGTTATGACGGAAAGCCACTGCGACAGGAAGACGCCCGCCAGAAGGCCTGCTCCGAGTGAAATGACGCCTATGATGAAAGTCTCCGAAACAAGCATCCTGGCGACTTTTCCCTTCTTCATGCCGAGAGTCAGGTAAATGCCGATTTCCTTTTTTCTTCTGCGTATAAGAAAATTGTTCGCATAAACTATCAGAAAGCCCAGTATGAAGGACACGAAGACCGAAATATAGCCTATGAGCATCGTAATGGACTTCAGTATGTCCAAAGCCGATGAAGAGATCGACAGCATAGCCTTCTGGGCCTCTATGGAGTTGAATACATAAAATATGCACACGCTGAAGGACAGCGTCAGAAAGTACAGAGTATAGTCCCTGAGGCTTTTCCTGACATTTTTAGCGGCCAGCTTAAAGAACATTTCCTGCGTCACCTCCAAGCAGAGTGATCACATCGATGATCCTCCCGAAAAATTCCTTCCTCGTATATGAGCCGCGTACCAACTCGTTGAACAGTCTTCCGTCCTTGATGAACAGGATCCTGCTGCAGTAGCTTGCTGTAAACGCATCATGCGTTACCATGAGGATAGTTGCGTTCAGGTTTTTATGCAGATTTTCAAGGCTTTCGAGGAGCATCCTCGCAGATTTTGAATCAAGGGACCCGGTCGGTTCGTCTGCGAGTATTATGGCCGGATTTGTTACGATGGCCCTGGCCGCCGCAATCCTTTGCCTTTGTCCGCCTGACATCTCATACGGATACTTTGTCAGGACATCGTTTATATCGAGCCTTTTTGCGACCTCTTCCACATGCGATTTTGCCTGCTTGTGCGGCACCCCGGAAATACTGAGCGGCAATATTATATTCTCGTAGCCGTTAAGAGTATCTAGCAGATTGAAATCCTGAAAAACAAACCCGAGCTCTTCGCGCCTGAAGCGGGCCAGTTCGTTGCTTTTCATTTCGGTTATGTCGTTTCCTCTTATAAAAATGTGACCGCATGTGACTTTGTCGACTGTCGAGATCAAGTTGAGCAGCGTCGTCTTGCCGCTGCCTGAAGCGCCCATGATGCCTACGAATTCGCCTTGATCTACGGAAAAGCTCACGTGGTCGATGGCTTTCGTAAGGTTGCCCTTGTTCCCGTAATATTTTTCCACATCCTGTACTTTTAAAATCTCTGTCATTTTGAATCCTCCAAAAAACAATTTGCCGGATATTTGTCTATCCGGCGCCGGCATGGTTCTATCCCGGTTAACCATACTATCATTGTAGAGTAGTACGGTGCCGCGTGCCATGTATTTAACTTACGGAAACCTTACATTTTTGTTAGAATCGGCGGGATGATATCGACTATTGAAATTGGGGTCACTATCTTATGTCAACCATTGAATTCTTAGGTATCGCAATGTTGATGGTCGTGCCGTCTCCCTGTATCGATTCGGCGCTTATCCCGAGCCCCAGCTTCAGGCACAGTTTTTTGCAGATATAGAGCCCGATACCGGTGGAACGTTTATCCCCGCGGCCGTTTGTTCCTGTGAAGCCTTTCTCGAAGATCCTCGGAAGTTCGACGGCCGGGATACCAGCTCCGTTGTCAGCGATAGAGAGGATAACGCTGTTTTCGCCCTCTTTTGCACTGATCTTTACGAATGCATCGGGCTTGTCGGCATATTTGACAGAGTTGGTGAGGATCTGGCTAATTATGAACTGCAGCCATTTCTCGTCCGAGTATACGGTAATATCAAGGCCCTCTGCAGTGACGCTTATCCTGTTCTGTATGAACTGCCTGGAGCTCTTCTTCAGCACGTCAAAGCAAACCTTTTGGAGATTGGTCTCCTTAATGACATAGTCCTTTTCCACTGTGTTGCTCCTGGAATAGAATAGGGCCTGCTCCACATAGGCTTCTATCTTGTCAAGCTCTTCAGATATGCTTTCCGTTGCTTCGCTTCTGTTGTTCTGTGTTATCAGGCGTGAAGAGGATATCGGGGTTTTTACCTCATGGACCCATAATTCGATGTATTCCCTGTATTCCTCCTGGAGCTGCTTGTACCTGTTTATTTCCTCGAGCATTGACTTGTTTGATCTTTTTATTATGTCATAAAGGATCATGCCTTCCCTGTAGGACGGGGGCATGATGACCTCGGCGATAAGGTTTTTGCGGTCAAGCGAATCGAAAATACGCAGCAGTTCATCGAAGAAGTCCTTTTTGACGACATATTCGACAACAAGCGGGACAGCTGTGCCGATCGTATATAAAACGCAGACCGTCAGCGACAGAGCGGGGCCGCCGACGGGGTTGAGCAAAATAAGCGCGGAGGCGGTAACCAGCGTAACACAGATATAAGCTGCTATATATAAAAATTTATCTTTCAAAAAGTCAAGGAGCTTCAATCGACCATATACCCCCGTCCCCGTTTTGTTTCTATGACCTGTCCGAGACCTGCATCCTCGAGCTTGTTGCGAAGCCTGTTAATATTTACGGTAAGCGTATTGTCATCGACGAACATGTCGCTGTTCCAGAGCTGTGTCATCAGCTCGTCGCGGCTTACTACGGCGCCCCTGTTTTCATATAGCAGCGTAAGGATCTTCAGTTCGTTCTTTGTAAGCTCCAATTCGCCCCCCGGGTATTCTATGGCGCTCCGGGACAGGTTGACCGCAAATCCCCCGCAGTCAAGCCTGTCCGTGATGATATCCCTCGAGGCCCGCTTCAGAACCGATGAGATATGCGCCAGCAGTATCTGTGCATTATACGGCTTTGTTATAAAATCGTCGGCGCCGAAATTCATTGCCATCAGTTCATCGAGTTCGGTATCCCTGCTCGTCACCACTATTATAGGCAGCTCCGACTTTTTCCTCAATTCACGGCAGATATAGTAGCCATCAACAGAAGGGAGGTTTATATCGAGCAATACGAGATCGGGCCTTGCGGCTTCGATATCCTCCAGTATATTCGGGAACCTGTCGGGCGCCTCGCACTGGTAGCCGTTTTTGGCAAGAAAGACGGAAAGTTCCTCTCTTATTTTTTTGTCATCTTCAACGATCATGATTTTTTTCATATATTTTTACCTGCCCGGCAAGTATATTTCAAAACAATTATATATTTACCCGGGTAAAATATACAGGTAAAATATTATAAATCAAACATTTTAGTGCATGAAATGTGGAGAGGTACGCCCGCTTTTGCTGATACAATCATAATTGAAAGGACGATGCGTATATGGATTGGCTTGATAGGATGAACGGAGCAATGGACTATATCGAAGGGCACCTGGCGTCGGACATCATTTATGAAGAGGCGGCAAGGATAGCCTGCTGTTCGTCGTACCATTTTCAAAGAATGTTTTCTTTCATAACGGATGTGCCGCTGTCTGAGTATATAAGGCGCAGAAGGTTGACTTTGGCTGCTTTCGAGCTGCAGGAAAACGGTAAGAAGGTAATTGACGTTGCATTGAAATACGGTTACGACTCGCCGAACTCATTTGCCCGGGCCTTCCAGAGCCTGCATGGTGTGACGCCCTCATTGGCGCGTGATGAAGGTGTCCAGCTGAAGGCTTATCCGCGTATGTCCTTTCATATAACAATAAAAGGAGATGTCGGGATGAATTACAAAATCGAACAGAAAGACGCATTCAGCATATTCGGAGTTGAGGCTGTCATTGATATGACAGACGGCAACAACATGCTGGAGATACCCGGATTTTGGGGAAAGTGCCGTCAGGACGGCACTATTGACAGGCTTGCGGGTTTTGAGATGCCAAGATACGAGAGCGGGCTCTGCAAGGTGAATTCAATCATGTGTTACTGTAAAACAGAAGGGAATACATTCCCGTACATGATAGGTATTGTCGATTTGAACAACAAGCTGGAGGCGCCGGAGGATCTTACGGTCGTAAATGTTCCGGCCTGTACCTGGGCCGTTTTCAAATCCGAAGAGCATGGTTTTGAAGATGCCTCCGAAAAAATTCAGGCGGTATGGAAACGCATCTTCCCGGAATGGTTCACGACCTCGGGCTATGAGCATGCGGACGCCGGAGAGCTCGAAATGACACATGAGAAAGGGAATGACCGTTTCTTTACGGAGGTCTGGATACCGGTGATAAAGAAATAAGCAAGGATGTTTACGTGTTTTGAGAAAAGCCGTAGGATTTTTAGCCCTACGGCTTTTCTCTGTGCGCCCGGCATGGGCGATAACCTAGCGGTGAAGGCTTTTGTACACGCCCTTCGCCGTGACCACGGCGTCATTGATGGCGATGTACCACACTCCGTAATCAGGTATTTTTTCTTCAATGAGATATCTCATGATAAGGCGGAAAAACCGGACAGGTTATGTTATACTGGATATGGAAAAATAATCCCTTGTAAGGGTGGACCTCGCGGGAGATAGGTGAAACTTATATACTGCGTGTAGTAAAGGTTATGTGATTTAATGAAAAACAAAAAGACTATTATTACAATTTGTATTGGGTTGGTACTCTTAATCATTGCAGCAGTTACTTTACCTGATGTTAGAAATCGTATTTATCGGGGTGATAGAATTATCGGGACTTTTACCATGACCGTTGCCGGGAATGAATATGACCCTGTTGATGAGATGTTTGAA
>Ga0207834_1000084_pt1 | contig 30235 bp, 24 predicted proteins | sample LuqExpMetagenom5_FD_187763 | JGI IMG/M metagenome (GOLD analysis project Ga0207834, IMG submission 187763) | Tropical forest soil microbial communities from Luquillo Experimental Forest, Puerto Rico - Sample 5 (SPAdes) | ecosystem: Environmental > Terrestrial > Soil > Tropical forest ...
TTCATATACTTTCCCAGTAATAATATTCTTTTTGTAATAGAACTGCTGAATAAAGTAAGCATGACTGCCGGTATTAACGCATCGGCCAGAAACAGAACTGCAATTAACCACAAGTTGCCTTTCAGCATAGAAATATAATTGGATTTATATCCTGCCAGATAGATATCGAAGTCAAATCCATAAGCTGTACATAATTTATGTATCTGAATTTTATTCATTGGTATCTTTGACACATCATCAAAATCTTCTTTAATTCCCTTGTCATTTCTATCATTACTGAAAATTATTTTATCTCCATGACATACATAAACTGTCGTGTTAAAAGCAGAATTATTAATAGCTTCACAAATCTTATTATAATTTAAATCCAGCTTTACTATTTTTTCATTACTGCTCATCTCAATGTAGTTTAGTTTTCTTATAACAGAAATCATACGATTTTTCTTATTGATATAAAATGTATTATTATAATAAGGATAAATAAATAATTCCGCATCCGACTGTACAAATTTCAGGTACCAATCTTCCTTTTGAATAGCATCGATACGATAATATCTTCCGCCGCTAATCATCGTAGCATTATCAGAAAATAAAGTTATATTGTTGATTAAGTGCTTCGAGCTGGAAAAAAACACATAATTATCAAAAACTCTGTTATATTCCGTGAAGAATTCCCCACTATTTTCGTACCTGGTATCAAGAAATTTATAAATCGAGCTACAGGCATATAAATCTACCGTAACAAATACTGCATTTTCCAAGGAAGAGGTAATATCATGCATAACGGAATTGACAATATTATTCATATTTTTCCGTCCTTCATCACTGGAAGCCTTTAATGTATTTCCTATGATAAATGTATTAGTAACCAGCACCGGAACCAATACACAGAAAATATATAGGTAGAAGGTCTTCGTGCTGATTTTCCGATTATTCATATTCAGCTGTAACTTCTTAACCTTTCGACGGATAAAATTCGCAGTTTTCTTTATCATATTGTTACCTGCATTTTTAAACTCATGAAATTCTCCTCTTTATACATATAATTATCACAATGTCTTTCAAACACCTATTCTTATCCATATCCGAGATATTCCTTCATCAAAATCCTGCAATACACACTTTCATATCATTTATATCATAGGTCAACGATATATTCTTCTTATGGGTTGCGATTCACTGTTCAAATATTGCTTAATTCTTAATGACATAAAATCAATGAACCCCTTCATCCTTCGAATTGCTTCTGGGATGTCGGGGTTCATCTGGAGATATTGCGAAATATGGATTCTTCTCCAGGGTTACCTGGAAATGAGCTTCCATGGGAAGATAAGCAAGGATATTAAGTTAATTACATCGTAAGTATAAGGCTATTGTTCATCTATGAATAAAATAGTCCTCAGCAGTACGTTAGCGCCCATAAAACAATTAACTGCCGGAGTATACTCCAACTCACAGTGACTGTGACCGCCTACACTTGGAACAAAAATCATGGTCGTAGGAACCATATCTATCATAAACTGCGCGTCATGTCCCGGACCGCTGTAGATTCTGCGGATGGAATAATCATATTCCTCCGCACTCTTTTCTACAAGATCAACTAATGACGGAGTAAAGGTTACAGTATTACGTGACCAGGCTTTCGCATAGCTCAAAGAACATTTTTCTATTTCAGATGGCAGCTTCTGAATGATATCCAATACCTGCTTAATTACCTCAGGATCCTGATGTCTGGCATCCAGAGTGAACTTGACTTCATCGGGAATGATTGTATGGATATTCGGATGACAGGAGATCTTACCAGTGGTATATACCAGTTTGCTGTCCAGTTTATCAAGCTCATCGTGCAGATACTGGATTACTTTAGCTGCTGCATACAAAGCGTCTTTTCTGTATTTCATCGGCGTAGTTCCGGCATGACCCGCCTGACCGGATAAGGTAAACTCATAATTGATCATACCGCATACGCCTTCTACGACGCCGATATCGATCTTCTCTGCCTCCAGAACCGGTCCCTGCTCGATATGTAATTCTACAAGAGCCTTACATTTCTCAGGACTGATTCGATTGGCTTCGTCACCTTGAAAACCACTTGCTTCCAGTGCTTCTGCAAAGGTATAACCCGGGATATCCTTAGCAACGGATGCCAGCATATCAGCTTTATTGAATTTACCACAGATAACACCGGAGGACATCATGGCAGGCTCATAGCGGGCTCCCTCCTCATTGGTCCAGACTACGACTGTAATTGGATGTCTGTGAGGAAGCTTCTCCTTCACGATTGTTTCTGCAACCTCCATAGCAGTCAGTACTCCTAATACGCCGTCATAATTGCCGCCCTGCCTTACGGAATCCAGATGGGAGCCGGAGTAGATTCCCGGAAGGTCCTGCGTTCCTGGAATGGTTGCATACATATTAGCCATATCATCAGTCACAACGGTTGCCCCGATTGCTTCCATCCTCTTTTTAAATTCCTTTCTGGCGGTTATTGCTTCTTCGGACAAGGAGAACCTTGTAATTCCACCTTTTCCCGTATCTCCAAATTTACTGAAGGTTTTTATTTTATCCTCCATTCTTTCTAAGCTGCATATTACCATAATTATTTCCTCCTTTATAAACCAGTGGTCCTAAATACACTTTTCTGCATTCTGATACCTTGGGAAATTGCCTGTACAGGGCAGACTGTGACACACAGATGGCAGCCGACGCATTGCTTCGCATCCATAATTGGTTTGCCTGTTACCAGATCCTGCTCCAGAGCCTGATGTCCTCCGTCATAGCAGGACAGATAGCAGCGTCCGCAGCCCAGACATTTGCTCCGATTAAACTTCGGATAACAGATGCTGTCTCTGTTAAGATCCTCTGCCGGTATGAGCTGTGCAGAAGCTCTTCCGATAATCTCCGATACGCTGTGGAAACCGTGGGAGCATAAATACAACTGCATTCCTTCTATCATATCTTCGATCACGCGGTAGCCATACTGCATGACAGAAGTAGTAACCTGAATATTTTCACAACCAAGGGATAAGAATTCTGCCGCATCCATCCAATTTTCAATTCCGCCCATACCGCTGATGGGAACCTCTGCGAGCTTGCTGCAGGTCTTCATGGAATGGATGAAGCGTAGTGCAATCGGCTTTACCGCTTTGCCTGAATATCCACCGACACTCGTCTTGCCCTCTACATCCGGCCCTGAGGCGAAGGTATCCAGATTGACATTCATAATGCTCTTGATTGTATTAATTGCTGCAATTCCTGTAGCACCCGCCTCAATTGCAGCAATCGCCGGGATTTCCATATTGCCAATATTCGGCGTCATCTTCGCCAGAATCGGAAGGTGCGTACCTGATCTTGTTGCCTTGGTATAAGCACTTACAAGCTCCGGATTCTGACCAACATCGGAGCCAAGTCCATCTGCTGCCATATGGGGGCAGGAGAAATTACATTCAAGGATATCCGCTCCGGCCTCCGTCATCAGCTTAGCCAGATAGGTCCATTCCTCCTCCGTCTGACCCATAATCGATGCAATAATCACCTTCGTAGGATAATCCTTCTTCAGGTGCTTTAAGAAATTAAGATTATCCACCAGGCTATGATCAGAAATCTGCTCGATATTCTTAAATCCCACAAAGGGAACGGCTTCCTTGCGAAGGGCATCAAATCTGGGGGATACCTCCTTAGGTACAAAGGTTCCGATGGTCTTGAAGGCCACGCCGGCCCAGCCCATCTCGAAGGCTTTAGCCACCATCTTATAATTACTTCCTACCACAGAGGAAGATAAGAAAAATGGATTCTCACAGGGAACTTTACAGAAGCTGATGGATAAATCTACATTACCGGGCTCTACCTTCTTATAGGAGGAAACCTCCTCCATAATCTCATCAACCGGAACTGCCCGGTTGATTTTCTCTTTCAGGCATACCTGCATGCAATCCTTCGTCTCACAGGTTCTGCACGGCAGTTCCTCTGGAAGTCTGTTCGCGGCTCCTGCTTTGTTCTCAAAGCGCAGAGACCGGATAATGGTATCTACTTTAATTCCGTGAGGGCATACTTTGGTACATGGGGCGTCATTACACAACAGACACCCGCCGACTTCCTCGATCAGAGAAATATCTCTATATACTAGATTACTCATAGAAACCTCCTCCCTTTGCCTTAATAATTCTGATTTAGTTTTTTATCTATTTTATCTGATTTAGCTTTTTATCTATTTTATCTGATTTAAGGGTGTTATTTATCTAAACACCCTTTCACATAACGCTGGCTTACGTTTTATAAACTGGCCATATCCGGGCTCTCCGGTAAATTCCCCATTGTCATAAACTAAGCGGCCTCTGACATAGGTCTGAACCGGATAACCATGAAGCTTCTTACCTTCCCAGATGGTATGATCATAATCAGAATGCATATTATTTACGGATATGGTAAAATCCTTCTCCGGATCATAGATTACAATATCTGCATCCTTTCCTACGGTTAAGGAGCCCTTCTGGTCACAGCCGAAGATCTTTGCAGGGTTTGTGGAGCAGAGCTCTACGGCACGGTTAAAGGTAATCTTTCCTTCATTGGCTGCCGCAAGTATATAAGGATACAGGTTCTCGATTCCTGCGCAGCCGTTCGGAATCTTCGTAAAATCATCCTTGCCCCAATCCTTTTCATAGCTCTGGAACGGACAGTGATCCGTTGCCACCGTATCAATGGTGCCCTGCTTAATTGCCTTCCACAGAGCGTCCTGGCTTTCCTGACCCTTCATCGGAGGGGAACATACAAAGTTACGTCCATCCTCTCTCTTATATACTTCATTGGTAAATTCCAGATACTGAGGACAGGTCTCAATATAGATTTTATGCCCGGCCAGCTTCGCTGCTGCTGCCGCCTCCAGTCCTTCCTTATCTGCCATATGAACGATGTAAAGAGGAGCATCCACGGATTTTGCCCAATGTACGGCTCTCTTATCTGCCTCTGCTTCGACATATTCGGGTCTGCTTAAATAGTGATACCAGGCAGAGGTTTTGCCTTCCTTTAAAAACTTCTCAATGTTCAGGTCGATGACATCCGGGTTTTCTGCGTGTATGTTGGTAATTGCCCCGACTTCCTTTGCCTTGAGCAGTACCTTTATCAAAGTGGCATCATCCACCATCATGCCTTCCTTCTTATATACCAGGAAGCATTTGAAGCTGGTAACTCCATAATCGACGGAAGCTTCAAATTCCTCCAATAAAGAACCGCCGTTCAAATCTGTTATAATGCAATGGAATGCATAATCCACGCAGGCCTCCGGGTCACACATATCCTTTCTCGCCTGAACGGTTTCGATAATACCCTTTCCTTTTCTCTGCATCGGATAATCAAATACTGTGGTCACACCTCCGCAGGCTGCAGCTCTGGTACCGGATAAATAACTGTCTGTGGAAACTGTTCCGCCAAAGGGCATTGCAAGATGCGTGTGAGCATCAATTGCACCGGGTAATACCAATTTACCGGCTGCATCCACTACCTTAACTGCTTTCATGGAAAGATCCGTTCCGATGCAGGCAATTTTACCGTCCTTTATGGCAATATCTGCAACAAAGCTTTCTTTTGCCGTTACAATTGTTCCATTCTTTATGATCAAATCCATAATCTTCGCCTCCTAATCTGTTATGCGTTACTGCTTTATGACTTTACGAAAAGCGAATAGAGCTGCTGCAAAATGTTTCTTGTTCCTTTGCAACAGCCCCATCGCAAGAATATAATCTACAGTACGTTAAGCTTATTTATTAATCTTATATACAAGTACAAGACCTGATCTCTGGAATACCTGTGATACTTCCAGTAAATCCATACCGCCTGCATTTGCTGCAATCAGGTTGGATACCCAAGTTACACCGAAATCAACCTGACCGGTGTAAACTGCGGTTGTCTCACCGATATCTCCACCACCGGAAACGATGTTGACATTCAGACCAAATTCCTTGTAATAGCCCTTGTCAAGTGCTACATAATAGCCCATGAACTGTGCCTGGGGTAACCATTTTAACTGGATGGATACATCTGTTTTCTCCGGCTTGAAGGTAGTTCCGTCGGAAGCCATTGCCTCTGTCCAGTAGGAGGTATTTCTGATGTCATCCAGAGTAAGGGTCTTTAATTTATCTGCTGCTGTGGAGTCATCTAATTTAATATACTGTTTTGCAAGGTCAAGGGTCTGCTGCATCGCTGTATCGTCCATGTTACCGTAGTTAGTAACAGTTGCATCGGTCATATCTGTTTCCACAAGCTTCTTAACTTCATTTGCCATATATGCCTGATGATCTGAGGATACGGAGGAACCATATTTGTATACGATTTCGGCTGCTTCTTCCGGATGAGCACATGCATATTCCCAGCCCTTCATGGAAGCGTAGATAAATGCCTTAACTGTTTCAGGGTTAGCTTCTGCAAAAGCCTTGGTTGTGAAGATGTTATCCTCAAGCATAGCAACGCCTTCCTCATTCATGTCGATGTATTTTACAGAGTCACCGTAACCGTAGCCACCGTCATAGGAATTCTTAACAAGACCAAGTTCATTGTAGGTCATTGCGGAGGATAATAAGATGGAGTTATCATCAAAGCCGTCCATATCAAATGCCTGGCTTAAATAGGTGGTAGGCTGGCCGTATTTTGTTAAAAGTGCTTGAATCTCATATTCATTGCCAAGACCCCAGTTACCTACCTGGCCTTTGGTGGCTGCATCTACAATGACGCTTTCTGCGGTTGCATCTGCTGCGTAGTAAGGTCCCGTACTTTCTGTTGTTGCAGCAGGAGCCTGGGTTGCTGCCGCACTATCCTGCGCAGCTGCTGTGGGTGCTGTTGTTGCTATTGCTTCTGTTGCTTCCTTCTTGCCGCAGCCTGCTAAAATTGTCATTAACATGATACAGATCAATAAAAATGCACCGAATCTTCTTACAGATAATTTTCTCATAAAATATTCCTCCTTATATAGTGTTAATAGCTGTAACAATTCAGTTACGGGATTGGTGTACTTTGGTTCCTAAGGACCGGGTAACTGAATAGCCACTTGTTCCTGCCAAGTGAATTGACTTGTCAATTCATCTTGTATTTATATCTGGTTGATTTTCACCTATTAACGGCGTCCCTTCAACAAAATACCTTCAGTAATTAGTAAAATGACATACATGATAATTCCGATGGCGCAGGCTACAATAATGTAAGCCCATGCGGTTGCATACTGTGCTAGAACGATATTCTCACGGATCTGACGTCCGACACCGATGATATATTCGGCAAAATATTCGCTAACCAGAGCACTGATGACACAGCCGGGAACACTGACCCGTAGTGCCGTAAATACGTAAGGTACACAGTTAGGAATTCTAAGCTTGAAGAAAATCGTTGTCTTGCTGGCTGCATAGGATTTCATCAAATCCAGGGAATAGGGCTTCAATTCGGTAAATCCACGGTAAGCATTGATACTCATGGATACGGTACAGGTAATCATGACCACCAGCATTTTCGCCAGCATACTTCTTGTGTTTGGATCCTTACTGAAATCCTTCGTTAAGTTATTCAGGATTGGAGCAATCGCGATAATCGGTATTGCATGAAAGGCTGATGCGATGGTGAGTCCGCCGATGCCCCATTTGGGAAAGGTGGTAGCGATAATCGCCAGCAGATATCCGAATAAGGATCCAAGGACAAGTCCTCCGAGAGCCACGATTACAGTAGCCTTCACATTGATCAGAATATCGGCTGCATTATCATGGATGATGCTGAAGATTCGTCCCGGAAGGGGTAAGGTGAAGGTGTCTGCACCGATGATTTTATGCAGAAGCTGTGTCTGCCAAAGTATCGCGATGAACGTACCGAATAAAACCGGGTAAAGGAAGGTGGTGACAGTCTGCCGGTTGAATTTACTACGCTGCTTGTTCATTTGCACTCACCTCTTTCTTTACTTTTGGGCCTTTCCTTTGATAAGGTGACATTACCTTCTCAATCACGGTCATCAGATAATAGCTCAGAATTCCAATGATTGCACTGATGAATACGATCTGCCAGAATACATAGATACTCATTGCGTGCTTAAGGGACTGGGATAACATACAGCCTAAGCCGCCTCCGCCCTGCAGCGTATCTACCAGGATGGATGCCGTAATCGCCATTGGAGCTGAGATTTTCAATCCGGTAAAGAAATAGGGTGTACAGGAAGGGATCAACAGCTTGCGATAAATCTGATATTTGCTTGCAGCGATGGAATACATTAACTCATGCTTCTCTTTCTCCACTGCCTTAAACCCAGCCAGCGTATTCGTTGCCACGGGATAAAAGGTCAGGATTGCTGCAATTACGATACGGCTTTTATCAATATCCTTGGTAATTGCCAGAACAATCGGTGCCATGCCAAGGATCGGAATCATCTGAATCATCATCAGGTAAGGAAATACGGTCTTCTCCACAACCAGGAATAAATACATCAGCAGAGCCAGTGCAAAGCCTATCATGATACCGATGATAAAACCGATACCCGCCCGGAATAAGGTAATTCCGGCATTGCTCAGTACAATCTGCAGAGCCGTCTGGCTGCTGTTAACCAGATCCCTGCTGACAATTGACTGTAAGATCTGATACAGATGCGGAAGTACATTCTCAGGAGAACGTTTTGTGTGCTCGATTACGCTTGCCCCGATTTCCCATAACACAATCAATCCAAGAATCCATACAATCGTTACAAGCTTCTTTGAATTAAGGGCTTTTTTCATGAAATTCATACATCCTCCTTACTCCGCCCGGTAGCGGCTTTGAAATCTCAAAAGCTAAGGTAATACTTCCAAGATGCAATATCCCGGAAATATAAGAATGAATTTCCAATGGAATTCATTCTTATATTTCCTAGCCTCGAGCCTTTCTCGAGGCTATACGCCCTCGAAGCTGTTTCTTACCTTAACCACCATTTCATTAAACTCCGGTGTGTTCTTAATCTCCAGACCCCTTGGTCTATCCAGGGTTATATCAACAACTGCTGATACTCTTCCCGGATGGGGAGACAGTACAACTACTCGGTCTGATAAAAATACTGCCTCCTGAATGTTATGGGTAACAAATAGAATCGTTTTATTTGTCTTTTTCCAAATTCGAAGTAAATCCTCATGGAGTTTTTCCTTTGTAAATTCATCCAGCGCGGAGAAGGGTTCATCCATCAGAAGAATTTCCGGCTTGATTGCCAGGGCCCTCGCAATTCCTACTCTCTGCTGCATACCGCCGCTGAGCTCATGGGGATATTTCTTACCGAATTCCATAAGTCCTACCAGCTCCAGCATCTTGGTAACTCTTGCTGTTCTTTCCTTCTTGGGAATTCCCATGAGTTCCATTGGCATGCATACATTACGTCTCACAGTTCTCCAGTCATAAAGAACCGGATTCTGGAATACGATGCCGTATTTTTTCTGTAGCCGGATCTCCCTCGGTGACTGTCCCCTTACGGAAATACTTCCTGAGGTTGGCTGCTGTAAATCAGCAATAGTTCGAAGCAAAGTCGTTTTTCCGCAGCCAGAAGGTCCTAACAGTGAGATAAACTCACCCTGCCTTATGTTCAGATTAATATTTTGCAGAGCGGTTACCGGTGCCCCTCCATCCTTATCCGGGAAGCTCACACACAAATCTTCTATTTTGATTTCCGTTTCTGCTTCAATTCTTTTTAATTCTTCTCTTTTTGTATTTTCCTTTGCTACAACATCCTTTAATAGATAATCTAAAGCAACCATGAATACCTCCATTCTGCCGTCGAACGGCATAACCTCCACTTGTCATGAATGCGAAGTGGCGTAAAGCTATCTGCTCTACGCCATCGTACATTTTGTTTCCATATTCTTACCATAACCTGTCATAAATTCTAATTAAGTCTTCCTTCGTCACTGCTTTGATGGTATTGGAGGGGCTGCCGCTTGCCATGGCATCCTTTGCCATCTTCTCTTTCACCGCATCAAATTCCTGCTTCCTGATACCGTATTGTGTAAGAGTTGGTATATTACAATGTTTACATAGCTTATCTAGCTCATTGATAAATGCCTTGGATGCTTCTTCATCGCTGGTATCATAACCTGCTGCACCAATTTCCCTAGCAATGGCTCCGAACCTTTCGTAGCAGCCATCCAATGCAAATTCCAGGCATTCCTTAATCAGCATCGCATTGGAGATTCCATGGGGTACATGGAATAATGCACCGATCGGTCTGCTCATGCCGTGAACCAGAGTAACGGATGCATTGTTGATGCTGACGCCGGCTTCAAAGGCTGCAATCTGCATCTCTTCCCTGGCTTTCTCATCACTTCCGCTGCTGTAGGCGATCGGTAAATATTTGAAAATACGCTTAATTGCTGATAATGAATAAATATCGGTCAAAGTAAAGCCTTTCCGCGAAGTATAAGCTTCGATTGCATGGGTTAGGGCATCCATTCCCGTAGCCGCTGTGATGTCCGGCGGTGAGGTCAGCGTAAAGGTCGAATCGATGACTGCCAGATCCGGCAATAATCGATTGCCCTTCAGCAGCATCTTAACCCCCTTCTGTGTGTCGGTAATTACAGTGAACTTCGTTGCTTCGGAACCGGTTCCCGCTGTAGTAGGGATTAATACCATCGGAGGGAAGTTACCGTTGATGTCTTTTCCCAAGTAGTCCGATATCTTACCGGGGAGAACCGTCATGGCTGCGATTGCCTTCGCACTGTCTAAAGGACTTCCGCCGCCGATGGCAATCAGAAAATCACAGCCGGTTTCCTTATAGGTCTTTACACCAGCCTCAATCATCTGATCCGTTGGTTCTCCGGTAATGTCATTAAAGACTACATATTCTATTCCCCATTTTTCCAAATATCCTGTCAGTGTTGCAACAATGCCTGCCCTGGTGACTATCTTACCCGTAACCACAAATGCCTTTCTTCCCAGACCTTTGATGGCTGCTTCACTCGCTTCGAGAGCATTTTTTCCTAATAAGACATTGCGTGGTAATGTAAATTGATCTGCCATAAGCTGCACCTCTCTTTGATATCAATTGATGAATCAATTCACTTGTCATGAACCGGAAGAAATATAAAATAAGCAGCGCCGGAGTTTTCCTGGGATAGCTCCTTCGCTGCTTTACTGGTAATTTCAGTTGGGTTGAATTAATTTATATGAATTATATTGCATGGACAAACCAGAAATCAATTACTATATGACCAATGTTATCTGTGCAACCGCACAATTGCTTCTTCAAAAATCCGGAAGCCTGCCTCCAGCTGCTCGTCTGTAATTACCAGCGGAGCAAGGAAACGAATGACATTTCCATAGGTACCTGCATTTTCTATCAGTAACCCCTTCTGTGCACATGCAGCAATCAGTTTATTCACCAATTCCGTATTCGGCTCTTTGGTTATCTTATCTTTCACAAATTCGATACCAATCATTGCACCTAAGCCGCGGACATCACCGACTACTTCATATTTTTCCTTCCAGGAGCTAAATACCTCAAAGCACTTCTTTCCGATCTCAGCAGAGCGTGCTACCAGATGATCCCGCTCCAATACTTCCAATACCTTTAATCCGGCAGCGCAGGCAAGGGCATTGCCGCCATAGGTGCCACCGATAATTCCAGGTGTAATACCGTCCATGATCTCTGCACTGGTAATCACTGCACTGAGCGGTACACCTCCGGCAATGGATTTGGCTGTAGCTATGATATCCGGAGCGCAGCCTGCTTCCTCCCAATAGCAGGAGGCGAACAGCTTGCCTGTACGTCCGAATCCTGTTTGCACTTCGTCTGCAACTAGCAGGATGCCGTACTCATCACAAATCTGGCGGACTGCCTTCACCCATTCGATCGGAGCGGGGATAAACCCGCCTTCTCCCTGTAAGGGTTCCATTACGATAGCCGCAACCAGCTGGGCGGGAGATGCATTTTCAAATACCATTTTTAAGCTGTTAATATAGTATTCAATAGCCTCTGCTTCCGTCATCCCTGCTGGTCTGCGATACAGATAAGGATATTCTGCACGGTATACACCATCGGGGAAGGGACCTAAGCCATAGGAATATGCCTTCTTCGCCGTCATGGTTGCAGTAAGCAGGGTACGTCCATGAAAGGCGCCAGAAAATACGATGATATTCGGGCGTCTGGTATAGCCTTTTGCAATCTTAATTGCATTTTCATCTGCCTCCGCACCGCTGTTGGCAAACATAACCTTTCTTTTCATATCCCGTACCGGTGTCACTGCTGCCAGCTTCTCGGCAAGCTCAATATATCGTTCATGGGTTACTATATTGAACATTCCATGGAAATATTTCTCTGACTGCTCCTTCACTGCCTCCACCAGATCGGGATGGGTATGACCAACATTAAGAACTCCAACGCCTCCGATCCAGTCGAGGAACAGATTGCCATCCACGTCTTCAATCATCGCACCCTCCGCTCGTGCCATAACACAGGGATACACGCAGCGGATTGCGTTTGGTACGATATTCCTTCTTCGTTCTATGACAGCAGCCGCCTTCGGTCCCGGCAGCTGTTCCGTTATTATTTTGGGTAATTCATCTCTTAACATAATTCATCTCTCCTTATATCTTATTTTATCCAGGACATCTCCTTATCCTGATAAATAAGAAAGTAATATGAGTTTGCCTTGGCAAACTCCCGAACTAATTACAGCAGGCAAAGGCGTTAACAAGGACTTTCCATTGGTAAAACTCCCGAGTTGAGCGCTGCCAGCTTTACCATTAAAAAAGAGCGCAGTATGAATATGCGCTCCCTTGCTTTATTTGTTTCTTTTTATGATGTCTCATGTTATCAAATTCGCATTTATTTTACAATAGGCAGGAAAACATACTTTGCTGTGCATCTGCACAAGCTAAATTCATTCACGGAATAATTCATGTAGGATGGTATTGTCGGCAGCAAAAAAGATGAACTATTTCGAATGAGGAGGATTTACCTTTTTATTAAGAATAAACATTATGTACGTTATTGACAAGTAGGATAAAAATGGAAATGTCAGAAGAACAAAGGTATCGAAGGGATCCGGAGAAATCCATAGGAATATGTTCCAAGAGATCCTCAAAAAGCAATTACAAGTAGCGAAAGAATATTTTAATGAAAAAATTTAATGATAAAAACAATGCAAGGCTGATTTGCTCCCATATGGCTGACAGTTAAATAATAAAACTGTTTACTGTAAGGAGAGCATATCAATCTTGCACTGTTTTTATTTTGAAGAACCGTATCGGGAAAGATTAGGCAGACACTGTTTAGGCGGGTGCAGATTCATCCTTCTTGATAAGTTTTTATCTTGCATATCTGGTATATGAGATTAATATTCATAGATTTACTTATCCTATAGGAATTCCCCATCCACATAGCTAAGTACCTCATCCAGTTTAGCCAGTTCTTCTTTCAGCTGCTCTTCGGTGATGATCAGTGGAGGAGCCACCAGAATCATGTTCTCATGGGAATAGGTCATGAATTTCTTTTCCTTTAACTTACCAATGATCTTGCCCATGATCCCCTGAGGGTCTTTTCCATAAGGAACTAAGGCTTCCTTTGTTGTTTTATCCTTTACCAGCTCCACGGCTGAGAATAAACCGATGTAGCGCACATCACCTACACAGGGATGGGCTGCTTTTAATGCTTCCAGCTTCTCTCCCAGAACCTTGCCGACTTTGTTTACATTTTCAAGTATATTAGCTTCCTCGTAATAATTTACACAGGCTACACCTGCTGCACAGGCCAGCGGATGTCCGCTGTAGGTCAGACCGCAGGATAAGTAATTATCATCAAAATATTCCGCAACCTTCTTACTTACGACTACGCCGCCAAGGGGTACATATCCGCAGGTAACACCCTTTGCAAAGGTTACCATATCCGGTTTTACATCAAAGTTCTCAAAAGCAAACATCTTACCGGTTCTTCCCCAACCTGCCATAACCTCATCACAGATCATAAGGATTCCGAATTCATCACACAACGCTCTCATACCCGGCAGATAACCCTTCGGAGGAATCAGTAAACCATTGGAGCCAGTCACAGTCTCTATCACGATTGCTGCAACGCTGCCTGGTCCTTCATAGATAATCTGCTCCCTGAGCTTGGCGATATAATAATTCGTTGCAGCCTCTTCTGACTCAAAGGGCACAACCTCCCGGTAGAGATAGGGATCAAAGAATTTGATAAATCCCGGGATTCCCGGCTCCAGCGGATATCTTCTGGGCTCACCGGTCAGATTGCCCGCACCGAAGGAGGAGCCATGATAGCTTCTGTATCTGCTGAATACCTTGAATCTTCCGGTATACATACGAGCCATCTTCACTGCATTCTCATTCGCTTCCGCCCCCGCATTCGTAAAGAATAACTTGCCCATGTTATCCGGCATCAATTCAATAATCTTCTTAGCCAGCTTCGCTCTGGGATCTGCTGCGTAGGAAGGTGCGACATAACAGTATTTATCCACCTGTTCTTTAATCGCATCCCCAATTGCCTTGTTGCCAAAGCCAAGATTCATATTAACCAACTGGGCTGACATATCCGAATAACGGTTACCGTCATAGTCCCATAAATAAATACCCTCCGCCTTCTCCACCGGTATTGGATTAAGCCCTTTTTGCTTACTCCAGGACTGCAGGACGTATTCCTTCTGCATACTTTTCATCTCTTCACCTGACATATGGTCATCCTCCTTATTCTGCAGCCAATCGCTGCCTTAGCTGCTTATGCTTCACGTGCCAGCTGACAGCCATCCGGAAAGTTATGGCATCTGCTAACCAACATCGTGAAAAAAGGAGCTTGTTCTGCTAAACAAGCTCCTTTGCTGTACTTCTTATGTAGTATCATTATAAGCGACCATTTTTTAAGTTTCAATAAATCGTTGACCATACTTATCTGTGCAGTTGCACATGCCATTTTCCGAAATGGCACTGATTATCCTCTTTCCTTTGTAAAACTGATATTCATTTATAAGATGTCCTGGATCAGGTACCCGATGCTGCAGCGTACCTTCTCGTCCAGATTCAGCAGGTTATATCCGGTTATTTTCTCGATTTTCTTGATCTGGTTATTCACGGTGTTACGGTGGATATACTGCTGCTCGGAAACCAGCTGCGGACTTCCGTTGTTATCCAGATAGGAATGCAGAAAGCCCATCAGGTCCGTACCATTTTCCGTATCATACTGTTCTAATTTGCCGAAGACGTCCTGGTAGAATTCCCGCAATACCTTCTTATCCTTGACCGCCAGCAGCACCTTGTAGATATCCAGATCATCATAATAATTAACCCGGACCTTCTTCTTTTTTGCCATCTCATTAGCAGCAATGGCCTTCTCAAAATTGATATCCTGACTGGCAAAGCCCTGCATGATTGAGCTTACCCCGATATATACAGAAAAGCTATCCTTCTCTTTACGTACCAGGTTCATCAGCTCATCCGCGAATTTGCGGACATTGTACATATCGCTTTCCGAAAGCACCACGACAAGGTTGGACTGATAACTGAAGGAAATAAACATCCGTTGGCTCGTTCGTGCAATCTGCTCCACGAAAAGCCTTAATTTCTCCATGTTGTCGCTGTTATAATCCTCATTCACATTATCCAGTGAGATATTTACAAAGCACAGGTGGCAATCGCGAGAATAGCCGTTTCGTTCCATATGCTGAATATGCGTCTCCATATCCCCGACCTTGAAAATAATATCTTTAATTGTAGAAGCCACGCTGGCCTCCGTATTCTCATTATGCATGATTCTCGTACAGAAATCGCGGGTCACATCCACCATTCTTGTCTTCCAGGGGATAGTAAAAAGAGGCATATCAACTTCATTGCAAAAGTCGATTACCTCCTTTGGTACACTTTTTATATAAGGTCCGATATTAATGACAAACGCACTCGTTTTACTCTTATAGAGCTCCTTGGTAAAATTCAAAAGCCATTCATCGCCGCGGTTCATATAGCCTGCTATAAAAATCAGCTCCTGACCGTGCAAGAACGATGAAACCTCCTGATCTTCCACAATATGCACCCATTCCACCAGATTGCTCAGGCCCTTATGTCCTGCCAGAAGTCTCATCTGATATAGTGAAGCACAATTCCTGTAAAGCTTACTAACTGCTATCGCCATAGAAACCTCCAAGTTCTAAATAAATAAACCATAGATATAATATCAGATACTATCATGCGCTATTTGGATATAATTAAGATATGCGGTGATTATAACATATACGTCTGTTTACGTAAATAGATATCCCTGCCATATAACTTCTTATAGAAAATGAACTTTTCGTTATATGACAGGGATATTCAATTATCAGTGGCTTTTTATTTTTACTAACATTAGATAATGAACTTATTGATTTCCTGCTTTAATTTCTCAGCACTTTCTTTTGTCCTATTCACGATGTCCCGGACATCACTGGATTTCATATTGGTATCGGACATCCGGTTCGCAATATCGGTCGTTCCTTTTGCTCCTTCTGTTGCAGCCATTGCAACTCCGTCAACTGCAATCAGCACATTTTCAACAGAAGCCAGAAGCTCTTGTGCTGTAGCACTGAATTCAGTTACCAGATCATCTACATATCTGGCATCATCACTGTATTGATCTGAAACCTCCAGCATCGTCTTGTAATCTTCAACAACATTTGTATTAACGAAGTCTAGCACGTCACTGGCACAATTAGAAAGACGTTCTACCGATCCGGTTACCTTGATTGTCATATCTTGAATTTTCATAACAGCATTTCTTGATTGATCCGCAAGCTTTCTTATTTCATTGGCTACGACCGAGAAGCCTTTACCAGATTCACCGGCTCTGGCAGCTTCAATGGAAGCATTTAAGGAGAGTAGATTCGTCTGCTCGGTAATCTGCATGATGGCATCGGAAAGCATTACGATTTCATTCACCACTTCTGCCTCTTCCAGCGCCTGTTCCAGATTCTTCTTTGTATTAACTAAGGTTTCGTATGCTTTCTTTTCCGAGGCATCTACAGTCTCTTTCGTATCTTTTGCTCTTTGGCTGATACGACCTGCTTCCGTTGCGCCTTCCTGAGATCTCTGGGCGATGGAATGAACCGCTCTTTCAATTTCCTGAGTAGTTGCAGCCATTTCCTCAGAAGAAGCCGCTGTCTCTTCCATGCCTGCGGAGAGCTCCTGCGTTGTAGCAGAAACATCACTGATATTATCAGAAAGATCCTTTACATTATTCAGTACATGGTCTACATCACTTTCGATATCTTCTGCTCCTGTCTTAATACTAAGAATCAGATGGCGCAAGGAATTTCGCATATCCATGATGTCCCGGGCAATGGCTCCGATTTCATCCTTTCTTTTTAACTGCTTATGATCAATCTCCTGGGTAAAGTCACCGGCTGCTATCTTTTTAATCAATCCAGCCTGCTTTTTAATTGGTTTCACGATATAGTGCATAGCTCTCTCAATAACAAATGCAATGAAAATACCGGAAATGATCATGGTTATGATACTGCTCCAGATGATATCATTAACCGCTTTCATTGATTCATTCTTTTCCATTACTACAACCAGACTCCAATTTGCACTTGTTAAGGGAGTGATATAGGTTAACTTTTCGATGCCGTCAAGGGTATAATTATATCTTCCCCCTTTACCGGTCATGATCTTCTCCTGAAGCTTATCCAAATTTCCGATTTCATTAATCTTTTTCATAATATAATCAGCATTTTTATGTGCAAGAATGGATCCGTCACTGTTATTCACCAGATACGCATATCCTGTTTTACCAAATTTAATTTGGGAAACCATCTCTACAATGGTAGATAAACCAACGTCACCGGAGAATACACCCCTCGCAGAACCATCCTGGTTTTTAATTTTAATAACTGCGCTTACTACCATCTTCTTTGTCACCAAATCTAGGTGAGGACTTGAGAATTGAATGGTATCGCAGTTGATACCTTCTATGTACCAGGGCCGTTGTCTGGAATCATAATCAGCAGGCGGAACCCAGCCTGAACCATCAATTAATTTTCCGTCGGTAGTTCCTATACAGAGATTTGAGATGTCTTTATACTTCCCTGTCATATGACTTAGATATGCCAATTCATCACTAGAACTAAAATTCGCTGCTTCTACGGTCTCTTTCAAACTATCTATGACCTGTAAATGCTCGTTCAGCCAGCCGTCAACCTTATTTGCATTGGCCTGCGATGTCTGGGCAAGCAAGTCCTCCGTATCCTTTAATATTGCATCTTGTGCAAAATAGTAGGATGTCGCGGATATGATCTCCATGGCTATAAATACAATGGGCAGAATGATTAAAAGCATTTTTGATTTGAGTCTCTTCATAATAGGTGCCTCCCAACGTTATGTATGTAATCAACAGTACTTAATACCTATATTTTCACATTTTGTGATGTCGTTGTCAATAGGTTTGTCGATTTATGAATATTTTAGAAAATTTTAGTCATAAAAAAGCCTTCTATTTGATAAAACTTCATCTAATAGAAGGCTTTTTACATTTTTACAATGCCGTTTATAACTCCTTTATAATGCCTTCAATCCAGGCACAGAACAATTGAGATGCTTTGTTTGCAGTCTCAATCACCCTTTCATGGGAATGCTTCACTTTCTGAATTCCGGTTGCCATGTTGGTGATGCAGGCAATACCGAGGACATTCATACCAAGATAATTTGCTGCGATTGTCTCCGGAACCGTGGACATGCCAACCGCATCTGCACCGTTTTTCCCAATCATCCTTATCTCTGCCGCTGTTTCATAATAAGGTCCCATAAACCCGGCATAAACTCCTTCCTTATACGGAATATGCTGTTCCTGTGCCACTTTCTTAGCCTTCTCTATCAGAAATAACTTATATGGCTCCGTCATATCGGGGAAACGGGATCCAAAACGCTCGTCATTTAATCCAATCAACGGATTACTTGGCATAAAATTGATAAAATCATTAATTATCATTAAATCACCCGGCTGGAAGGAAATATTAATTCCTCCGCAGGCATTCGTAAGAATAAGGTTCTCAATTCCCAGTTGTTTCATTACAAAGACAGGATAGGTAACTTCCTTCATGGAATATCCTTCAAAATAATGAAAGCGTCCCTGCATGGCCATGACCTCAATCCCATTCAGCTTACCAATGATTAAGCAGCCCTGATGTCCTTCCACAGTAGATCTCGGGAAATTTGGTATCTCCTCATAAGGAATGATTTCTTTCTCCGTCATATTCTGAACCAAGGCACCTAAGCCGGAGCCTAGAATCATTGCTGTTTTAGGGAAATGTGTTATCCTGGATTTGATATATTGCGTTGTTTCAATAACTTTATCGTACATATTTTCCATAGGGGACCTCCATTATATTACTTGATATGACAAATTATTTTATAGGTAGCTTTCCTGGGTAGTATTCTTGGACAGCTTTTCTGGGTAACTTTTATGAATAGCTTTCCTGGGCAGCTTTCCTGGACAGCTTTCCTATTCAGCCTTTCTTACAGAGATAATACTTCATCCAAGGCTGCAATCATTTGATCAATTACAGTCTTACGAATATTCAATGGAGGATAAAAACGCATTACCTTTGCAATGGGTTTTACCCCAACCATAAACCCTCGTTCATATAGCAGCCTATGGAGATGGTTAAGCTTATCCCGGTATTCTTCGGTTAACTCCATCGCACAGAGTAAGCCAACTCCCCGAACCTCCAGGATACAAGGATGCTTTGCTGATAGTTTCATCAGCTCAGCTCTCAGATATTCCCCTTGTTCAGTGGACTTTTCAAGAAGTTTTTCTTCCTTGATTACTTCTATTACTTCCTTTGCAACTGCACATCCTAGCGGATCATTCTGATGGGACTGTGCATACAGGAAATTAGCATTTTCCACGAAGGCAGCTATTTCTTTGCGAAAACCAACAGCACTGATCGGATAGCCATTGCCCAAGCCTTTCCCGCAGGCTATGACGTCCGGCTGAATATCATAATGCTCGTACCCGAACCATCTGCCCGTTCTGCCCATACCGGTTGTTACTTCATCAACAATAACATAACCATCATAGGCTTTTACCCTGGAAACGATGGCTGTAATTAATTCCTTCGGAGGGAGCTTGGCAGTTCCGGAGGTATTTCCCGGTTCAAATACAAAGGCATTGATTTTATCAAAGGGAATCATGTCTAATAGCTCATTGTAGCATTGATTATTATTGTTATCCCCTGCCTTTTCTATGTATGACTGCCAGTCAATTGATATCCACCGCTCAGAAATTAAATCTCCGGAAAGCCCGTAAGCAGACAAATAATGCTTATCCAACTTTAGAAAATAAGGCCGGTTCATTGTCTTATGTACCGCCTTGATTGCATATTCGACTGCTTCACTGCCGGAGCTTAAGAATACACATTTACCATTAGGAAGGTTCATAATCTTTAACAATGCTTCTGCAGCTTCTTCCACAACCGGGTGGGAATACCGGTACCCAACATGGGAAATGCAGGATAACTGGTTTATGATTGCTTTATTAATCCGGGGGTGATTGTGCCCTAAGGGAAGAGCCCATACTCCGGCTTCAAAATCGTAAAAATTCCTGCCTTGGATATCCGTAATCGTACATTCCCTGGCTTGAATGACGGATGGGTTATATAATTCATAACCGGTGGAGTTAATAATGTTCATTATCTATTACCTTTCTCTATTCGCTATTGTGTTATATCGTTTAATATTACTTCCTAAAATATAGAATTCATAAGTTTAATATATCCCCTTCTTTACCGTAATCACCCGGTCATACAGCTCCCTGGTGTCTTTAAAAATCACATGGCTTACATTAATCACCGTGATATCCTTAAGTCCCAGAATTGTCTTCTCAATTTCTCTTGCTCTTTCCATATCGAGGGAAGCAAAGGCCTCATCCATGAAAAGGATACTGGCCTTGCTTAACAATGCCCTTGCGATTACAATTCTGGATCTTTCGCCGCCGGAGATATTCCTTCCATTATCATAGATAACCGAATTCAGACCCTCCGCCAGACCCTTCACGAATTCCGTGAGTCCTGCTGCCTCAATAGCAGCATGGATCTCCTGCTCCGTATAATCCTTATATAAAGTGATATTATTCTTAACCGTATCCTCGAAAATGAATACCTGCTGCTCAATATTGGCAACCAGCTTATAATACTCATCCCTCTTAATATCCTTCAGGTTATGTCCGTCAATGGTAATCTTACCGGCAGAAGGATTAAAATATTTACGGAACAGCTTCAGCAGTGTTGACTTACCTCCGCCGCTGGGTCCTACAATCAGGTATTTCCCGCTCTTTCTGATCTTCAGATTAATGTCTGCCAGGGTTAGCTGTTCAGCACCGTCATATCCGTACTGTACGTCGTCAAATATAATCTCACTCGTAAATTCCGGCAGATCAACAGTCTCTACATAGTTATCCGAATTCTCCAGTGTCTTTTCTATCTTCTTAAGCAGATCACCTGTCGTGAAGATCTTCGGAAGCGCTTCACTGATTTCAAATAACGGCCACATCATACGCTGAATACCATCCACGACAAGGAGCAATCCGCCGGCAGTTATTTTCCCTATGACAACCATATAACCGACTCCGCAGATGATACCATAGAAGGATGCACTCGTGAAGAAATTCTGAGCTGAAAAGATAAAGGAAAGCATTCGCTCAATCAGAAAGCCCTTGTGCTGAATTGCCTCGCTCTTCTCATAATAATCGTCCGTCACTTTCTCCTGCAGATTATAATTCTTGACAATATGGAACGCTGACAGAATTTCCTTAATATAAGAGGTGTAGCCGTCAAACATATCACTTCGTTCCTTGTAGGCCTTCTTTGTGGGCTTGGAGGTTACGATTGAAAGAGTCAGATTCACTACGATAATGGCAAATGCAAGAAAAAGCATTCTGATATCTACCGTAGTCAGCAGCCAGATACCAACAAGAAATTTAGTCACACCATTTCCAACGGTATAAACACCGGTAACCAGATTGTTCTCCAGTGTATTAAAATCATTTGTCATGGCGGAGATATATTTTGCATTGTTCTCCTTTTGGAACTCCGCGATGTTCTTGCCGAATACCTTCTTGACATAATATCGTTTCAGTCCGGCCATAGCCTTCCTTTTGTAATAATTATTCACCATCGCTACCAGGATTCCGAGAGGTACCAGAATGGAAGCCATAATGAGAAGCGTAGGGGCCTTCTGTTTTAATGCTGTCATATTACCATCCAGGGCATAGTCGAGCAGCTTCATCATCCTTCTGGCGACATCACCGTCCAGAATGTTATACACTGCTGCCGTAACCAGTGCCAGGATCAAATATGGCATTGTCTTTACGAATTTTCTTAGCATGTGATCACCTCATTAAAATAATCCCTTGCCGGATAACTATGTACGGAGCCATTCTTCACTTCAATGACATAATCATAATTCTCCGTTATTCCTTCATAGAAACGATGACTGATCGCAATTACGGTATTGTCAAGCTCCAGGAACACCTTCTCAATCTCCCTGCCCAGGTCCTCATTCAGGCTTGAGGTTCCCTCGTCAACAAACAGGATTTCCGCATTCTTTGCAATTGCTCTCGCAATGGAAATTCTCTGCCTCTGTCCGCCGGACAGGTTCTTACCATTCTCGCTCAGTCTTTCCTCGATACCATCCTTCCTCTCACAGATGATGGAATCCAGACCGCAGACCTTCACGGCATAATTAATCTGTTCCATTGGAATGTCTTTATATAATGTGATATTATTCTTAATTGTATCTTCAAACAGGAATACATCCTGATAGATAAATGCTACCTTCTCATGGAAGGACTTTTCCCTGATGTCCCTATAGTCAACTCCATCCACCATGATCTTTCCTTTAAAATCATCATATACCATGGCCAGCAGGTTCATCAGCGTACTCTTGCCGGCACCGCTGACACCCTTGATCAGGTATTTCTTTCCCTTTTCAATGGTGAAGGATGCGTCCTTTAAAATTGGCTTCTGATCATAGGAAAAGGTTACACTGTCAACCTCTATCTTATCGTCAAATGCAAACTCCTTCGTACCATTACCTATATTAGCAGCAGTTTCCTCCGGCTTTGCAATCTTATTATAAATGCTGATGGAAGCCTTTACTCTGTTTAGCAAGGGGAACGCTTCAATTAAAAATCTGCTGATGGAACTGCAGAGCTGAAAGACAAAGCCTGCTTCTGCGAGGCCCATGGGCCCCTGAATCTCATATCCGAGATATACCATGACCATGACGGAGACAACAAAGCCAAGTATTTGGATGACATTACGCTGCAATTCCGTAAAAACATTGGCCTCATATTTGCGTTTCTCAAGTCGGTTAATCGTAACAATGCTTTTCTTCAGGAATTTTTCTTCAATGTTATTCAGCTTCAGTATCTCAATACCGTTGAAGGTATTCGACATGTCTGTGGTAAATACTTCATTCGTTGTGGAAATCTCCTGTTCCAGCGAAGTTGTTTTCTTTGTAAAGATCATCGCCAGAGCGAAGAGCAGTAAGGAAAATGCGAACATTCCGACTGCCAGCTTTAAATCCAGGAACACCAGGCAAAGTAACGACAGGACAAACATTGTCATATTAATCAGGTAATTCAGAAAGCTGATGAAGAATTTATTCTCAAAGGTATTAACGTCATTGATCAGGTTTGATATGTATACTTCTTTGGATTTCTGGGAGTACTGCTTGAAGGGCATGTTAATAATTTTATCAAAGGCCATCTTTCTAACATCCAGAATTGTATCCCTCATATACCTGATCCGGAGCATTCTGGAGATCAGGAAATTCAGCGGTGAATAGATGATGAAGGCGATAGTCACTAGAATTACGGTTTTATAATAAGTAACATCTGCCTTTTCAATCGCCCCCAGTACCAATGCAAATAAGCCCATCTGGGCAAAATGATCGATTACAAACAGAAAGGTGGCAATCAGATATTGAATAAACTTCGCTTTCCTTCGCAATAATAATTCTTTCATAACAACCTCCTCAACCCTAGGTTTTACCATTGTATCATAAACATTTCCAGTTTAAAACTTAAATTTCCATTAAAATGGAGGTATATAGCAGATACATCTAAAGCGGGAAGATAATCGAATAGGCATTATCTTCCCGCTTTTATTGTCTTATTATTTGATATTAATTTGATAGCATCATTTGATTTCAATTCTGCCATACTGAAATTCATCATAATTCTCGTTTGCTTCAAGTCCCTCAGCACAACGAGCAGCTTCCGGGCCGTTCTCACCGTCGGTTAAAAGTTCCGAAGCCCTGCAGGCATCAGCGACCTTCATGATATATTCCTTGATGACCTTACGTTGCTTGCTATCCAGCTTAACATATTCCTGGATAATTCGGATATCAAGTTCATCCAACTGATAGTAATCAGTAAGCTGATCCATCCCTGACGGCGTAATTTTTCTGAACATCTCACCTTTGCCATATCTCAGCCAATTTTCATTTATATTAAATTCCTTACAGATCAGAATAATCATCTGCTCGGTCAGATTGCGCTGCCCACTCTCAATTTTGGATATTCCCGCTCCGGTAACCCCTAATTTTGCACCAAATGCTTCCTGGCTTATATTAAGCTGCTTTCTAAGAATTCTCACTCTTGTATTCAATACAACACACCCTTTCCTTATGATATTAACAAAATTAAGAAATTTCGTCAATATTCCACTTCACTATATTGACATCGTCTGCCATTTTATGTATAATATTGTCATAGTCAATTTCCAATAATAACTATGTCAATATTATAATTAATAAGAGGATTTACATGAAAAAGCTAAAGCCTGCTCCGATTACAACGAAAGAGCTGTCAGAGGTTATCAAGGTTATAAAACCCATGGAGCCTGTTCAAAAACAGGATATCCTTGCCGCAATTGAGCAAATTAAGACAAATCCGATAACCAAATAGAATACCCCTATCCAATAAAGCATAAGACAACTGATACATTGAATTATTCCCCAATAAAACAGAAACAATTTATAGTCTTATGAAAGCATCCGGTCTTATGCTTTATTGGATATTGGTATGAAACGTCATTCCCAGTAAAGAAAGAAGCGGCCAGATAAACCGTATGGTTCGTCTGACCGCATTATATTTATTTAAATAATTGTACGATGATATTCGGTAAAAGCATTGCTACTACAGCCGCATAGATGGCATCCAGCCAGAATACGGATCCAATTGCACCGGCATATACCAGAAGTACAAAGGGTGCCGCTAAAATCTTAGGCAGAATTCCAACGTTCTTATTCTTAAGGATCTGATTTACCATCACCTTCGCATCTCCGGTACTCGGGAAGGCATGCATCAGAATGGAAAATCCCAGCCACGCCAGCAAAATATTCAATATATTGGCATATTCCTTGAAAGCAATTACTTCGATGGAGGCCGGAAGTATGATTAACAGACCTAATATTGTATTGACAAAGAAGGGCCCCATGGAGGTTAAAAATACCTTGCCCGGATTGTCTGTTGACTCATGGATTACATATCCGCTCGGGTTACCGATACGAAAATATTTTACTTCATATACCTTAAGACCGCAAAGATAACAAAAGATCTGATGTGCTAATTCATGTATAATCACTCCGGGAAAAGTGACGATAGATATTAAAAAACCAGGTATAAACATATGCTCCTCCTACTCCCCTATATAATATTCATTTAATGTAAGCTCGCCATTCAAAAGCTTGGTAGTATCCTCATCCAAGGTCTGCCCGGCAGAGACAATCTCATCCTGAATTTTCTTGGAATCGTCCAGCTTACCGTTAGCAAACAAAGCCACCACATAGGTATCACGGACATAGGTGCCATCCGGATAAAGGTTATAAGCCTCCTCGGCATATTGAAGCCCATCCTCTAAGTTACCCTCTACCATTGCGATGGTTGCCATGGCTCGGAGGGCTGTAGTGTCCTGTTTATCGATTGCCAGCGCTTCTTCGGCGTAGCTCTTCGCTGTCTCAAGGTCACCTAATCTTCGATTCATTATACTAAGCTGTGCACGTACATCATAGCAATTCGGATCTTCGTCATAGGCCTGCTGCATAAAGTCTCTTGCTGCCGCTTTATCCGCTTCCACCAAACCGAGGCAATAATATATGTAAGCATAATCCTGTCCGCTCTGCGAAAGTAAAGCTTGAAGCTGTGTCTTCACCTCTTTATTATTAGCTTCATCCGTGGAATTCTGACTGGAAGCCGTGTTAAAAATTTGATCGACTGCATCATAGGTTGCATAGTAATTCTCAAGCTTTGTATAATAACCGTCAATTCTATTATATTCGGAATCAGACAAGCTCTTACCTACCAGATAGGTATCTATGGCATAACCAGCCGTATCATAATAGCCATGTTCCATAGCAAGGTTAACTAACCGAACCATAATCGGGACAGAATTCTGATGCTTCTCTGCCATGTTATACAAATCATTAATCGCGAGGGAGGTTTCCCCTTCCTTGATACGATCCTCGGCCAGAGCATAAATCTTATAATCATCTAAAACCTTCGGGAAGCGCAGCATACTGATCAAATCCAGAGCCAGTACCGCTAGCAGGAATACGATAATAACCATTGGCACATGGAACTTTTTAGCTTCACCATAGCCAACCTCCTCCGCATTATCTGCTGCCTCTTCTTCCTCCTTATTTGATGCTTCAAAGTCATGAATAAACTCATCCCCCGGATTTACATCACGACTATTTTCGTTCTTCCATTCCTCTCTTGCTGGAACACTGTTGTCTGCATCCTTATTCCTGAAGCCAATGTTCTCATTCGAGTCTATGCTCTCATTCAAGTCTGTGCTCTCGTTCAAGTCAGTTCTCTCATTTAAGTCAGTGCTCTCATTCAAGCCTGTGCTCTCGTTCACGTCAGTTCTCTCATTCAAGTCTGCGCTCTCATTCACGTCAGTGCTCGCATTCAAGTCAGAGCTTTCATTTAAGTCCATGCCCGCCTTGTGCACGTCCACCTTCGTGCTGTCCAAGGCTTCGTTCTCCCTGTTCATGATAATTTTCTCCTTTTATACGCTTTTTTTACGTGGAAATAGACACACTAATTAACATTAAAGCATTTAACTATATATGTAAAGTAATTAATTAGTCATGGGAAATAGTACCTGTTAATCAAAATCCTGCATCGCAGCGTTAATTAAAGTTTCTACGTAGAATATTGATGTTGATATCAACAGATAACTATACTATGATTAATTTAATAAAGCAAAAGCAAACATGCCAATAATTGGCAAATGGAGGCGGCAATGAAAAAAATTCTAATGCTCGGTACCGGTGGAACCATAGCTTCAAAGACGACTGATGACGGTCTTCATCCTCAATTATCCTTGGAGGAAATACTGGAATACATTCCGGGTATTTCAAAAATCTGTGAGGTGGAGACATTACAGCTCTGTAATATAGACAGCACGAATATTTCACCGGATATATGGGTTAGCCTGGTAGAGACAATCAGAGACAATTATGACAGATATGACGGCTTTGTTATATGCCATGGAACGGATACTATGGCTTATACTGCTGCCATCTTATCTTACATGATTCAGAATTCACCAAAGCCCATCATCGTTTCCGGTGCCCAAAGACCGATTAATATGGAGGTAACGGATTCCAAGACAAATCTGTTTGACAGCTTTCTGTATGCTTCCTCTGAGGAAGCAAGCGGAGTCCAGATTGTATTTAACGGGAAAGTAATCTTAGGAACCCGGGGAAGAAAGACGCATTCGAAAAGCTTCCAGGCCTTTTCCAGCATCAATTATCCTTATCTCGCAGTGATACAGGATGGACATCTGATTCAATATATCACCCAGAAGAAAGGGCCCACCCCTGCCTTTTATACCCGGTTAAATCCGAAGGTAGGATTATTTAAGCTTACCCCAGGTATGGATTCCGATATCCTTTCTTATATGCTGGAGAAAAATGATGCAGTTATAATAGAAAGCTATGGGGTCGGCGGCATTCCTTCCTTGCAGCAGTATCATTATTTTGATGTCATTCGCGACTGGACACTGAAAGGCAAGACAGTGGTCATGACGACTCAGGTTCCAAATGAAGGCAGCGATATGACAATCTATAAGGTTGGTCATGAGCTAAAAAGCAAGGTTCGTATCATCGAGGCCTATGATATGATCACTGAAGCGGTGGTTTGTAAGCTGATGTGGATTCTGGGGCAGACCGATGATCCTGAGGAAATTAAACGGTTATTTTATTTAACCATCAGCAATGATATTCTGTATTAAACAATTGCATTAATTCCTTTGCTTACATTTGATAAATGAGCATTTAATAACTCCCGGAAGATTAACTGCCGGGAGTTTCTGTTTAGCATATTAAGTAATCATCTACTGTTTCTTATCCAATATGATTTCCCTTCCATAAGCAGCCATGGAAAATATACGTTCTGCTTCCGCAAGCGGCAGACCCTTGAAGGTCATCTTTTTTACCTCAGCTTCTCCAATCCCATCCTGATACAGTGTATATAGATACTGTATCGCCTGAGGCAGAAAGCCAAGCAGCCTTGCTCCGATGGTGTCTGCAGCCACCGGATCCGTTGATGCAATAATTAGTCCCTGGGTATCTACTGCAATTCCATTGTTCGGTCCCGTTCCAATCATAGCTTTGTCAGCACTGATGATGGCCAGATCAATCGGGAGCTTCTTCGCCATAGCTGTAATAAATCCATGGAGATCCTTATGAATACCAAGCTGTTTCTTCGGAAAGCCATGAATTTCTGCCGGCGGCCATCCCATGGATACATTTTTAATGGAAGCACTCATTGTTGCCTCTTCATGCTGCTTCAGTTGGGTGAAACTGATCAGGACATCCATCTGATCGATCAGTTGGTTTATCTTTGTCTTTGGGATAATCGCATGATCCAGATCCAAGTCCACATAGGGACCGTAATTCAGATCTACGAAACGCACCTGCTCTTCTTCAATAATTTTATCGTAACCAACCTGATGAAACACCTTAACCGTATCTTCTCCCGATCCCGTGGCGATAACAATCTCCTTGGGTTGAAAGCTTTTAACATATTGAATCAGAGCCTGCAAGGTCTTCGGGCCTACTACGGTAGCTGACTCTGGCATCTTCGCTCCAACCCAGTTAGGGGTGATGACTACTTGGTCTCCTGGTTTTATGATTTTATTCATCGGAAGTAAATCCAGGGCATCTTTGATGGAAGCCTGTTCTGTATCACTTCTGATGATGCTGACGATTGCATCTGATACTCTTCTATTCTTCATAGCATACCTCCGAAAGATAATTCAATATAGAATAGAATGGTATATTTTATATATTAATATTCAAATAGACTAATATTCCAATCCTGAGCCGCAATATTCACATTCGGCATGGGCACTGGATGTAATAGTATTATTTGCTCCGCAGTTCTTACATTGAATGACTCTGTTTTCCAGGTTTGGAATAAATCCGGTAAGCAGATACAAATAATACATAGTAATCTAAAAAAAGGATAATAAGTTGTATGAGCTTACAGGGAATTACGATATCAGAGATTATCTTAAAGACTACTTTCACATTTTTTATACTATTCCTCCTGACGAGATTATTGGGGAAAAAGCAGTTAAGCCACCCGGAATTACTATCGGATCAATTGCAGCTAATATCATCAGTAATCTGGATAAACCTTTTCTTGCTGATATATTAGGCATGGTCTGGTGGTATATCCTGACGGCTTTACTCGGATTGCTTGGCCTGAAGTTCAGCGGGCTGAGAAATATGATTGACGGACAGCCTACGATTGTAATCAAAAAAGGGATAATCCTCAAAAAGTCCTTACAGAAAACCAGTCTGAACATGGATGACCTATCGATGATGCTGAGAGAACATAATGTCTTTTCCATCCTGGAGGTTGAATACGCGATATTGGAACCGGACGGAAAACTAAGTGTAATAAAAAAGCCTCAGAAGCAGCAAGTAACAAAAGAAGATATGAATATTGTTATACCGGAATCCAAATACCTTCCTTCTGAAATAATTGTTGATGGAAAACTTCTCAAACAGAACCTGCTAGAATATGGTCTGGATGAGGTCTGGCTCTTCTATCGCCTGGATGAGCAGGGAATAACCTCGATAAAGGAGGTTCTTTATGCAGAAATCCAGAGTGACGGAACACTTTATTTACAGAAAACACTATAATCTAGAGCGGAATAGGATGAAGCTGTTGTTCAATTCTATAGCGGCGGGTCCCAAGATAACG
>Ga0207834_1000086_pt1 | contig 29996 bp, 29 predicted proteins | sample LuqExpMetagenom5_FD_187763 | JGI IMG/M metagenome (GOLD analysis project Ga0207834, IMG submission 187763) | Tropical forest soil microbial communities from Luquillo Experimental Forest, Puerto Rico - Sample 5 (SPAdes) | ecosystem: Environmental > Terrestrial > Soil > Tropical forest ...
TATCCTTGATTACATTAAATTTACATTCTTCACCTTGATACAGGATTTCTCCTTCATAGCTTCCATGCGGATAAATGCCGCTTAGTACATTCATTAATGTTGATTTGCCAGCACCATTTTCTCCTACAAGTGCATGGATTTCACCTTCTTCTACCCGAAGGTTGACATTATCTAATGCTTTGACTCCGGGGAAGCGTTTGGTAATATTTTTCATTTCCAATAATATTGCAGCCAATAGAACCCCTCCTCTATTTCATCGAAACAAGTTTTACATGAGAAAGTAGGGTGCTGCAGTATGGCTAACATCTACAACACCCTAATCTGTGTGTTGACTATTTTAACTGATCCTCTTTATAATAGCCGGAGTCAATTAATAATTCCTTGTAATTATTTACATCAGCAAATACTGGCTCGCAGAGGTAGGTAGGAATGATACCGGTTCCGTTATCATAAGTCTTGGTATCGTTAACAGCAACTTCGGTTCCTTTCACGATTGCTGTAACCATCTCAACAACCTTAGCTGCTAAAGTACGTGTATCCTTGAAGATGGACATGGACTGGGTTCCTGCAAGAATGTTCTTAACAGAGGTAATATCGCAGTCCTGACCGGTTACGATCGGGAAGTTATCCTTGGTGTAACCAGCGTTAACTAATGCGTTGGTTATACCGATAGCGCAGGAGTCATTAGAGGAATATACAACGTCAAGCTTTGTACCGTCAGCATAGTAAGCTGTGATCAGGTTTTCCATTCTCTTCTGAGCTTCTTCTGTAGACCAGTTTAAGGTTGCTACTTCTTCAAAAGACTTCTGTCCGGATACAACATTTAACTTACCGCTTTCGATATAAGGAGTTAAGATATCCATAGCGCCGCCAAAGAAGAAACGAGCGTTGTTATCATCCGGTGAACCTGTGAATAACTCGATATTGAAGGGGCCTGCCTGGTTCTCAAGATCCAATGTATCAACGATATACTGACCCTGGATGGTACCTACCATGTAATTATCGAAGGTTGCATAATAAGAAACAGCATCGGTATCCATGATAAGACGGTCATATGCGATTACAGGGATTTTCTTTTCTTTCGCTTCTTTTAAAACAGTACCTAAAGATCCGCCGTCGATGGAAGCAATAACTAATACGTCGCATCCACCGGTAATCATATTCTCAATCTGGGAAACCTGAGTAGCGATATCATTGCTCGCATACTGCAAGTCAACTTCATAGCCGGCAGCTTCCAGAGATTTTTTCATGTTGTCACCGTCCTGGTTCCAACGCTGTAAGTCTTTTGTAGGCATTGCAACACCGATTTTCTTAGCATTTGATGAGGTTGATGTGTCTTTGCTGCATCCACTTAACAGGGAAGCAAATAAAACTACACACAACAATACACTGAATAACTTCTTTTTCATAATTTCTAATCCTCCCAAAAATATATTAGTTTTTTACTACATTTAGATCATATCACAGTGCAAATAGTACTAACTTGCGATGTACTGTACATTTTTGATCGGAGTCCAAATTACGGATTACTAATAGATACTGGCATAGCAATAAATTGCGAAGATTTAACAATTATCTACTAGGACAAGAATTATTAAGTAGCACAAAAAAAGGCTGATGGAATTCTCCTGCTATTTGCATTGCAAGAATTCCATCAGCCGAAATAATACTATTCTTCCTTTGGTACATTCAGATATACATCTTCTTCTCTTTGGAAGCCGCCTTCGATGATTACTTTATAAATGTTATCCTTATTAACTGCGATCGGTTCCAATTTGACATAGGGTACTTCATGACTTCCGTCATTGATTGTCTCACTTACGTCAATCTTCTCACCTGTCGCTAATTTTACCGCATATTCCGCAGCAGTTTTCGCCAGCTGGTCAACCGGCTTATATACGGTCATGGTCTGGGTTCCTTCCACAATTCGCTGGCAGGCAACGAGATCAGCGTCCTGGCCGGTTACCACTACCTTCCCGGCCAAACGGTTCTCCGAAAGTGCCCGGACTGCCTCACTGGCCAGATTATCATTGCCGCACATGACTCCATCAATCTCTGAATTTTCCGAAAGTGCCGTATTAACTGCATTGAAGGCCTCCTCCGCCAGCCAGCCCTTTGCGTTAACGGAGTATACAATGTTTAGATCTGCTCCCTCCATAACCTCATTGAAGCCTTTCTCAACCAGGGTAACGTTGTTATCCGTGGTCGATCCGAATATCGTAATGATATTTCCTCCCTTCGGAACCTCCTTCACCAGTGTCTCAGCCATCAAATGCCCTACTTTTTCATTATCAAAGGATATGTATAAATCCACATCTGCATTACTTACCAGACGGTCATAGGCGATCACGACGATTCCTGCATCCTTGGCTTTCTGCAATACTTCGCTGCAGGCCTCAGAATCGACTGCTATGACAACGATTGCATCCATTTTCTTATCTATCAGGTATTCAATCTGAGAAATCTGTTCCTTCACATCCCCATTCGCGTTCTGAACATTCACTTCGGCTCCAAGCTCCTGCGCTGTGGATACGAAGACATCCCTGTCTCTTTGCCATCGTTCAATAACAAAGGAGTCAAAGGACAAGCCAATCTGAAGCTTTTTTGCTGTTGCTCCCGTATCCTTCGTATCTTCTTCCTTGCTCTTACATCCTGACATCGTCAGGATTAAGATTATTAGAAGAAGCTGAACCAAAATCTTCTTTTTCATAAAACTCTCTCCCTTCTGCCAAAACCTGCGAATTTGAGCGTCAGCACAAATTTGCCGTGTGAAGATGCTTTTTCTTCACACTACCCTCTCCCTATATTCCGTAGGCGTCAATCCTACTTGCTTTTTAAATATACGGCTGAAATAATTCGGGTCGCTGTATCCTGAGTCAGCACAGATGTTTTTGATACTGATGTCTCTGTTCTGTAAAAGCTTTTTCGCCTTTTCAATTCTTATGTTCGTAAGATATTCAATGAAGTTTTCCCCAGTTTCTTCTTTGAACAGCTTGCTGAAATAATAGGGACTGATATCCACCGTTCTGGATACATCATCCAGAGAGATATCCTTGCTGTAATTATCCTCAATATAGGCTTTTGCTTTCGCAATAACTCCACTAGCCTGTTCTTCCTTCTTTGTTATGATGTTACGACAGGCCTCCACGACCTTATCCAGAAACCATTTTCGCAGATGCTCATAATTTTCAATCTGAATTAAGGTTGCCAGATAATCCTTACGATATCTGAAATAATAAGTCATTCCACCGCTTAAGAACGCCTTCTGTTCTGCAAACAGGATGAATTCCAGTACCTTTAACTTGATGTCCATCATACAATCCGGATAATATTCTATCATCCAGTCAAAGAACCGATTGGCTTCCTTCCTGGTTCCTTCCAGCTCACCCTTTTCAATCATTTCAAAAAATGTCTTTTCCATATCAATCGGATAATTATCCCCATATTCACAGCCAAGGGGAATATCCTTGACATGAACCACCCTTCCTTTGCTGTTATGGGTCGACACAAGCGCTTCCTTATAAGATTCTCCCAGTCGCTGTATTGGCACAACCGAACCGATGCCTACCTTAAACTGCAGAGCAATTTTCTTGGAAAGCTCTCTGATTAATTTACGCATCTTCTCAATCAGGTAGGTACGGTCATCATATTCTAACTGCGGCTTTTCGCTGGGAAGGAATATAGCAATTTTATTCACCATAACCGGCCCGACGATACAGGATAATTCCTCCTTAAGATTACTGCGGATAACCTGATAAAAGGACTGGGCCTTGACGCTTACACCAACGGGATTCGTGAGCATGCCATCTTCCATAGAGTCACCAAATTCCATGACCAGCATCATTCCATATTCCTCTTTAATACCCAAAAGACTGCGGGAGTTAACTTCCTCTCCGCTAAAGTCATCCCCGGATACAACGCCGTAGATAAAATCACTCTCGATAATCGGTACGACGATTTCAAGCTTCTCCCGGATCATCAGATCATTGCTCCGCTTCTTCCGGTCTTCTTCAATAATATCCATCGCCTTCTGGAGAACATTTACGATGATGGTATGATTCACCGGCTTTGTTAAATATTCCAGTACACCGAGATTAATTGATTCTTTGGCGTAATTGAACTTATCATAAGCCGTCATTACGATGAAAATGATGGAGCTATTGGTTTTTCTGATTTCCTTCATCGCTTCTATTCCGTTGATACCCGGCATCTGAATATCCATGATGGCAATATCCGGCTTAAATCTCTCGGCAAGCTCTATGACGCTTCTTCCGGTAGTTGCATGCTCAACGACACAAATGTCATTAAAGTTCTTTTCTATAATAAATCGTAAGGAATCGATAACAATTCCTTCATCATCAGCTAGCATTATCTTGTACATGGCTTCTCCTATCTTAATATATATTTAGAAGTAATTGCGAACTAATATAATTTATAGAATTTACTACACAATTAATACAAATTCCTCCACTCCAACGTACCTATGCATAAGCGTTTTAACGCTCAAGGGTTTTATATTCATGGGTTTTAACACTCAAGTGTTTCAACACTCATGGGCTAAACATTCAAGTGTTTCAACACTTTACTTCCGTTATGAAGCATATATTAATTTTATAGTAAATAATAACATTTACGGAGTATCTCAATTACCTGTGATATTTATTATAGTGTTGATTTATTTTCTCTTCCTGGAATACGAATAATGACCTTGGTTCCTTTGTATGGACCATCACTTTCGATACGGAATATTTCTTCCCTGTCATAATACAATCGTAAGCGGTTAATTACATTTCCAAGTCCTATGCCATTGGAGTCCTTTGTTAAGATCCGTTCCTTCAAGGATGCCCTGTCCTCCAGTTTCGCTGACATGATGCGATCGATTGTACTCTGCTCCATTCCGGTACCATTGTCTGAGATTGTGATAAGGATGTCCTCATCCTCCCGGAATACTTCCATTCGGATTTCACCCTCATAATCAATATCCCGGATACCGTAATTTACGGCATTCTCAACCACCGGCTGCAGAATCATACTGGGCACTCGTACATCCATAAGACTTTCATCAATTTCTTTGTAAAAATGGATTCCGCCGGAAAACCTGACATTTAATATGTATATATAGCTGTCTACCAGCTTTACTTCATCCCGGATGGTTGAATCCTGGTCAAAGCTCTTCATGTTAAAACGGAAGAAATCCGCCATATTTTCAATAAACAGGCAGGTTTTATCCGCTCCCTCCATCATAGCCAGCTGCGCACCGGCATTTAATGTATTGAATAGAAAATGAGGATTAATCTGGGCCTGCAGATATTTCAGCTGCGCATCCTTCAGATGATTGGTCATCATCAGTTCCTTCTCCATCATCTTACTTTCCAGCTCCATGCTTTCCTTCGTCCTGATGATATACTGGTGGATGCTGACTATCATATTATTGAAGGCTTTCGTTACTATCTCTACTTCATCCGAGGAATACACATGAACCAGGTCTACTTCAAAATTTCCTCCTGCCACCTCATAGGCTGCCTGCGTCAGCTTCATCAGCGGCCCGGTAATACTTCGCGTTAAAATGATAATCAGAATAACATTGAATAAAGTAATAACCAGTAAAACTATCGTACTCACGATTTCAAGATAGCGCAGGGAGAGTAATAACATATCATACTTTTCTGAATTATATTTAAATTTCTCGTTGTTCAGACTGTTGATATGTGTTTTTATGTAATTATACATCTGTGAGGCTTCATCATATTTTTCTTTATATTTTTCTATATTACGTCCGCGCTTGGCGTATACGGTATCCCCAACAATCTGAAGGTAGGTCTCAGACATATTCTTAATGTTCTTCTGCCTCAGCAACATATCATTATCCGTGATTTTGCCATCCAGCTCATTCATCAGATTACGGTAATTCTGTTCACTCCGGTAATAGTTCTCCAAGGATTCGGAGCTTCTGGTATTCAGATACTCATAAACGTAATTCTGCACCTTTGTCAAGGAATCTAAAAGCTGATTCAGCTCAATATTACTTTTATACACCTCATCGATGGTACCGATCGATTTATTAATATTATAATACATATACATGTTTGCAAAGAATATTACCGCTGAGGAGAATGCGAATACCAATACCAGCCTTCTTCGTATCGATCCCTTTTTCTTCTTCGTTTTCATAAATCAGCCCTCACTTAAAGCAGGTTCTTAAACTGCAATATCTCTAATCAATTAAGTTATCTTAATTACTGTTCTTCCCCGCTGTCTGCTGAATTCTTCATATAATTGCTGACATTATCCTTGTTAATGACATTGTTATCTACAGAATAAAAGTCACTTACATTATTCTTCTCACGATATTCCGTCAAAGCCTCTACACAATTTTCTCCCATCTGATTAGCATCAATCGTCAAGGTTGAGTGAACAATATTCTTTTCAATTGCTCTTAAAATGATATCGGAGTCATAATATCCCACGATATCAATATTGCCTACCTTGTTATAATCCACCACTGCCTGGTATGCACATATGGTATCAACCGCAGTAAGGCATACCAGAAGATCCGGTGAATTCTTATTGTCCATGATAAGATTACGGATGTCCTCTTCCGAACTGAAGGCACTCTTAGTATTGATAATTTCAGATTTGACCGTTATGTTCATGCCGCTGATTTCTCCCAGAATGCTTGTATAGATTTCCTTCTGGGAAGTATCTGCCGTATCTTCATTCAGAAGTACGGTTACATTTTTCTTACCTTCCTTAACAACATCAAGTACTTCCTTAGCGTATGTCTGACCCAGTGTATAACTGTTGATACCGACATAACTAATTCGTTTGCTTCCTGTAACATCCCTTAATACAGTCACTACCGGAATGCCTGCCTGGTCAGCTTCATCAATTAACCCGGCAATATCTTCATTTCCGTTCGGCTCCAGAATAATTCCATCGACCTTGGAGGCGATTGCAATCCGCATCAGATCCTCCAGGGAATATGTAATGGATAAATTGCTTCCTATTTTTTCAACATAAGCATTCTGTTCCTTCCCCTTCTCAAGGGCACCCTGATATATTGCATCCCAGAAGGTGGCATCTGCTTCTTCTGAAATAATTGCGTAATGATAACCATATTCCCGCTCCTGCGCCGGATCCGATATCCCCAATTCTGATATGGTGTGTGTATAATAAACCATACCGATCAGAATGATGATTATACCAACCGTGATACTGCTGACGGTGGTTACAGATATCAATTTATTCTTCTTTTCAGCTTTAGGCTTATCCGATTTTTTTAACATAATTTTCCTCACAACAATGACATTTGTGCAATTTTAACGAAAAAGTCACATATAACATGCACATTATATCATTCTTTCCTATAAATATCTATATGGAATTGTTTCACATTATGCTTCATTAAGTAACAAGTCTGTATCTTAGGAATATGATAATAATAGTAAAATGGAAAGGGAGTGTTTCTTTGCCCATTAAAATCTTTATCGATCAAGGTCATAACCCTACAGGAGAAGTTAATGCCGGTGCAACCGGAAACGGATTATTTGAACAGGATGTCACTTACCAGGTTGGGGTTTATCTAGCTAATCTTTTGAACAATGATCCTAGGTTTGAAGCACGTTTGTCGCGTCCAACCCCTCAAACTGTATTAGGTACGTCGAATGTTACCAGTCTGGCGGAAAGAGTACGTCTGGCGAATGAATGGCCGGCAGATTATTTCTTCAGTATCCACTGTAACTCGAGTCCTGATCCAGCGTTAAATGGCACGGAAATCTACATTTACAAGTATAATACTCAGGCTCAATGGATGGCACAACCGGTAATGAACGGTATTACCCAGACCGTCGGCACGAGGAATAACGGTATCCGTGAAAGGCCATCCCTATATGTACTCCGTAAAACGAACATGGTATCACAATTAATTGAATTGGGATATCTTACCAATACATCCGATGCACAAAAACTTCGTGATAACCAACATGGCTTTGCGTATGGCATCTATATTGGGATCATGAGATATTTTGGATTCGCATAGGTTGAAGAATAGTGGGTATTGTTGCTGAAAAGCCTGTTATCTGCTGAGGTTGTGCATGTATTCCGATGTCTGGACAACAGGCTTTTCAGCTATTTACTCTTTGGCAATTTGAAAAATTTGTTCGACTTCATTTTGGAACTTAAGGAATTCTTGAATTTCTGGAGTTTCTGGAGAAACTTGTTTGTTACTTCTAAAGTCTGCTTTACAAAAAGAATATCTTATGATACACTGTATTCAGTATTTTTATTGTCATGTATGAACTCACATATTTTTGTAAGTCATTAATGCATTAATGAATTACAAAAATATGTGATTTTTTTATAAGTAATAAAATACACATAATTATTTATTAGGAGGTATCTTTCATGAATAAGGGTACAGTAAAATGGTTTAACGCACAAAAGGGTTTTGGATTTATCACAAACGATAACGGTGGTGAAGATGTATTTGTACATTTCTCAGGTATCGCTTCTTCAGGATTTAAGACATTAGAAGAAGGCCAGAAGGTTACATTTGACTTAGAAAAAGGTCAAAGAGGAATGCAGGCTATTAACGTAAATATAGCTTAAGTAATCTAAATCTAACGTAAACCAAAAGTCTTTCGGGCGTAAAAACCTGGAAGACTTTTTTACATTTAGACGGATTAATCCAAGAAAAGAAATATGCTTTAATACTTAAATGATAACATATTTAAGAAGTTTTACTTGAATTTTATATTTCCATAGCATAAAATATCTATGTGGAATTATTTGTAACACCGTTGTCCTGCTTCGAATGAAAGGAGATCATTTTATGTTTAAAAGACGAATAGTTAAGAATGCGTAGCAAGGGCTATCGCATTATTTCGATCCTATAGAATAATATAGAATAGCCTTTGCATAATCCTAAAATTTTCATATTATAGGAGGCGCAAAATGAGCTATATTAAAGCAGAGACTGTTCTGCCAAAAGAAATTCTGATGCTGGTACAGAAATATGCCGACGGGCAATATCTTTATATTCCGAAGAAGGAAGAAAACCGTAAGGGCTGGGGCGAAAATACAGATTCAAGACAACAGATCCAGTCAAGAGATACTGAGATTTATCAAAAATATAAGAATGGGGTCAACTCCATAGAATTAGCTGAGGAATATTATCTCTCCTTAAAAAGTATCCAGCGAATCATCTTAAAAGGTAAAAATAATGAATTATAACGTATACAAACCGAATAGGAAGCAGATGATTATTTCACCTGCTGTTCTCTTCCACCACCGTGTACTCCATTCGGTGCACGGCGGTTCAATCATCTTAACATGTACTAAGAGAATAATAATCAGGCATAGAGGTTAATCCAAACCGGATTAATCTCTTGTTGTTTATTACGACGTTAACAGTTCCACCGCTACATAAACTTCCATATCTTTTCGTCTTTAGGCAGTGCATTTTGTCCAGTTCTTATTAGTTCCCGACTGCACCAACCTGCGATATCTCGTCCTTGGTTTCTTCCAAGGCTTCTCAGGAACCTATAGATTAATTGCCTCTCCTTTGTTATTCGTTGCAGTAATCTCAAAGCTATAATTTTTTAAATCCGCTTCCAAGGTTGCACAAAATCCGTTATTTTCCCAACATAATTTTAAGATATTCTCTTGTTCTTCAGGTATCTGCAGTTCTGCATCAAAACCAAACGCAGGAAAAATATTTCTGAATTTTAACAGTGCGAGCTGCTTTTGGACAACCTCCCTCTTCAAACCTTCCTGTATCTGCTCCATTGTCAGATTTACATTATTCGGATTAATTAATATTTTTCCACTCATGAAAGAGCCTCCTTATGCTAGCAGCCATTGAATACCCGGCTCTAAATACCGGTTCCAGAAATTCCAATCATGCGTTCCCGTATCCTCCACATATTGAACATTTAGGCTTTCCTCTTCCAGAAAGCTATGAAATGCCCTATTCTGCTCAAGTAAGAAGTCTTCCGTGCCACATGCCATATAAATCGGAGGAATCGCCCGTCCTTCTTCTTTCAACTTATGAATCAGGTATTCCGGATTATTCGGGCTCGAATCCAATTTCTGCAGATCACCAAATACCGAGGTATAATAATAGTAATCCGCAATCGCATCCTTAAAATTCTCCTGCATGTTCTTTATCCCATGAATAATCAATGCTGAGGATAACCCAATTAATTTTCCAAAGGTATCCGGATATGCAAGCCCTGTGTGAATGGCACCAAAGCCTCCCATGGATAATCCGCCGATATAGGTATCCTCTTTCTTATCCGAAAGACCAAAGGTTTTTCCCACATACTCTACCAGTTCTTTGCCAACATATTGGCAATATGCCTTACCCGTTCCTAATCCGTCAAGATAAAAGCTATTTTCTCCGGCAGGCATTACAATAGCCAAATTATATTTTGCTGCCATATACTGAACTAAGCTTCCCAAAAGCCAATCCTTGTTTGAGCCGGAATAGCCATGCAACAGATATAATGTTTTAATCTTGCGTTTATAATACTCATTGTTTACTGTCAATTCAGATAAAAGATCATTTGGTAATATGATATTAAAGCCTGTTACTCTTGCTAATGCCTTTGACCAGAAATCTACTTGAAATAACGCCATATTTTCCTCCATTCCTGTGCTGGTATTTGCACAATGACTTTATATTATTATCCCCTGTGTGAAGCCGGAAAGAATTTTAAGTTATTTTCTTCTCGATACCAGTTCCTATATTATAAATATAAGAACGGTTCTCCAGCATCTATAAATTGGATTTCAATGTCACCGGTAATCTCCTTCATCCAACTACCTAAGTGCTTCATTCCTACTTCTTCGCTACGCTCATGTCCGAGTATAAGCATTCCCTTGTTCATTCCCAGCGCAGCTGCATCTCTGACATATGCACTTATTGTCCATTCGGTAATTTCACCGCAGATCAGCAGATCCAGATTATTTTGATGCATTATTATCATAGGCAGCTCCTCTACTCCAAGTCCGAGGCTTCCTCCGCCAACAAGCACACCAACTCGCTCTACCTTCATTTTGTGATTTCCAACGATCCGTACCACCTGCATATCCAGTTTTTCTTTAAAGTAGCGGCTAAGCTCTTCTAATGAAATTACTGGTATCTGATAACAGACTCCAAAGTGTTTATAGTCCTCAGAGTTTTGTATTTTATACTTTGCCCAGTCAAATTCCAAATCAAAGCCACGGTAAATACCATCCTCATTTCCCATATGCATATGGTCATGAAATCTCCAGATGGTAATTTTGTTTTCTTCAATCAACTTTCGTTTTTTGACATAAACAGGATCATTTTCCAACCACTCTGTTGCATCCATTCCTGTAAACCATGTTGGTTCATGGGTAATAATGAAGTTGGCACCGATATCAATTGCCTTCTGAATTACTTCCACCGTAGCCATAAATGTAGTTACAATCTTTGTGACCTCCATATCGTAGCTTCCCGTCATCAGACGGTCGCAGGTTTCTGCTTGTGGAAAAGCCTCAAGTCCTGTCTTTTTTATCATTGCGTCAATTACTTCTTTTACTGTCATATATTCTCCATTCCTGCACATGCCATATGTGAATTCTTCACGTTCCATTTTTATTTAATTTACATAAACCATTCCATAGGAACCGCATCTGCCATTTTCTTTCCACCCGTAGCATTCGGATGCAGTCCATCTCCCATCTGTCATCTCTATTTATAAAGAAGGACCTACAGAAGCTGTCTCTGTATGCCCTTCTTTTCATCAGCCTTTTACAGCTCCTATAACAACACCTTTAATAAAATGCTTCTGCAAAAAGGGATATATCACTACGATCGGAAGTATTCCGATCACAGCCATCGCCATACGTACTGCAGTACTCGGGAGCTCCACTGCCCCAGTTCCCAGCACATTGGTTATCGTACCTGATTTTAAAAATTGAATATTATTCATAATGCGGATTAACAGGTTTTGAATACCGAAGAAATTTGGATTCGTTATGTAATACAAACCATTAATCCAGTCATTCCAATAACCCAATGCAGTAAATAAGCTGATGGTTGCAACCGTTGGCACTGCCAGAGGGAACATGATCTTACGAAAAATAGTCAACTCTGTGGCTCCGTCAATTTGTGCTGATTCAATGAGTGAATCAGGTATTCCGTTCAAGTAATAATTCTTTACAAGAAAAATATTAAATCCGGTTACCAGATAATTCGGTATTATGAGAGCCCATATGGTATTTTTGATATGGAAGAACCTGGACCACAACATATAAGAGGATACAATACCTCCATTAAACAGCATGGTGAAGAATACGAAGAAGGCCAGTAATCCTGCATATTTAAAGTTTTTTCTTGACATTGGATACGCTATCATTGTAGTAAGCATTACACTCAGGAAGGTTCCAACCACGGTTACCAGGATTGAAATTCCATAGGCTCTGAATATGATCGCTCCCTGCTTCACCATATAATAGTATGCATCCAGGCTCAGCTTCTTCGGAAGGTAGGAATAACCGTTTGCCAAAAGGGTTTTCTCATCGGTAAAGGATGCTATTACAATTAGAGCAATCGGCAGTAATGCAATCAAGGCCAGGATTACCAATATGATTGATGCAATTAATTGAAATTTCTTTTCATCGGATAATCTTCTCATAATGACTGCCTCCTAAAATAATGCATTTTCTTTATCAAATTTACGTACCAATCCATTGGCAACCATTACCAGGGTAAATCCGGCCACTGACTGATACAGACCCGCTGCTGCTGCCATCCCGACATCATGTAACTGCATCAGCCCGCGATATACATAGGTATCGATCGTCTGAGTTACATTAAATATTACACCGGAGTTCATAGGTACCTGATAAAACAAGCCAAAATCAGAATAGAATATTCTTCCTACAGACATAAGTGCTAAAATAACAATGGTTGATTTTAACATTGGAACAGTGATATAGATAATTTGCTTGATCTTATTCGCTCCATCTAACTTGGCAGCTTCAAAAATACCTTTATCAATACCAGCAATACTGGCCATATAAATAATTGCGCTATATCCCGTTGTTTTCCAAAGGAATACAAAAACCAGAATAAGGGGCCAATACTTCGCCTGCGTATACCAGGCTACCGGTTGTCCATGGAACAGCTTAATCAGTGTGTTGTTGATAAAACCTGTATCGGAATTCAAAAATGCAAAACCAATGAAGCTGATAATAACCCAGGATAAAAGGTTCGGAAGTAACAGGGCGGACTGGATTAACTTAACCTTTATATGCGTACCCAGTTCAAATAACAGGATTGCTACAATAATAGCCACTACGGTACCGATAACAATAAATGCCACATTATACAATATCGTGTTTCGTGTCATGATAATCGCGTCACGGGTCTTAAACAGAAAGCGGAAGTTCTTAAATCCGTTCCAGTCACTTCCGAACACACCCTTTACGTAGTTAAAATCTTTAAACGCAAGGAAAACACCAAACATCGGAATATAATTATTAATAAGCAGATACAAGATACCGGGTAAAGCAATAAGTAACAATGGACCTGACTTAGCATATCCTTGTTTCTTTATCTTTTTCTTTGCGCTTATCATATCTTCACCTCATGAATCATTTCTTATTTTGTTGCCAGCCATGCATCCAGCTGCTTTTGTTTCTCAGCAATGATAGAATTCATTCCTGCAGACTTCAAAGCCTCAATAAAGTTAGGCAGTTCTACCGCCGGATCAACGCTTCCGCACTGTAACGCAGGTAAATATTGACTGATCACACTTTCAACTGCGGTATACTCCGTTTTTACATTACTATTGTCAAAGGTAAAGCCCATTGCCACTGACATTTTTGCATTCTTATTCTGATTCTCTTCCCATTTGAGAGATTCCGGATTGGATGCAATGAAAGGATATTGAATGAAGAAGTTACCAACAATACCACAGCTTAACTGCGCAGTATAAGGAACGGTAGCAGCATCCATTCCATCAGGATATTTTACAGAACCATCCGCATTCTTCACATAATCCTTGCCTTCAATGCCATAAATAATTAAGTTAACTACATCCGGATCGGTATAAGTAAGATTTAGGAATTTCAACGCAGCTTCCGGTTTCTTACAGGTTGAAGATACCATCCAGGTAATTGCATTAACTGTTGTAGTATCAAGATAAGCATCACCTAATTGGACTGCACCTAGATCATTACCACCGGTCTGTCCTTCCAAGGATGTTGCTGTATCCTCAGGCGGATAACTATAGGCTGCCATGTAGGAGAAGTAATTGCCGGAAGACATAAGATCGGCAGCGGCGCTGGTTGTTGTTGCTGCGTCCTGCATGATTAAGCCTTCATTGTACCAGGTACGTACAATATTACATACATTGGCAAATTCATCTGAAGCATATAAATCTATTACATTTGTATTTCCATGCATTAAAACACCCTTCGGTGAAACATAGCTATCTGTCAAATTGTCTACTTCAGGTAAGGTATATAACACACCGGTAGTTCCTGGAGACACAGGAGCAAATGGTGTCATATCTGGCTTTCCTTCCTTAACTTTACGAAAAACATCAGTTACATCATTGATGCTTTTCACCTTGGTCATATCGATTCCGAGCTTATCGGCAATATCCTGTCTGTAAATCAGCATCGGTGTAAGCGCAATCGGCTTGTATGCCGGAATACCATAAATTCTGCCTTCACGGCTGGTTGCTTCAAGCCATGCATCTCCAACCAATGCTTTTGTTTCAGCTGCACTGGAGTCAATAATGTCAGTGATGTCATATGCCTGCTGACTTGTTACACTCTGATTAAAATCACCGAGGGAATGGAATACATCAATCTGCTCGCCACTCTGTAATGCCAGATTAATCTGCTGTGTATAATCTGCAATACTATACGGCTTCAAAGTTACTTCCACACCGATTTTTTCTCTTGTAATCTGATTGATTGCAGCTTCTACCTCCGATACATCCTCCGGGATATTGTTAAAGGATAGATATGCATATACAATCTTGTCATAGGTCTTATCAGCCGGAGCAGCAGTGTTTGTGCCAGAATCTGCTGTACTGTTGGCGTCACCCTTTGTGCCACTGTTTGAGTTACTTTTTGATGAATTACTGCAAGCACTTAAGCCAATCACTAATGTAGCAGCTAATATCATAGATATCATTCTTTTCACTATTCTCATAGTAATTACCTCCTCTTTTTGATAATATAAGTATAGCAATCGGCAAATGTTTTCTCTTGCAAAAACAAGTCACCCTTTTTTAATTTTAAGACTATGCTTATTATCAATGAAACCGCTTTAAATTCTTCTATATTCCATCGGCGTAACACCGACATACTTTTTAAACATGGTTGAAAAATAAGAAAAATTATCAAAACCCACGGCCTCAGCTACATCACTGACACGAAAATCCTTTCTTAAGAGAAGCAATTTTGCCTGTTCAATTCGGTATTCACTGATGTAATCATTCAGGTATTTACCGGTTTTGCGTTTATATAATTTAGCAAGATACTCCGGAGTCAGATAGAACACAGCTGCAATCTCATTCCGTCCTATCTCCTCCTTGTAATGTCCATGGATATAGTCATTAATTTTCTCAATGATGGTCGAAGTCTTTTGAACCTCTTCCTCATATTGGAACGTCCTTTCCAATAAATAAATAATCCACCGCATCATATCAACGGTTGATTGTGAAGCTTTCTCGGATAAGCGGATGGAGGTTTCATCATGAAATAATCTGGTAGCATGAATGCCTTTCTTTAATAAATGGGCATATACCACCTGCAGCATCTCCTGTTTGATCAGATAAAGGACATGCTCACTTAATTTCTTATCTCCTGTCATTTTCTCATATAGAGCCTTATGATAATTGAGAATGCCTGTTTTATCCTTGTCATTCAGCATCTCAGTAATTTTCTCCAAGTCCAGAATCTGATTCATATCCGACGTATTCACTAAGGCATCCTGCTCCAGAAATACTTGACCATAGTATACTACGTTCTGCTGAACTAATCTCGCTACCTTCTCCTTCGCCATAGCCAGATTCTCAAGTGGATATAAGTTACTGATACAGCAGGTGATCGAGGACTTAAAATATTTACTGCAGGTTCTGATTAAACTTCTGCAATGCCCTTCCAGAACACTGCTGTTCTTTTCCTGGCAAATGGTTAACAGGTAAAAATTATTGCCCTCCAGATACTTAATTACATTTTCATTTTCCACCTGGCTGTTTAAAATCTCAGAATGAAAGCCTTCCAGAATAAACTCAAATAAACCTCCGCCAAACTTTTCTTTTTCCTGTTCGAAATTGGTTACCTTTGTCAGAATAAACCGGAACTTTTCCTCTGGATTCAACAACAGCTTTCTATTTTTTACTGCGTCAGAGATTCGTATCTTGTCCGCCGGAATAGAGCCATGAAATAGGGAGGTCCAGAAATCCAGCTTAATGAGCTTTGTATTCTTTGCCAGCCAGCCTCCATACTCACTGTTCTTCTGTAATTCCTTATTTTTACTGATCTTTGTTACCATCTTTTGCAAAGCAAGCTCCATTACATTGGAATTAAAGGGCTTTGTCAGATAGGCTGCCGCATTATAGCTGATTGCATTTGCTGCATAATCAAAATTCTCATGGCAGGTTAATAGTAAAAATTCACAGTCGATCTCCTGCTCCCTGACCCACTGGAGAAGTTCAAGACCGCTACCTTGTGGCATTTCAATATCGCTGACTATGATATCAACTTTTTTTTCCTTCAAAATCAGCTTTGCACTATTGATATTATAGGCTGTATATACTTCATCAATACCAAGGTTTGTCCAACCGACTTTGTCACGTATTACTTCAACCGTAGCAATATCATCATCCACTATCAATACCTGCATATTAACCTCCGTTCTGCTGCCAGGCAGTCCTCTCCCCTTTTTATACAAGCTAAATATAATTTTGTATCGTTTCTCTATTCAACTCATTCACCGGCTTCGCCGGTACATATATTTTGTTTAGACAACCGTGAGGTTCAATGTTTTCCAGCTGGACGAGATCATTTCTTTCATACATAAGTTCCATCATTCTCTTTATGCTCCATAGACCGATTCTGCTGCCATCCTCTAACGGTTTCTCTATAACTGCGTTCATATAGTCCAGAACATACTGGGGATATCCCTTCCCATCATCCTCAATTTCAATAAGAAGCATCTCCTGATCCCTATGGCTCACTTGACTAATTTTAATCAGAATCGATAAAGTGGAATCAATTGATATGGCATATTTATACTCATTTTCAATAATGGTGTGGATAATCATCTGGGGAATTTCCCATTCCTCCAGCTCCTTTGGCATTTCAATGTAATAGAAAATACAGTTTGGGTATTTCATTTCCTGCATTTCAAAATAGTTCTGCACATGTTGAATCTCTTCCTTGACAGGTACCGTATGAAAACCGGATTTAAACATGTATCGGATGTTTTTTGACAATGCCTCGATATAATCCTGGATCTGCTTTGATTTTCCCTGATTGCTGAGACTTGATATAGTAGACATGGCATTCAGGAAAAAATGGGGTTTAATTTGAAGGCGGATGCATTTTAATTCCGTTTCCTGTAATTCAATTCTTTTTTCATAAAACTTTATTTTTAATCCGATAATCTCATCCATCAAATGATTAAAGGACGATTTTAAAAGGGCAAATTCTTTGTTATCACAATCGCCTTCCATTCTATGATTATATTCCCCCTGCCTGATGCGTTCCATGCCTTTCACCATCTCATTCATCGGGGTAATTAATTCTTTCCTCGTGTAAAGAATATAAAATAGAACAAATAACAAGGTACTAAGAATGACTGCCAGGGCAAGTACCATACCCAGCTGTGCCTGCTTCAATATGCTTCCTTTACTTACAAAGCAGACTAAGTCCACCTGACCTTTTACTAAAGAATGATTTATTTGAAAAACTTTATTATTTCCAACCGTATCAATAGGAGCATCCATGTCTTTTTGTACTATGTCACTGCCAAAAAAGCCTTTCGTCATTTTCGACGAATCGATTAATACAAAGGCTCGTTCCCCATAGTCACCCTCCGGAATTGAACCAAGAAAAGTCTTTGTTTTTAAAAAGACTGCGATTACCCGATGATCATACTGATACATTTTATATAGATAGGTTATATTCCCTCGTTTTATAAATTCCCAGGAAGCAGTAATTTTGTCCTTTCGGGTTGCCTGTTCCATCGAAAAATCCCTTAAATCCTGCTTTTGTTGATAATTTATATTTTTTTGAACGGAATCCAGACAGATATTATGTGTGCTGTCGGCTATTATAATTGCGTCCGCACTATTATCATATAGTTCCAGCTCATCCATATAATCACGCAAATGTATGGAAGCATATAGCCGATCAGCCTCATTCTCACTCCGGATCAACGCCAGATTAACATTCTGGTAGATCAGGTTCTTGAGAATTACATCCATCTTATCTATTCTGTTGGTCAGATCATTGCCGTATACTTTCAGGAAATTTTCAGAAGACTGGAATATTTCCTGCTTCAAGATATAATAGGAGGATGCAAAAAATACAACCAGAGTCAACAGCAATAATCCCATCAGTATCATCATGTATCTAATCATTTTCTTTATAAATGATTTTTTCTGCATATAAACCTCCATTCTACCGACATGCGATATCAATATCCGTAAAGTTAATAGATTTTTCATTATAATAATTTATGAATCCTTATATCAATTGCATAACCTTCCTTACCCTCAAGGCTTTCTATGTATATCCCATAGTTAAGCCAGCCGTATTTTCCCTTTTCATCTGCTGTAAATCTTGGAGTAGTTTTAATGACATAAGCCTTATCCTATTCGAGGGTTCCTTCATTTTCAATAGCAATATACTCTCCGTCTTTGGTCTGCAATAAGTACTTTGCATAAACCTGGGAGCATCTGCTAACTTTCTCAGTATACCAATCGGCTCCGCTATTTATTATCTTACCGTTGATTTTGTCATGAAATATCTGTAATTGGAATTACCCTCAGATAACCCTCCAGTCCATGCTTAACTTCCATCGCTTCCGAGCATCCTACCTCCAGATGCATAACTCCTTAGCATATAATCGTATCATAACTTTCTCCTATATCACAAATTTATGTATACAATTAAATTTACACATTGATACAATCATATTATAATAAATAATGATTAAATAAAATTTCAATTATGAGACTTCTATTTTAATTTTTAAGTCATTTTAATCTGGCATACAGCCTGCTTACTTCCCAATAAAATTCAATGCTGTACAGAGCATGGAAAATATGCTGACTACAAAAAACTCCGGCTGCAGTTTAGATATACTCTCCCTTTGGTAAACAGTTCATAGTGAAGCTGTCTGCCATAAGAGAAAATATCTATACTACAGGCCGGAGTATTTTAATTTTAATTCTTCATATTATGTCAAGCAGGCTATATCAGGTCCAGCGTTCTATTCTTCCGTAGTAACTAATACATAATGCTGCCCACTTACATTCTGCTGACTTCCCTTAAGATAATCTATACCGCTGGCTGCATAATCATAGCTAATGGAAATTCGCTGGCTGCATAATCATAGCTAATGGAAATTCGATGCTTTCATAACTCATACAGAAATATCTGATTAATATTCTTCTCTCTCACCGAACTCCGCCGATTCTACCCATTCCTCGGGTCTGGTAAGTAAAATCACGAGATCCTCAAACAAGTTCCGATGTTCCTTCTCCTGTTGAATTAAATAAGTATATAGCTCAACGTTTTCAGGAACTGATGTTTTCGTCAGCAGATCAAAATACAGACAGATGCTTTTTTCCTCCTGTGCATATGCCAGGCGGTATATATCCAGTTGCTTTTCTTTACGATCTTTTCGGCAATCCTTGATTTCCTTGAATGCCTTTTTCATATCCAATCTTCTTAACTTATCATTTAACACAATCGGTTCTAGCTGTTTTCTTTTTTTTAATAGATTAATATGCTCTTTCTCCGCATCCGCAAGTATCAAAAACACCTTATGAAGCTCATTCTCCTTGTTTAATTCAGCCTGTTCCAGATAAAATTTCTGCCCTTCCCGTTCCATATTAATTGCAAAATCAATTGTATTCATTTCTTAACCCTCCTTTTATGACGATAACACCCAAGTTACAGTAAACTCATTTTCTGCTCACACGACCAGTAGAATCTGCTCCGCTTTGTTGTTTTGTATTCTGCAAGTTTATTAAGAAGTGAATTATTATATTTTATTTATGGTACGGTTGGTTATTGATAATCCGGTAAGCACGGTAAACCTGCTCTAATAATATCATACGCATCAGCTGATGCGGAAATGTCATTTTTGAAAAACTCAGTTTATATTCTGCTCTTTTTAATACTTCATCCGAAAGACCTAAAGAACCGCCGATCACAAAGGTGATATGGCTATTACCGGATAGTCCCAGTGAATCGATTTTCCCAGCCAGCTCTTCGGAGGAAAGCATATTGCCTTCGATTGCTAAGGCGATACAGTAGGAATCCTCTTTGATCGACTTGAGGATCCGCTCGCCTTCTTTCTTCTTAATGATATCCTCAAGTGCCTCCGAGGCATTATCTGGTGTCTTCTCATCCGCTAATTCAATCGTTTCCAAAGTGCAATACCTGCTCAGCCGTTTCGTGTATTCCTCCACACCCTGAGTCAGATACTTTTCCTTCAATTTACCCACACAAATCAGTGTTATCTTCATGATCCAGTATTTCCTCGTGTTCTTCCTGTCTTATATATTCATATAATACACCGTTCTTTACAATCTTAAGCTTTTCACCCTGAAAACCGCGTTTACGCAATTCTTTCTGAAAATTATAAAGCATGAAGCCATGGAAAACGATAAGAATATTCTTCTTCGACCAATCAATATGATCCAAAAAGTCATTGATTCTTTTTCTGGTATCACTAATTGTTTCCGGCTGGCTCTTGGATTTAAAATACCAGGCTAGTCTTCCGCAGATATGCCAAATCTCAAAGGGAAGCTTGATTCGTTCCGTATGTATGAAAGGTGCATTATCAACTTCCCGCAGCAGCTTATCTATCATCACATTTCCGCTATATACTTCCTTAGCAGTAGTAATTGCACGGGGTAAATCACTGGCATAGCAGATATCCCATTCTATTCCGTACATTTCTACCTTTTTCTTTATCACTTTAGAAACCTCATATTTTTCAGACCATTCACGAAATTCTTCGGAAGTCATCATTTTTATATGAGGACAATTAACTTTAAAATGCCTTAACAATCCTATCCGCATAGCTATCTCCCATATGTATGTCATAAGCATGGCCCCAATACAGAAAATGGTACAAATTTCCTATCGCAGAGCACTGCCTTCATTTTTATTGTACCTACTTTGATAACTAAATTCAAGTAAAAGTAGACAATTCTACCCTATATTATTCACCAGCTCTACCTTTTATCCCCATCCCAACTTCGATCGATTAGCTTAATTCAGCTGACTTCATAATAAAATGTTCTTGCAGATTGAAAGAATATATTTCATAATAGAAAAAAACATACATCAGAAAAATAAGGAGGAGTTAGCAGAATGAAAATCTTAGTTTTTTTAGCCAAAGGTTTTGAAATGATGGAATTCAGTGTATTTATTGATGTCATGGGTTGGGCCCGTAATGATTATGGCCAGGATATAATTACTGAGACTTGCGGTTTTCATAAAGAAGTAGTCAGTACCTTTCATGTACCGGTCATTGTTGACAAATTAATCTATGAGATTAACGCCAGCCAATATGATGCTCTAGCCATACCTGGAGGCTTTGAAGAGTTTGGTTTTTATGAAGAAGCCTATGATGAGGAATTATTAAATCTGATCAGAGAATTTCAGGCAAAGAATAAACTGATTGCCTCCATCTGTGTAGGAGCTCTTCCTTTAGGAAAGAGCGGTATTCTTAAGGACAGAAAAGCTACAACCTATCACCTGAGGGATGGCTATAGACAGCAGCAATTAAAGGCTTTCGGCGTAAATGTTGTCAATGAGCCGATTGTCGTCGATGGAAATATAATTACCTCCTATTGCCCTCAAACAGCTCCAGGTGTGGCTTTTCAGCTATTGGAGCAATTAACTTCTAAGGAATTTACAGAGACGGTAAAAGCCGCCATGGGCTTTTAGTAAAAAATGGAATGTGACATAAATATGAGCCAATTTGTTAACAAAAAGTATTTATTTTATCCATACTTTAATCATAACTACCATTTATACTAATATTCAGAAAGTGATATATTCACTCTCCTCCCTACATTATAAATTTATAAAGAGGGTGTCTTAAGGCAAATGCTTTAAGCGCTCTCTTTTTGTCTGCAGTTGACAATTTTCTTTATATATATTTTTGGTTTTTCATATTATTTTTATAATCCCTTCACATTCTGTACACAATTGGCATGTATAATTGCTAGCATAGACAGTGATAAAACACTTTCTACTCCCACCCTATTATACGCTATGGTTATACAGCTCCCCTGCTGTATGACAAAAAAGAACCCATTCAATGAATGGGTTCTTTTTTGTCTTATTTTACTTCCTCAGATTCCGCATGTTCTTCTTCCGGTTCCGAAAGCTTCGATATCCGAACCTGATGCGTCATCTTATTCCTTGTTTCCAATACATCAAATTGATAACCCTGGTAAGTCAGCGTCGCCTGCTCTCCATCGCCCGGTATACGAGCCAGTAGCGAAATCAGCAGACCGTTCAGAGTATCAAAATCCTCATTATGAAGTATGATATCCAGCTCGTCCTCAAGCTCTTCCAGACTTATGGAGCCCTTCACGATGAGATTATTCTCATCGGATGAGATAATCATGCTTTCTTCTTCATCATATTCATCCTGTATATTGCCTACGATTTCCTCCAGAAAATCCTCTAAGGCCACTAAACCTGCAGTTTGTCCATATTCATCAATTACAATTGCCATATGGATGTTCTTTAACTGCATATCGCGAAACAGAATGTTGATATTCATGGTATCCGGAACGAAATACGGCTCCCTGGCTATTTCACATAAAGGTTTGTTCTTTAAATCTTCTGATATGTAAGCACATATGACATCCTTCATATGTAAAATGCCGATAATATTGTCTCGGTTTCCTTCATATAAGGGATATCTCGAATAATTCTCGGAAAGCATGAAATGCAGGGCTTCATCAATTGACATCTCCGCATTGACTGCAACTATCCTTTTCTTCGGTGTCATAATATCCTGGGCTTCTTTATCTCCCAATTCCATAATGTTTGATATCATTTCCACTTCGCCGGCATCCAGAACACCCTGCTCCTGGCCTTCATTTACCATGGAAATAATCTCTTCTTCTGTAACGTTATCGGTCAGGTCAAAAGGCTTAATGCCAAATATTCTTAAAAAGATATTCAACAGTGCTTCCAAAAGCCATGCAACCGGATAAAATACTATGCCAAGAAAACGGATAATGCCCACCATATGATATGCGACTACTTCTGCATATCTTGTTGCAAATCTTCTTGGAAGAATCAAACCAAACAAAACTGTGATGTATACCAGTAAGATTGTTAACAGCACATAATAAACCGGGCGTATGATGTTGATATTGGATATAACTTTGCTGTTTACGATTACAGCTTCAATTCCAGGCAGGAAATAGGTAATAAAGGTCATACCGATCAGAACACCGATAAAGCTCTGTAAAAGATCCATAACATTAACATACCTGCTAGGCTTTTCAATGATCTTCAGAAGTTTTCCTGCAGTTTTTTGTCCGCTTTCTGCTTTCCTTTTTACACTGTTTTCATTCACATTGTTGATTGCATTCTTGGCACTTACGATGATTGCATTAAAAAGAATCAATAATAAAATAATAACCATTCCCGATATGGGGTTGCCATCGTCCATTGTATGATTTCTTCTCCTTTTTCTTTTGGTATTATCTATAATATGTATCTAAAGAAAAACTAATAATAAGGGCTTTATCAATTTTCTTTAATACATCCCTGTCCAAATGACAAACTTTCTCTTTCAGTCTTGATTTATCAATAGTACGTACCTGTTCCAATAAAATAACGGAATCCTTTACTATTCCATATTTCTCGGCATCCAGTTCCACATGTGTGGGAAGCTTCGCTTTATTCATTTTTGATGTAATGGCCGCGCATATTACGGTAGGACTATGTTTGTTACCAGTATCATTCTGAACAATCAGAACCGGCCTGACACCACCCTGTTCGGACCCGACTACCGGTCTTAGATCCGCATAGAAGATATCTCCTCTTTTAATAACCACTTTATTCACACTCCAATATTAGGCTTAACCTTATTATTGCCATTTTCTTCGTGTGTATTCCATAAAGTGTAAAGTATTAAAAATATAACGATTCAGTTGCCTCTAAGAAATATTTATTTATGCTCCAGTTCGATATACACTCTTGGAATTCTCTTACCTACGGTACATACCAGCTCATATGCAAAGGAATGGGACCATTGTGCCAATTCTTCTGCAGAGATATAAGCATCTCCATCCCTGCCCAATAAGGTAACGTAATCCCCCTGTTTCACATCCTCAATATCGGATACGTCAACCATGAACTGATCCATGCATATTCTGCCGACAATGGGTGCATATTTGCCGTGGATGATAACCTTTCCAAGATTCGATAGATTTCTGGAATAACCATCTGCATAACCCACCGGAATAGTAGCTATTCTTCTTTTCTTATCGGTAACATAGGTCGCACCATAGCTGATACCTACTCCGGCTTCAACATCCTTTACATAAATTACATGGGTTTTTAATTCCATCGCCGGAATCAGCTTGATTTCCTTCTGATTCACCTCATCAGAGGGGTAGATTCCATATGTAGCAATACCACAGCGTACCATATTAAAATATGCCTGAGGAAATTCAATGATACCAGCACTGTTAGCAATATGCTTTACCAGAATGAAGATATTCTCTTTCTCCAGTAATTCGATAAATCTTGTGTATCTAACCAGCTGGTTGAAAGTACTTGTTTGATCCGTCTCATCTGCACGGGCAAAATGTGAGAATAAGCCTTCGATTTCAACATTTGGCAGTGCAGCAATTCTTTTGATTTCTTCGATACTCTCATGGGTATCCGAGAAACCGATTCGGCTCATTCCCGTATCGAGTTTGATGTGTATCTTCGCAGTCTTTCCCTGTTTCTGTGCTTCCATGGACAGAGCTTCTGCCATCTCATATTGAAATACAGTCTGCGCTACATCATATGCAACAACCAGATCATATTGTTCCTTCGGAGTATATCCAAGAATCAGCATTGGCTTTGTGATACCTGCTTCCCTGAGCTCCACTGCTTCTTCTATAATAGCCACTCCATAGGCATCGATTCTGCCGCTGTCACTAAGCGCTCTTGCGAGCGGTATTGCACCATGACCATAGGCGTCTGCTTTAATGATTACCATAAGCTTTGTATTATCACTCAGCTTCTTCCTTACTTCCAATAGATTATGTCTGATTGCATTTAAGTCAACACTTGCCTGAACTCTATAATAACGATTATTTTGATTACCTTGTTCCATAATATTATCGCTTGCCTTTCCTACGTATTACTTTTTCGATTGAATTCACAATATCGCTCGCCATCAGGGAGTAAACTCCCTTTTCATTGGCTGCAGCATCTCCGGCTAACCCATGGAGATATACTGCAAGGCAGGCAGTCTCATAAGCTTCCATTCCCTGCGCAATCAGAGCAGCCATGATTCCAGTCAGGACATCGCCGCTTCCGCCGGTAGCCATTCCATTGTTACCGGATATATTGAGACAGGTATTCATACCCTGGGTAACAATCGACCTTGCATCCTTTATGGCATATATCAACTTATTATTATAAGAACATTGATGGGCAGTGTCAATCAGATTATTGATGATCTCTGAAACAGGAATACCGATCAAACGGGACAGCTCCATCAGATGAGGAGTCAGTATTGTCTGGTCGTTTAAGTAGGCAGATAAGTAATCCAGCCTGCCTTTGACGGTTGCTCCTGGCAGCTTCTGATCCATTTTTTTCGAAAGAAGAGTAATCGCATCTGCATCAATAATAACGGGTACTTTTGCTTTTTTGATAATAGTTTCTACAAGTTCCTCTGCCGTACCGGATAATCCGATGCCCGGACCGATTACAACGACGGATGCCCAGGCTAAGGCTTCCAGAAGCTTCTCCTGCCTCTCATCCTCATTCAGATTATCTTCATCATATGCAGCAAATAATGCCTCCGGGATAGAAGTTTGTATAATCTGCCGATTTGCTTCTGAAGTAAGAACCTTTACCAGGCCCGCTCCTGTCCGATAGGCAGCCTTCGCCGAAAGGAAGGCAGCCCCGCTCATCCCTTTACTGCCTGCTATGATAAGAACCTTTCCGTAGGTTCCTTTGTTACTATAGTTCTTTCTTTCCGGCAGTCGATGAAGATCCTCCGGCCCGTAATAAAAGGTATCCGGTGAAGCCTGTTTCGTTGCTTCTTCAGGAAAACCGATATCGGCCACGGTGATAGTCCCAGCATATTCGGCACCAGGATAGAGTAATAATCCGAGCTTCTGGTACCCAAAGGTTATAGTATAGTCAGCTTTCACAGCCACCTTCATCACTTTTCCGCTGTCAGCAGATATTCCGGAAGGGATATCAACCGCAAATACTATCTGGCTACTACTATTAATATTGCAGATAATCTCTTCATATTCACCGGAAACATCTCTTGATAAACCAACTCCGAAGATAGCATCAATTATTATATTATATTCATGAAGCTTGTTACAGTTTTCTAATGGAACACCGATATTCCTTGCTCTTTCCAGCTGAACTTTCATGGATGCGGAAGCTTTCTCTTCGTATCCAATAAAAAGAATAGCAACATGATAGCCCTGTAAATACAGAATTCTACCTGCTGCAACTCCATCTCCGCCATTATTACCAGGACCACAGACAACAAGTATGCGATCCTCTATCATAATCCTGTTCTTCATGACAGCAACCACTTCATTTGCTGCCCGTTCCATCAACTCCAGTGCAGGGATTTTACAGACCTCTACACTGTAATCATCGATTTGTTTCATTTGCTTCGAATTAACGGCATATTTCATGCTTTAAGCCTCCCCTACCACAAATGCGTTGGCATAATCCTTCGTATTCGAAATAGATACATGGATGGTCGTAATCCCCTGCAGACCGGCAAGCTCTGCTGCCTTACGGTACAAATTCACATAAGGCTTTCCTTCCAGACTTCGAAGTACCTCAATATCAATCGGAGTAAAACCACGGAAACCGGTACCGAGCATCTTAGCCACTGCTTCTTTTACAGCAAAATTATCAGCAGCTCTTTTCTTATCTGTCTGAATCAGCTCAATCTCCGGTTGTGTATAATAGCGCAGCCGGAAGCCTTCCTTCTGGTAGGCCTGCAGCACACGATCTATCTCAATTAAGTCTACTCCAACTCCGGTAATCACATTAACCTCCCTTATGCTTATCAAACCTTTCCATCAGTTCAGGGCCAAGGATATCATGCATGTATGTATAAATCAAACTATTCTGTGCCTCAAGATCCTGCTTCAGTAAAATCTTGTGCTTCAAATCTTCCCTGATATTATTGATCCAATCCGTTACTTCTTTTAATTCTGTTTTGTTTGTTTCTAATAATCCATAAAATACATTGATGCTCTCCCCCATGAGCTGTTCATTTACCTCTTTGATCTGATAGGGGAGATCACCAAGTTCGTCCATGGATTTATCCATCTTTTCATTTAATTCATTAATATATTGCTTATTCTTTCCAAGCTTTTTATCTTTCTCTTTTGCGTTATCTTTGCCGATATCCATGTTGTTCACGATATCCTTAAGCAAGCTGTTTTTCAGATTCTTCATGTCTTTGATATCATTCACCAGCTTACCCTGCTTTTTCAGCAGGTTATTCACCTTTTGTTCCAGTTCTTTAATCTCAGCTGTTTTCTGATCTTCTGTAAATAATTCATGCCACCGGGTGTCCAAAGTAAGAATTGGCAGTTTTTTGTCTTTAACGATATTATGAAATTCGATTCGTTTCTCCTTTTTTGCCATTCGAGAAATCTCCGATCTTCTTATGCTAGTTCGTAGTTACATTTTAATTTCTTCTTTTCCGGAAAGGCGGTAGGATAACTTCATCAGGCTTTCTGCCAGATGAACATTCTCTACAGTAACTTCCTTGGGAAGATTAAGATCCGTCGGTGCGAAGTTCCAGATGCCCTTAACTCCCCATTTGGCAAGCTCTGCTGCAATCTGCGGAGCCTTCGCCTTCGGAACGGTAAGTGCAGCAATATCTACATTGTTATTCTTAATGTACTCTTCCAACTCATCATTGGATTTAACCGTAATCCCTCTGATTTGGGTTCCAATTAACTTAGGATTAATATCAAAGATTCCTCTGACAAAAAAACCTCTGCGTTCAAAATCCACATAATTGGCTAACGCCTGACCCAGATTACCGGCACCTATGATAATAACATTATATTTCGTATCAAGGCCAAGAATTTTGCCGATTTCCGAATGGAGGTATTCCACATTATAGCCATAGCCCTGCTGCCCAAAGCCCCCAAAATTATTCAGGTCCTGTCTGATCTGGGAAGCAGTAACCTTCATTTTCTCACTTAATTCCTTGGATGATATTCTTACGACATCCTTCTCCAACAAATCTCCCAGGTAACGGTAATATCTTGGTAATCTATTAATAACTGCTTTCGAAATCTCTTTCTTATACAATGTTTCTCCTCCTTATCTGTATCTACTATTATCATAATTATATTAAATTGTTAAGAAAAAGTCAATCTTTTCTAGCAGTTTGGCGGTTTTCGTTAAGTTTTTCATGATTTGTGTTATAACACAATCTGGTATAACTGGAACTATTCCGGATATGGGTTGCTTTCTTCGATAATCAAAAAACAGGCTTTAAATCAGCCTGTTTCTTGATTATATGATTTACACTTTATATTAGCATATCCTAAAAATGACTCATTCATGTAATATGGAATAGATTACGACTATCGAAGTCAGATATACGTATAAAACAGTCGATATGAATGAACCAATTTATGATTGCATAATCTGGATACCTATTGATGAAGAAGCTATTGAAAGGCAGCCTCTGTAAATTGAACACTCTGCGCTACGGCAATCGCTTGTTTCTTAGTAAAATATTTCTCATTAAAGAAGAAGCAGTATACTGCGCTGCCATCTTCCCTGGCAAAATAGATTTCCCACATCTTACTGGTCCATTGATCCTTCGGTATCGGGTTGCCGGCTTCTTCTGCTGCTCCAAGCTCTGCCGCAGTATAGAGGTCATGTTCCACCTCTCTTAATACTGCCTGTTCCTGCACATTGGTCAAAACTTCCGGTTCGCCGATATATAATGTATGGTTCTCACCATTGGAACCGCTGATTAACTTGCCGTTTTTAAACGTTACGTGGTTATACATAATTCCATTGATTACCCCTGATTTATCATAGGGTAACCTCATAACCCCACCCGCTGCGTACCATTCTACCGGTGCCATCTCAGGACCAGCGGGAACTTCTCCCTAATAAAGAAAGAGATTTCCTCCCTCTCCTAAGGTTGCAGTATAATATCCATTCTCATAACCGTCCGGAAGCTGGTATGCCAGATATGTTGCCATAGTCACATTCTTTTTCAGGAAGTCATTTATTTGCAGCGGAAGTGCACTGGGACCTTCACCGGTATTAGATGAGGAAGACTCTGAATTCTGCGAATTATCCGACGAGGTAATATTTGAATCGAATTTAGCTTCGCCCAGCAAATTTAATAACTCCTGCACTTTCTCAGCTGACTCACTGTAAGCCTTAATATCTTCTATATTCATTGCCCGAGTATTTTGTTCATTCCAGTAAACCGTTATCTGATCCTTCTGACCATCTACCATGTAAGGATAGCTCCATTG
>Ga0207834_1000088_pt1 | contig 29869 bp, 25 predicted proteins | sample LuqExpMetagenom5_FD_187763 | JGI IMG/M metagenome (GOLD analysis project Ga0207834, IMG submission 187763) | Tropical forest soil microbial communities from Luquillo Experimental Forest, Puerto Rico - Sample 5 (SPAdes) | ecosystem: Environmental > Terrestrial > Soil > Tropical forest ...
CCGTGATCGTGTCCGCTATCATGTCCATGACCATGTCCGCAGGAACAGCCGCCATCCTTCTTAAGCACATTGCCCTTCGCATCCACAGATACTTTAACCTTTACGTAGGTCTCACTCGGATTAACGCAGAGTGCTACGTTAGAAGGAAGTGTCCAAGGTGTTGTCGTCCATGCCAGGATGTACTCGTCCTTCGCTCCCTTTAAGCGGAACTTAGCAATCACGGACTTTTCCTTAACATCCTTATAACCCTGTGCTACCTCGTGGCTGGAAAGAGGGGTTCCGCATCTCGGGCAGTAAGGAACAATCTTAAAGCCCTTATAAAGCAGACCTTTCTCCCAGATCTGTTTTAAAGACCACCACTCGGATTCAATATAGCTATTATGATAGGTTACATAGGGATCCTCCATATCGGCCCAGAAGCCAACGGTAGCGGAGAAATCCTCCCACATGCCCTTGTACTTCCATACGCTCTCCTTACATTCCTGTAAGAAAGGCTCCAGACCGTATGCCTCGATCTGTTCCTTGCCATTGATACCCAGCTTCTTCTCAACCTCTAGTTCTACCGGAAGTCCATGGGTATCCCAGCCTGCCTTACGAAGAACCTTATAGCCCTTCATGGTTCTATATCTCGGAATCATGTCCTTAATAACTCTTGTTAACACGTGGCCGATATGCGGTTTACCATTTGCTGTCGGCGGCCCGTCATAAAATGTATAGGTTTCGCCGTCTGCACGTTCTTTGATACTGGCTTCAAAGATATGATTATCCTGCCAGTATTTTAATACCTTTTTCTCTCTCTCGACAAAGTTAAGATCCGTAGACACCTTATCGTACATATAGAAATCCTCCTTTAATTGATTACTAATTGATTACCGTTAAAATGAAAAAAAGCTCCCATCCGAAAAAGGATGAGAGCATAAGCTTTCACAATACCACCTGTTTCACGTACTCTGCTACCAAGGGAGCATTCATACATTATCTATATAACGGTAGATACCGGCGAGGCCTACTTGGCGGTAATCTAACTCGCCTTTGGGTCTTGCAACTAGGGAGTGATTTTCAGTCATATGCTACTCATACCGGGCTTACACTGCCCCCGGCTCGCTGGAATTTTTGCGATATGCTTACTCTCTCCGTCAACGTCTTTCACATGCTGGATTTATTAACCGGATCTGTATTCATGAATTACTTATGAACACTTCGAATTACCTCTGAAATTCAAATTATTTTTGTTTATGAATTTTAAAGTACTTCTGAAATCCGTATTATTTTTGTTTAATATTATTTTTGTTTAATATTATTTTTGATTATGATAGTATATATCCCCGCAAATGTCAATAGTTTTCTAGACGTCAAGGTTTTACACCAAGGTTTCACGTCAAGGCTTCATGTCAATCCTGCAAAAATAATTCATACATTTTTCTACAAATGCTGATCTGCAATGTTGCTATTTCTGCCAATTATATGCTATATTTACTATATATTAGTAATGTATCTTATTTTCCATTATCTGGTGCAGCTTATAAACTAACGAAAATACCATAATAGGAGTGTTCGCACATTATGCCGGGAAAATTCATAAAAAAGAGAAAAAATCCTTAATCTTCTTAATCAGCATCTCCTATATCGTTCTCATTATCATAAGTATTTTTATAATATCCTCAAAGTCATGCCATAATCAATCGGCTTTAGTCATCACAAAGGAGGTATAATTTTCTGCCGGGAAACATATTAATTGTAGACTTAAAGAACTTTATCCCAAGGTAAAGTAAGCCTTGCGGATATTAATAGAAGGGGGACCAAACATGTTTTTAAGACAAACGAAAGCAAGAACATTAATCACTTTACTTCTGGTATTTATATTATCATTCATACCAGACTCGTCTGTTTATGCAGCCTATTCCACAGATCATAAGCAACTTTCTACAGCAGGTACTTTAGCTGCCGCAGGTACTTTAGTTACTTCAGACACTGAGTCAGTGCAGACATATTATAAAACCGAAGCGATGGCCAAGCTGAAAGCACAAACCTTAATCAATTCGGTATATAATGAGGTCAGCGTCCAGTATGCCCTGATTGATGACGGTAAAATCGTACTCTCCGGTCAGTCCGGCGTATACAGCAAGGATGGTACCACGCCGCTAACTAATAACAGCATGTATGGTATCGGTTCTGTCAGCAAGATGTTCACGACAGTTGCCGTAATGCAGCTTGTAGACCAGGGGAAAGTGAAGCTTGATAAACCGGTGGTTAATTACATACCGGAATTTAAGATGGCGGATTCCCGCTATAAGGATATCACCGTCCGAATGCTGTTAAATCATTCCTCCGGACTTATGGGAAGCGTTTATCACGATGCCTTTACCTTTGGTGAGCCCACTGATTCCTACAATCTTCTGGAGACCTTAAAAACCTCCCGTCTGAAGGCTGACCCCGGTGAATTCTCCGTTTACTGCAACGATGGGTTTACTTTGGCACAAATTCTGGTGGAAAAAGTAACCGGTATAAGCTTTACAGATTACATCAGAAAGAACATCTCCGACCCGCTATCCCTTAATAATACGAAAACTCCGAAGGACGAATTCCAAAGAGACAACCTGGTTAAAACCTATCTGCCAGGCTCCAAAAACAATCTTCCCAATGAAGCGTTATCGGTAATCGGTGCCGGTGGCATCTATTCTTCTGCGGAAAACCTTTGCCGTTTTGCAGAAATATTCATGCAAAACAGCACTTCTGAGGTTCTTTCGGCAGCTTCGGTGGCGGCAATGGAGAATGCAGAGTACCTGAACGGCCTGTGGCCGGCGGATGCAGACTCCGTTATCTCTTACGGCCTTGGATGGGACAGTATTCAGACAGATCCTTTCCAGAATTACGGCATTACCGCCCTGGCCAAAGGTGGAGATACTTTACTATATCATGCCAGTCTTGTTGTACTGCCCGAAGAAAATATGGCCATGGCGGTGCTTTCCTCCGGTGGCGCAAGTACCTATAACGAGCTGATGGCGCAGGAAGTATTAATGACTGCATTACAGGAAAAGGGCATCATAAAGGAAATCCTTCCGAATAAAAATGCTGCCATTCCTGCCAGTGCTCCTATGCCGGTTGATATGAAAAAGTGGGAAGGTATTTATGCCTTCTCAAACGGTGCTGTGAAAGTTATGATCAGCGATGATGGCACCCTTACTCTTAAAACATTGCTTCCCATTCTGTCCAACCAGAAATTCATCTATCGAAGTGATGGGAAATTCTACAGCAGAGACGGAAGTGCAAGTATCTCCTTTGTAACGGAAAGTAACGGCTGCACCTACCTATATGTGGCAATGAATGCTACCTATCCCTCACTTGCGTCAATTTCTGATGCAGAATATCAGGCTCAGCGCATTACGGATAATCCCATTTCCAAAAAGGTTAAGGTTGTCTGGGAAAAGAGGGATAACAAGAAATATTTCTATATTAATGAAGTTTATAATTCACAATTATATGCACTGGAAGCTCCCTATGTAAAATTGAGCCTTCTGGACGAATTGGAAGGCTATTTCATGAATGCTGCCATCCTTGATAAGAACACGGCAAGAGTATCCGTTAAAATTCCGGGAACTTACGGACGGGATTTAAGCGATTATGAATTCTTTACCGTGAATGGAACTGAGTATCTGAGATCTTCCGGTTATGTGTTAATTTCCGAGGATACGCTTACTGCCTTCCCTTATAAAGCAAAGCTCACCTGTACCCTTGGTGCCGACGGATATGCAAAATGGTATAAAATAGGGAAAGAGTCCGCCAATAAGAAGATAAAGGTAACATTGCCCAAGGCTTCTTCCTTTTCTGTATATAATTCAGACGGCAGCTGCACTTACAGTTCCACGATTGACAGTGCAGCAACGGTAACTTTACCTTCCGGCGGTTATATCGTTTTTGCGGGAAGCCCGAGTGCAAAGTTCACGGTTAAGTATGTCAATTAGAATTCATCTGATAACGGGTTTATTTCTCTCCCCGTCATGCAGATGCAAACATCATTTCTATAATAAGTCAAGTTTACCAAAAGCTTGACTTATTACTGATTCTGGTATATGGTTTGATATGATAATTTCTATTGTATTTACTTACGTGTCAGGAACACGTAGACGGAGGTACAGATGAGCAAACAAAATTTGACTCTATTGACTGATTTTTATGAACTTACGATGATGCAGGGTTATTATAACAATAATAACAATGAAACCGTCGTATTTGATGTATTCTATCGAGAAAATCCTTCCGGAAGCGGCTATGCGATCTGTGCCGGTCTGGAGCAGGTTATTGATTATATTAATTCCTTAAGCTTTAAGCAGGACGATATCGAATATTTAAGATCATTAGAAATTTTCAGTGAAAGCTTTCTCTCCTACTTAAAGGATTTCCATTTCAGCGGAGATATCTATGCGATACCGGAGGGTACTGTGGTTTTCCCGATGGAACCTCTGGTTAAGGTAGTTGCTCCGATCATGGAAGCACAACTGGTGGAGACAGCACTGCTTAATATCATTAACCATCAGAGCCTTATTGCGACCAAGGCTTCCCGCGTCGTATATGCTGCAGGCGGACAGCCCGTTATGGAATTCGGTCTGCGCCGTGCGCAAGGCCCGGATGCCGGTACGCTTGGAGCAAGAGCTGCAGTCATTGGCGGCTGCATCGGAACCAGCAATGTCCTTTCTGCTAAGTTATATGATCTTCCCGCTTTGGGGACCCATGCCCACAGCTGGATCATGAGCTTTGACGATGAGCTTTCCGCCTTCCTCAAATATGCTGAATTATACCCGCAGAATACCACTCTGCTTGTCGATACCTATGACACCTTACGTTCCGGTGTTCCGAATGCCATTAAAGTATTTGAAGAGCTTCGCGAGCAGGGCAAAATGCCGACAAGATACGGTATCCGCCTCGACAGCGGCGACCTTGCCTACCTTTCCAAGAAGTCCAGAAAAATGCTCGATGCTGCCGGCTTCACGGAAGCAACCATTACAGCCTCCAGCGATCTGGATGAGTATTTAATTGATTCCTTAAAGACTCAGGGAGCAAAGATCGATTCCTGGGGTGTTGGAACCAAGCTGATAACCTCGAGAGACTGTCCGTCCTTCGGTGGTGTCTATAAATTAGCTGCAATTTGGCGGGAGGGTAAGTTCATCCCGAAGATCAAGCTTTCTGAGAACCAATGGAAGATTACTAATCCGGGAAATAAGAAGATTTACCGTGTATACGAAAAGGAAACCGGGAAGGTAAAAGCAGACCTTATCACTCTTGCAGAGGAGGAATTCTCATCTGAGAATCCGCTGCTTCTGTTTGACCCGATTGCTACCTGGAAGAAGACCTATCTGGAGCCCAACTCCTATACCTTAAGAGAGCTTCTTGTGCCTGTTTTCTTAAAGGGCAGGTGTGTATATACCTCCCCCTCTGTAATGGAGATCAGGGATTACTGCTTAAAGGAACAGGATACCTTATGGGATGAAGTAAGACGTCTGATTAACCCGCACATTGTGTATGTTGATTTATCCGTTAAGCTCTACCGCATGAAAACCGAGCTTTTGGACAGTTTAACAGAGACGGTCAAATAAGGAGCCTTTCCATTTTTTACAGAGCATTTTACCCTAATTTATTAGTTATTTTTTAGTCGATTTATGTTATACTTAGTCATGATAAAGAGGAAAGATCAATGAGCAGAGTAGGGGGCATCGCGTCTTCCTACTCTGTATGAATGATATTCCGATAATGTACCCGGTTTTGTTAATCAAAAGGAGAAATTGTTTTGAATAAAAAGCGTTTAACTATTGTCATTATTTCAGTTGTATCACTAATTCTAATCAGCGGAATTGTATTCATATCAGTTTCCTATGCCAGAGGCGCTTCCTCCTCAGAAGATGCTTCCTCGGACGGCGTTGTATCAACTGCTCCTGATTCAGATAAAAACGGTCGCGACAGCGATTATACATATATTCCTCCCACTGAAGTAAAGGACAACCCTAAGCCGGTGGATACCGCTACTCCGACGGAAGAGCCTTTTGTTCCGGCTACTGAGATGGACTTAGACCCTTCCAGCATTACGGTATTTGTTAATAAAGAATATGCACTGTCCAAGGATTATAAGCCGGACGATCTGGTAATTCCTAATGTCTATTTTGATCTGACCTACTATGATGAAAGAACCATGTTGCGTTCGGAAGCCGCTGCAGCCCTGGAAAGGCTTTTCCTGGCGGCCGACAATGCAGGTTATAAATTATGCGGTGTGTCGGGATTTCGTTCCTATCAGCGCCAGAAAAAAATATTTACCGAAAATATTCTGACCAAAGGCAAGGTACATACCTTACAATATTCCGCAGTACCCGGTACCAGTGAGCACCAGACCGGTCTTGCGATGGACCTTTCCTGTGAAACCCTGAACTATGATTTGTCCGACGCCTTTGCAGATACTCCCGAGGGTAAATGGCTTGCAGATAATGCCTACCGTTTCGGTTATATCATCCGATATCCGAAAGGGAAAGGTGATATCACCGGTTACGCTTATGAGCCCTGGCATATCCGCTATGTCGGTAAAGGACTGGCGAAATATTTGTATGATAATGATTTGACATTGGATGAATATTACCATTATACTCCTAGTAAGGACTTTAATTTTGAAGCTCTTTATGCTGATCTGATTAATATAACACCTATTCCGTCCGGCTTCCCGATCGATGGAGATGGAATTATTCTTGGTGAAAACGGGGAAATTATCGAAGGTGAGCTGGGAGATAAAGTGGATCCCACCGATAACAGCAAAGATAACTCCAAGGGTAAGGGTGCTACAACCAGCCCGACTCCTGTTGCAATGCCTACACCGACTCTGGCACCTGTCGACAATTCCGGTGATAATACCGATGGTTCAAATTCCGATCCTAGCAACGACGGCACCGGTACCGACGATACGCAATCCGGTAATGGTACGACCCCGGATGGAGCTACCCCGACGGTAACACCGACTCCTGCCATGTGGGATGGTAATACCACAGTTACTCCTGACCCGAATGCAGTTCAATAACCGGCAAATTAAGCATACCTTTCATAGAATGGAGAATAATATATATCATCAATACCAGGAGGATTTCTATGCGTCTGATTCTTACCGCTATATTTTTAATCGTATTCTTTATCATAAGTATACCGCTGTTTCTTATTGAGCTCATCATCGGCCGCTTTAATCACAGAGCGATGGTAGCCAGCTCACAAAAAATCGTAGTAGGAGCCTTTCATGTTGTGTTATTCATCTGCGGTGTTAAGAGTACTGTAATCGGCCGTGAGAATGTTCCGAAAAATGAACCCATATTATATATCGCCAATCACCGAAGTTATTTTGATGTTCCGGTGGCTTATGCTTCCATTCCGACTCTGACCGGCTTCATGGCGAAGACGGAAATCGCAAAGATACCGTTTTTAAGCACCTGGATGCGTTTTCTGCAGTGCCTGTTTTTAGACAGGGATGATATTAAGCAAGGCTTAAAGACAATACTAAAGGGCATTGAGCAGGTAAAAGCCGGATACTCGGTCTTCATCTCTCCGGAGGGAACCAGAGGTCAGGGTACAGAAATGCGTCCTTTTAAGGAAGGCAGCTTTAAAATTGCCGAAAAGACCGGTTGTGCCATTATTCCAGTAGCTATCTCCAACACAGATGAGGTATTTGAAAATCATATGCCCTGGGTTCATAGTGCCCATGTTGTCATTGAATACGGAAAGCCGATTTACCCGAAGGACTTAAGCAAAGAACAGCAGAAATTCCTTGGCTCTCATGTGCAGGAGATAATCCGTGAGATGCTTGTCAAGAATGCTTCTCTGGTGTAAATATTGTCGAACGGATATTGACATATTTATAAAATCACTATTTATTTTTTATCAGATTGATGATACAATAATTTCATTGCCCCCCAAAGGGGAAAAGCAGTATTTTACAGAATATTAGAGGAGGTACATATCTCATGAATACGTTTATTATTGTTATGATCATCATTACCGTAGTCGTGATAGCAGCTTTGGTTGCATTATATATCGTAGGAAGGAAACTTCAGAAACGACAGGACGAATCACAAGCTCAGATGCAGGCAGCTGCTCAGACAGTATCCATCCTCGTAATTGATAAAAAGATGATGAAGATGAAGGAAGCTGGTCTTCCCAAAATCGTTCTGGATCAGACCCCGAAGTATATGCGCGGTTCCAAGGTTCCGATTGTCAAGGCTAAGATCGGCCCGAAGGTTATGTCCCTTGTATGTGACGCTAAGATATTTGACGTTATCCCGGTAAAGAAAGAAGTAAAGGCTGTTCTCAGCGGTATTTACATCATGGATGTGAAGGGATTAAGAGGAAACTTAGAGCCCAAGAAGGAAAAGAAAACCCTGTTCAAGAAATTTACCGGTATATTTAAAAAAGAAAAGAAATAAATCATATTCCTCTTACCTTCATGACATCATTGTTAAATAAGGTAAGAGGTTTTTTATTGAATTATAACGATGGTATTCGGGGTAGTGGGAGCATCCGTGTCACCAGGGGCAAAGTAACTCCCATTATACGGAGCTATTCATAGATTGCACACAAATCACAAAATAACCTGATACAATAATAATATAAATCACGATTTAAATAAAAAATTATAAATGGAGGTTTTATTATGGCATATTGGGGATTTGATAAAATGGTAATCCCATCACAGACAGCTTTAATGAAAGCATCACAAGCCGGATTTAAATTCGTCATTGATTATCTAGCTCCTACTTTAAATAAAGTAAGGCAGGATACAAGCTGGGTAGGACAACGCGCAAATGTTATTTCTGCAGGTTTAGCTCCTGTACCTTTTTATCTCGCACGTAAATTTTACACTAATACAGTGTATTATTTAAATGACGGAACTGCAGAGGGACAGGATGCTGTTAACTTAGCATTGGCTCAGGGTTATTCAACCGGTACTTATATTTATATAGACATTGAAAATCCTTGTCAGCCACAGGATCAAAATTCAGCAAGTTATTATCAGTACATAAAAGGCTGGGTACAAGTAGTTATTGCTATGGGATTTAATCCAGGTATTTATTGCTCCTATTTATGTGCAGGTGCGATCAAAACAGCATTAACTGGTTTCACCGGTTTAAGATTTTGGGTATACCATCTCGACAGCAGTCAGAACATATATCCTATGAATGGTCCAGCACCATTAGTAAGTAATTGCGGTTATTCAGAAGCTACTACATGGCAATTCCGTCAGCAGCTTACGAACTATATAATTCCTGGAGCAACATTAGATGATGTAAATGGTCCTATTGATTTAGATACATCCAACTTTACTGATCCTGCGCACTAAAAAATAAGATATTAAACAATACCACTGGGTCATTAGACCTAGTGGTATTGTTTATCTAATATAATAATCTGATTCAACAGAAGTAGACAAATCATCTTTTTCAATTAATACAAATTGATATGGGATATAATAAATACCATTATTCCTGTAATCATTAAAAATAAGAACTGGCTCAGCATCAATTGACGATACTACTTCTATTTTTCCTGCAGTACTACAAGCTATTTTACTTATAGGATAAAATTTAGTGTAGCTATTACCAGGATCACTGGCATCCATGTATGTGATATTGTAAATCAAAACATTGTTCTTACTCCAATCATTTTCACTTAAAGTGTCAATAATTTTAATATAAGGAATATCATTATCAGCGTACCATCGTTTCCATGTATCTTCATTATCAATGATTTTTATTATTCCTCCGCTATTTTGACTTGTACTATTAACGAATTTACTAAATTCATCAGAGCCTACAGGTTTATAAAAAGAATAAATTTCAGTAAAGTCTACTGACCCTGCATTATCCGGCTCTTTTGATGTAATAGGTGCTGTGGTCGGCATAGAAGTTGGATTTTCAGTTAGTTCGATAGATCCTTTAACTGTAGATTGAGTAGCAGTAATATTATTTGCTGCTTTTTCTGTTGGTTCACAACTCACAAGTAACATTACACTAATTAAAGCTATTACAATGGCATATCTTTTCAATTACATTCCCCCTTTAATAAAGAGTATAATCCAATTATTATTAATTTCAAGATATTTATTCTAACTATTTCCATCTAAGAGTATTTCTTTTTATCTTTATCTAATATTTTTTCACTTGCATCATCAAGTATCTTTTCTGTAATTTTCAAACTCCGAATAGGAGTAGTACCAGCATCCGTGTCACCAAGGGCAAAGTAGCTCCCACTACCCCTATAAAACAATCAACTTTATCAAGATGGAATAATTTCAGATAAATTTACAATAATAAAAAAGAGTGCCAGCTTTCAACTGACACCCTCTAACCGCTTGCATTATTTCAGCAATTGGTTTATAATCAAGTTAGAAATTAACCAAAGGACTTTCGACGGTCGGTTGATTACCAAATCAGTGAGAATAGCTATCCTACTACTTGACAGGCGGTGAGGATAGCTATTTTTTGTTTGTCAATTTGATTATTGCAATAATCAAGGTGATAAGGGCAATGATAAACATTCCAAATGCAAGCATAAGAGAAATTGCTTGAAATATTGTCATCAGCATCATCCTCAATCCGGGCATATAGTGGATCAATAACGCTGTGATCAAAAGAACTATTTTCATATGGAAGCTTCCTAAAGTCAATACCGGTCTTAATATCTGATCCAATTATTTGGTATTTGTTTTTGTCTACCACTCTCCAAAATACTCCCCTGCCATAAGTAACGTCTGCAATCTTAGTGCCTTCTTCTATATATAATTTGACTGCGTCTTTAATCATAGCGGCATTGCAGCCATGATATACCTAACCAAAGCATTAAAAATACGCGATTGTGAATGTAACAAAAGTACGTTGTGTAACATTCAGATTATGATATAATTAATATAACATTTAAATAAGGATGAAGAGACACTGGGAGATAGACGAACTTATAGAAAACTTTACATTCTTACCTACAGAATTTACGGAATTAGGCTGAATGAGAACCATTCAACCAGCAAAAAACGTGGGACGTGCTTTTTGTCCAGGTAATGAAAATTTGGAGGTATCACATGAAGAAAAAGAACCTGATTATCTTAACTGTAATCTGTATCCTTTCCCTCAGCGTATTATCCGGCTTATTAGTATATGCTTTTGATTTGCAGCCGAAGAGGGACCTGAAGGACAAAGCTGAGAAACAGGGTAATGAACTTAATACTGAACTTAATTCTGACCTTAATACAGCTGCAGAAGTCTCACCCACTGTAACAGAGGCAGCTTCACCCACTCCCTCCGGTACTGCCCCGTCAGTTACTGCAGCACCGGATCAGGCAGTCCCGACGGGCACTGCGTCCCAGGATACTTCCTCGAATATAACTGCTACACCGACTCCTGCTGCCGAAGAATCTTCCCTGACAGAGATTGAACATTCCGATACAGAGCCAATCATACTCGGTTTTGCAGGAGATGTGAATCTGGATGAGTCTTCCTATCCCGCCATTAAGTACGATGCGGTTGGCAAAGATATCAATGGCTGCTTCTCTGCTGATTTGCTGGAGGAGATGAACTCTTCCGATATCATGATGCTTAACAACGAATTCTCCTACAGTACCAGGGGTACCAAGACACTGGATAAATCCTATACCTTCCGTGCCGATCCAAGCCGTGTGGAAATCCTCAAGAAAATGGGTGTGGACATTGTTTCTCTCGCGAATAATCATGCCTTGGACTATGGCCCCGATGCATTACTGGATACCTTTGATACCTTAGATAATGCAGGCATCGATTATATCGGAGCGGGCAAGAACCTGGATCGTGCGAAAGCTCCTATTTATTACTCCGTCGGTAATAAGACAATTGCTTATGTCGCTGCCTCCCGAGTCGTATTCTCGATGGACTGGTATGCCTCCGAGAATGGCCTTGGTATGGTCGGAACCTATGATCCTGCTCTGATTCTTGCCTCCATTAAGGAAGCCAAGGCAAACAGTGATTTTGTAGTAATCTTTGTTCACTGGGGCGTGGAACGGGAAAGCCATCCAGAGGATTACCAGCGTAATCTGGCTAAGCAGTACATCGATGCCGGAGCAGATGCAGTTGTCGGCTGCCACCCGCATGTCATGCAGGGTCTCGAGTTTTATAAAGGCAAGCCGATTGCCTATAGTCTTGGTAACTTCTGGTTCAATAAATCCACCCAGAAATCCGGAATGCTGAAATTATACCTGGAACCGGATAACACTGTAAAAGTGCAGATGCTTCCTGCTGTGGCTAATGATACTTATACTTACTTATTAACTAAGGATGCCGATAAAGCAGATTATTACGACTTCATAAAAGGACTCTCTTATAATGTGAACATAGATAAGGACGGTTTTATTACAAAAGCAGAGTAGAACCCGGATATTGATGGTCATGAAAATGGACTGATGCATGTGAATAGCCTCAGTCCATTTTTTAATATAGCGATAAATTTTTAAGGCTGTGTCATAACTTATGGTTGAAATTTAATATATAGAGCAGAACTAATTTGATATGCTCAATTGCTATACTTAACTTGCTTTTGTGAAGGATTGAGAATTTATCTATATCTGCTTCGATAATGCCATCCAATCTGGTACATTCAGCAAGTTGCTGAAGGACATCCAGGAGTTTATGTCTCCATATAAATGCTGTATTTCACAGCTTTGGTATAACTGTAATCCTTATCGAATTATCTGATAGGAAAGCTTCTTCCGAGGAAAGCGCATAGTCCATACTTACCTCAATTCTCTCCAACTCTTCCTTCAAATTTATGGAAGCCGTCTTAATCCCCAGCATCAGGTTGCCGTAAGGAGTCAAGTAAGCTGTCTGTGTTATCTCCTGTAAATCAAATATCATCTGTGAGACCTGCATTACCTTTTTCGACAACACCACCTGCGAGGGTTCAATCCTTATGGTATTCTTGGAGACCTCGCCACTATCCGCCAGTTTTTCTTCATACTGGATATAGTGCCTGCCATTCGTAAAATGGTATATGCCCGGTGCAGTTACGATAATTGCCTCCTCCTCCGTACCCTTTTGCAGTCCTTCTATTGTAACAAATACTTCCTTTGTCATATTGCCTCCGTTCATTTATACCCGGCTGTTTCAGCAACTATTGTACTATGAACCTCGGTTTCGTACAAGTACAATCCTACTTTCTTCATCATTCTTAGGATATTCCATGTATATGCTTCCATATTGTGTCAATAATTAAGCTAGTACCAGATACAGCAAAGGTAATCGGATGCTTCTATCCAGAAAAACTATGATAAGTATCCTTATCGTTGGCTGCAATAGGAATGAATATGCGGAGGGAAATATGCTACTGAATAAAAACAAGAAGGAAAGCTTATCTGACAATAAAAGAAACGTCAAAAATTACATAGGTAACACCAACTTACATAATGAAAATCACGTAACAACTGATGAAAATACGAACTCAATAAATACTATCCCACTTAATCAGATGAAAAGCATAAGAAGCAAAAAACAAGTCCGGAAAGAAAAGTTCCGTACTCTTCTATTCCTTTCCATTCTGTTTTTCTGCAGCTTGACCACCATGATTTTGAAAGCCAATGCTCTGCACAATCAAAAGCTTCAGGAAGGAATTGCCCAGGAAATCATTCGCTTTCATGTCATTGCCAACAGCGACAGCAATGAGGATCAGGAATTGAAGCTAATCGTAAAGGATACTCTTGTGCAAAAACTGTCTCCCTTATTATCTAATTCCGCTTCCAAGGAGGATGCACGGGCTATCCTCTCTAAATCCTTGGAGCAAATCAAAGCTCTGGCTGAAAATACCATCCGTAATCATGGCTATTATTATAACGTTACCGTGACTCTGGAGAAATGCTATTTCCCATTAAAAATCTACGGAGATTACACCTTCCCACCGGGATATTATGATGCGCTCCGGGTAAAAATCGGGAGGGCAGAGGGTAAGAACTGGTGGTGTGTTATGTTTCCTCCCCTATGCTTCGTCGATGAGACCTACAGTATCGTGGATGATAAATCCGGGAGCAAATTGAAAAATATTATGACGGAAGAAGAGTATGATACTCTTCTTAGCAAAAAGACTCCGATCAAGATTAAGTTCAAATTATGGGATATGATTAAAGATTTATTTGATTAACGCATATCGCCACAAATCATGCATCATGGGGGTAAACCCCATGGTGTTTTATTTTCAGCGTAACCAGAAGAGTTACATTGTAAAGGTCTACTATTTATGTTACAATACGCTTAATTTGAAAGTCGGGGGTAAGTATGAATTCCATAACAGTAAAAGCTTATGCAAAAATAAATCTCGGGCTGGATGTTCTAAGAAAACGTGAGGACGGTTATCATGATGTCTGTATGATCATGCAGTCACTGGATCTGCATGATACCATTACAATAAACAAATCTCCTATAGAAGGCATTTCCATTAAGACGAATCTTTCTTATATCCCAAATGACCAGGGAAACCTCGTATATAAAGCTGCCGCTCTGTTTTTAGATACCCTTTCCATCAAGGAAGGATTAAACATCAAATTGGAGAAGTCCATACCGGTTGCAGCAGGCTTAGCCGGCGGAAGCTCCGATGCAGCAGCAACCCTGAAGGGCTTAAATGAACTCTATCAGACTGGCTTGTCTACAGAACAGCTGATGAAGCTCGGTGTAAAAATCGGTGCCGATGTTCCCTACTGCATTATTCTGGGTACCGCTCTGTCCGAAGGAATTGGTGAGGTTCTTACCTCCCTGCCTCCCCTGCCAAGCTGCTCCATACTTCTGGTGAAACCGGATATCAGTGTTTCTACCAAATTCGTATATGAAAATCTGCGTCTGACAGATAATATCCTTCACCCCGACATTGCTTCGATGCGTAAAGCTCTGGAAGCTGGTGATCTGAACATACTTACAAGAAATATGGACAATATTCTACAGACAGTAACCATAAAGAATTACCCTATTATAACAGAGATTAAGCATAAGATGCTGGAGCTTGGCGCCCTGACCTCCCTGATGAGCGGCAGCGGACCAACCGTATTCGGCATTTATAAGGATACGGAATTAGCTAAGAATGCACTTAATTATTTCAGAAAACATAAGCACTATGGTAAACAGGTATTTCTGACCAGACCTTATTGGCCGGAGTAAATAAGATAAAAAGGGTTAACAGTTCCATTACCTGTTAACCCTTTCTTATAGTTCATTTATATGATCCGTTCACGATGAGCTATTGCGCTATTTTACCGGCTGCTGCCTGATTGTTAAATGTATTGGAGGCCGTACTGCTCATCGAGGAGCTGCTGTCTTTACCGTCTCTCCAATCCTCCAGCTTCTTGATCGTAGCATCTAAGGTTCTCTGAGATATCTCGGGCAGGTCTCCGCCCCAGGCTTTCTTCGCTGCTTCATAGCCCTTCTTAACTGCTTCAATCATCTCGTCTGCCTTTGAGGTATCCCCGCCGGTCAACGCCTTTGCGAAGGATAACATTCGCTCTGAAGTCTGCTCCACACCCCAGTATCCATCATCAGCGATATCCTTCTGTGCCTGGGCTCTCGTCTCCGGATCAACCTGTACCTTGCCTTCCCTCAGCAAACCATAGATATCGGTGGCATCGTTAAAGGTCTGTCCCTGTTTCATGAGCATCTTCTGTACTAGATCTCGCAGGCTTTGCGTTCGTTTCTCAGACTCAGCAAGTAATCGCTCAATTGTCGCGTTATCTCTTTGATAAATCTTGTTCTTGGTAGTGGTTGTCTCACTCTTTTCATACACCGCAGCAGTATCATCGGTTTCCTTTGCTTTTACTTCCTCCGATGTCTGGCTTTGATTTGACTTTGCTTTGGCTGCAGCCTTAGAATCATAAGTCTGCGCTGCATTGTTAACTCCGTTTACGCTCATATCCATCCTCCTTGATTTGTCGAAGAATTACTTCGCCCTGATATGATGAGGATTTCACCTGATTGGTAAGCTTTCCTCATTCGTTTGAATAGTTCGTTATAAGCCGTCCATGGCTTATATCGGGATTTATCCCCTTAATAGTAAATTATCACTATAATTTATATTTCGGATGGTTCTGGCAAGAAATTAATAGAGAAACCGCGGACATTTCACTTTTATTGTAAAATGTTCGCGGTAATTATTATTGCATAACATCCACTTGTTTTACGATAATCAGCTTATCGCCTTCTTTGACCCTGTCATCCTCCAGATTATTGATATTCATGATGTTATCCACAGTCGTGTAATATTTCTTAGCAATTTTCCACAGATTATCACCCTTCTTAACCACATATCCGATAATGCCGGGCATGGACTGGAGCTTCTCCATATCCAGATCTGCAACTTCGATATCGGTAATAATCGGTTCCGTAATCAGGTCAAATACAATTGCATTCAGATTAATCGTTGCCTTTACTTCGATTTCTTCGCTGTCAAGCATCATAACACTAAGCTGGTCGATGGTAGGCTTAATCTCATAATTGCTGCCTGACTTCATTCCTTTCAGTTCAACCACCTGGGAGAACGGAATGATTCCTTTAATAGAATTCATCGGTCTTCCATCATCCTCTGAAATATAAAGAATACCTACTTCGATTGCTCCCTCAACCATGAGCTCTGTAGCTTCTGCGGTAATGTCATCGATTTTAATATTCCCGCTTGCATGGCAGATCTGAAGTATCTTCGGCTGGTTCTGAGGAACCAGGATACGGTCTGCTACCCTGTATTTACTGTTATTTTTAATGACAAGATTCTCATAAGTAGCATCCCTGACTACTGGTGTGATTTCCTTCGACGGGCAGTATACATCATATATAATCTCAGGCTCTTCTACTGCATACACCTTTATTCCTAAATCAAGAATAACCTCCAGATCGATTACTCTCTCTTCACCGTCAGAATCCGGCTTAACATCCATATTCTTGCTTGCAATGCCAACTGTGATATCTTCAATCATATCCTCAGTACAGCCATTACATTCAACGGTTCCGCTGAAGGGAACATCTGTCTCGTAATATTCAATCGGATTTTCCTCATCATCACTGGTAAACAGGATAAATACAGGAATCTCGCCTTTGATTGTGAACCTGTCATCTAACAGTCTTACTTCAACACTGCTAAGATCAATATCCCGATATAATAAAGAGGAAATGTTGCCTTTGTTGGAAGGCAGTACAATCTCATCCTTAATTCGGAAGGTATCCTTTTTATTGATTGCTACATCCGTCACTTCAATCTTCTTATTTATGTATTGCACATCTTCGGGGCCTTCAACATCAACTGCAGTTTCTTCGTCATAAAGCTCCTCTACTGCTACATACAACCCGACGATTGCTCTTACGCTGAGCTTTCTTGAGTTAATGAGGCCGGTTGTCAAATCCTCCAAGTCCCATTTCACTGTCGGGTCGTCATCTGAACAGGTGATGTCCATATTAATTACTTCATCAAAAGGGATTTCGCCGCTTATATTTTGCACCGGTTTTTGATCCCCTTCACTTAAGTAAAGAACATTAAAAACAAGAGCACCCTTAACCATAAGTTTGCCATTCATGGCTCTGATATCATTAATTTTTACTTCACCCTGCTCGGTTATAATTTGATTAATGTCCGGCTTGACGTCAGGAACATTAAAGTCATCATCTAATGTAAGCTGCAGGGTGCTCTTACATCTTAATTTATTCATATGAATATTCTTTTTAATTAATTCCACTCATATCCCTCCTTAGATTTGGACATACGACGGATGCCTCTGTCATATCTTATTCGAAGGAAGATAGTTTTATGAATTAAAATAAAAAAAGCTAAACCCTGATTGGTATTAGCTCTGTTTTATCCTATATTAACTGCAAAGTATTAATTCAACATCTTTAGTTAAGATATCGGTATAGCTGTACGAGACGGTTCTTACCGGCATATCTTTTGCTTCCTGGATTTTAATTAAGAAAATATTCGGATAGGTTTCTGAAATAATCCCCTCCGACACATCTACCTTGTGCCTGCCCCTGTTGATTCGAATTTTTACCTTTTTCCCCACTTGGTTAACAACTGCATTCCGTACATTGTTTACATCATTTTGCTTCATCTTTATTATCTCCTTGCCAATGTTTCCTCTCACCAACAGGGTCGATCATCCCATTTGGGTCTGTACACATTATCTCAATAAATCTGTTACAAATCTCATGCACCTTTTTAATCATAGCATAAATTAGGCTTTCGGTCAATGAATTTTCAGACAATTCAAGGCTTTCAGCGGTTTTATGCAGAAAAATATGCACATGAAACTTGTATTATCTTTGTTTAATTTTATGGAATAATTTCTCAATCATAGGCCGTTTAGCCTATGCCAATTTATGAAAATGCACAAAAAATCATTGGTAATTATAACAAAAAACCGGCATTATCCCAATTTTTGCCGAACCACAATATATTGGTATATAGTTACCTTCAATAGCTATATATTGTTATATTGCGGAATTTTCCCCATGCATTTCCAAATATTTTCAAATAAGTATTCCATGAAAGCCCGATATTTATTCATACTTTATAGGAATAAAGAGATGGTTTTTGAATGGTATAAAATAAGGTGCCTTCATCTGACTTAATTCTATCAGTTCAGGCACCTATCAAGCTTATTTATTATGGTTTTTTCTATTCAAATACAACACGTTCATCCATAAACTCAAGTTTAACCACTACATACGGATAAGTAACACCCTGTGTTGCCATATCACTCTGGGTCGGCCCAATCAGATTGGTATCTATGTAGATGGCATTGCTGGTCAGATATAATTGATCAACTGCTATGCTATAACCTCCGCTGTTCTGCTTACCATAACCGACAGCAATGTAAAGGTTATCCTTATTGGAATATGATAGCTTAAAGGGCTCCTCCTTCTTCTCGTCAATGATCTCTTTTAACTCACCCGGTAAATCCGCATCTTCCACAACGGTAAAGTCCAAATCTTTGATTTTCTTTATATCCGTATTCTCCGATTTACAGCCCATCAGACCTGTTGCTGTAATTATTATCATAAGAAGCAGAAGCATTGCTCTGGACCCCTTCATTGTAACCTCCATAGAATATTCACTTATTTAATTCTATGACTCCTACGGTTAAAAAATTCGAGATTCACATTGTACCACATTAAATATGTGATGCTTCAAAGGGTTCTCCATGTCCCGGATAAATCATTTTAATATTCAGGGACTTCAGCTTACTGATGCTTTTAAATAACTGTTTAAAATCAGACGCATTCAAAGCCGGTCCGGGTTTTTTCATGTTAGTAACGATATCACCGGCAATCAGATCACCTTCTTCTGTCATAATTGCTATAGAGCCAGCCGTATGACCGGGAAGGTGAATAATCCTGGCCGCAATTCCATAGGAAGACAGGCTGTCGTCTTCCTTAAGCAGAAGGTCCGGTGCAAATGCTTCGAAGTTCGCTAAGGTTTTAGCTGATATTCTCCGTATGGTTTTATTCATTACTGCAAAGATGACTTTTAATATCAAAGAACGATATCGGAAGCTCTCCATCATTTTATCAAGAGTCAGACGCTCCACTAAGTCTGTATCCTCCTTGTGCATTGCAATAATTGTATGATACTTGTCACGAAGATAAGCTGCATTAGCCACATGATCCACGTCTCCGTGTGTAAGTACGATAGCCTTCAGCTTACCCGGGATACAGCCGTTCTTATCCAGCTGCTTCTCCAATTCCTCGCGTCTGTTATTATATCCTTTATCCATGGTTATCGGTCCTGCGGTATCAATTAATACAAAGCTTTCTTCTGTTTTAACTAGATAACAGTTTACTCCATTCAGATTTATTCTTATGATTTCCTGCTTCATGCTTATACCTCCTTAATATGGTGATTGTTTTTTTATTTGAATGTTTTCTATTTAAATATTTTATATTTGAATGTTTTTTATTTTGAATGTTTTTTATTTTGAATGTTTTCTATTTGAATGTTTTCTATTTGATTATTTATCTATTTAATTATTTATTTGATTGTTAATAATTTCAAAGAGATGCACTGAATATATTTTGTTTCATTAACTATTTTGTTTGCAAGCTATTTTGTCTTATTAATCTATTTTTTGTATTAATTAATTTTGTTTTACCAATCAATTAATCAATTTTGTTTTATCAATCAATTTTCATTCATCTATTAAAATTTTTTCCTACATCATTTTGCAAAGTAATCATGACAATGGTTATCTGCAGTGCTGTATTCGGTGTTTCAGCTTCTCCTTTTTAATCATGGTTTTTATGGTAGGCTCCATGAGTCTCCTCATACACCTTCAGATACAATTGATCAAACCTCTTCCTATCTACCTGAAAATACTGTGTCCAGGCGTCAGCAAAGCAAAGGTAGGCATAATTAGGCATAAAGCTGGTGAAAAATTCAGCAATTCTTCGCTCCTGTATATCGTAATTTTCATCCCTCTGGTGCTGGGTCTCCTTTGCAATCATTGCGTCAATAATCTGAAAAAGTACCGGCTTCTCTTTCGTCTTCTTCAAGGAATCAATCAGGATAACCCTGACAAGGTCCGCATTCTTCTGACCAAATTCATGATAACGGCTTCTCATTCGTCCCGGAAGTTCTTCTGCCTTCTCCTGATGATTTTCATCAACCGTATCTCCGATCAGCTCCATATATTCCTTAATAAAATTATCGATCAGAACCTGAAGAATCTCATCCTTACTCTTAAAATGGTAGTAAATCAGGGATTTGGGAACGTTCGCCGCCTTCGCGATCTCGTCAATACGAGACCCCTCATAACTCTTCTCTGCAAATATTTTAACGGCTGTATTTAAAATTCGCTCTCTCGCGTTCGGTGTATTCATGTACCGCCCTCCTGTTTTGTACTTTCTGTTTTGTACTTTCAATTAGTACTGTCTGTTCAGTTCTAATTTCAATGTAACATAGTTGGTAGAATAAGTCAACATGTTGATATAAATAAAAAAAAGCATTCAGTATAGTAATTAATACCGAATACCTATATTATGATCTCTATATTTTATTTACTCTAAAAATCGGCTTACATTAAAGAATATACAACAATACATGCCAACTTCACCTTCTGATAATTGAAAGTCCTCTAGAATCATTTGCTTTGAAGCAATGGGTACAGGATCTATTGCATATAAAACCACTGATATCATAGACTATGCCTATCAGCATTTCCCCGGTGATATAACCATAATAATTCAGAGCAAAGAGTTTCCTTGTCAAACTTTCGCGCCGAGTGCAGTCTGCAAAGACGACATAATACCTACGCATGGATATGCGTTTTGCTCTGAGTGCACATCCCAAGCGAACTTCGTTCGTTATGGGAGCGTTTTTATCTCAAAGGGCGTACTTTCGTATGAGATAAGAAAGGGAGCTGCTTCACTAATCACTTAGTAAAGTAGCTCCTTAGTGGAACATAGATATTAACTGTCTTTCATCTATCTGCATTCATATTAATGAAAAGTAAACAAGCAACGTAGTAGGATACACTCACCGTTTTAATTACTATTCACACGTGCCGTCAGCTCTCCGCCTTCTTCATCGATCACGATGGTATCCTCCGGGTGAACCTGATCGCTCAGGATCAGTCTTGCGCTCAGGGTCTCTACGTTCTTTTGAAGGAAACGTTTGAGAGGCCTTGCTCCGTATAACGGATCATATGCCCGGCCTACGATATAATCCTTCGCGGCATCGGTTAAGGCAACGTTAATTTCTCTGTCTGCAAGGCGTTTATTCAAATCATCGATCATCAGATCCATGATGTTACTGATATTGTCCTTCGTTAATGGCTTAAATAAGATGATTTCATCCAAGCGGTTTAAGAACTCCGGACGGAAGGAAGCCTTCAGATCACTCATAACCATTGCCTCACAATGCTCACTGATATCACCGGCTTCATCAATGCCCTCCAATAGATATCGGGAGCCGATGTTAGAGGTCAGGATGATGATGGTGTTCTTAAAGTCAACAGTTCTGCCCTGAGAGTCCGTGATACGTCCGTCATCCAAAACCTGAAGCAGTACGTTGAATACATCCGGATGTGCCTTCTCTACCTCATCAAACAGGATAACTGCATATGGTTTACGACGGATGGCTTCTGTCAGTTGACCGCCCTCTTCATATCCGACATATCCGGGAGGTGCGCCGATCAGTCTTGCCACGGAATGCTTCTCCATATACTCGCTCATATCGATACGAACCATATTGTGCTCGTTGTCAAATAAGCTTTCTGCCAAAGCTTTCGCAAGCTCTGTCTTACCAACACCGGTAGGGCCTAAGAATAGGAAGGAACCAATCGGTTTGGAGGGATCCTTGATACCAGCCTTGGAACGCAGGATTGCATCTGCCACCTTGTCCACACCTTCATTTTGTCCTACAACTCTCTTATGAAGCTCGGTGCTTAAATGTAGGGTTTTACTGCGTTCACCTTCGGTCAGCTTTGTAATCGGTATACCTGTCCAGCGTGAAACAATCTTAGCAATCTCTTCTTCACTGACATTTTCATGAACCAGCATATTCTCCTGGTTCTTCAGGCGTTCTTCCTCTGCTGCCAGCTGCTTCTGAAGCTCGGGCAGTCTGCCGTATTTGAGTTCTGCTGCCTTATTCAGGTCATAACCTCTCTCAGCCAGTTCTATCTCATTATTCAGTTCTTCAAGAGCCTCCCTGATTTTATGGACTTTTTCCATGGACGCCTTTTCGTTATCCCATTTTGCCTTGGAAAGGGCAAAGGTATCACGCAATTCCGCAAGTTCCAGTTGCAGATCACTCAGACGGTCCTGACTCAAGCGGTCATTTTCCTTCTTCAGGGCTGCTTCCTCAATCTCCATCTGCATAATCCTACGTTTCATATCATCCAGCTCCGTCGGCATGGAATCCAACTCCGTCTTAATCAGGGCACATGCCTCATCTACTAAGTCAATGGCCTTGTCCGGCAAGAAACGGTCGGAGATATAACGGTTGGATAAGGTAGCCGCGTTTACCAGGGCCCCGTCCGTAATCTTAACTCCATGGAATACCTCATAACGCTCCTTAAGACCTCTTAAGATGGAAATGGTATCTTCTACCGTTGGCTCCTCTACCATAACCGGCTGGAAACGACGTTCAAGCGCAGCATCCTTTTCAATATACTGACGGTATTCATTCAGAGTCGTTGCTCCTATACAATGTAATTCCCCTCGTGCCAGCATGGGCTTCAGCATGTTGCCGGCATCCATGGTGCCTTCGGTTTTACCTGCTCCTACTATTGTATGGAGCTCATCGATGAAGAGAATAATTTGACCATCACTCTTCTTAACTTCTTCGAGCACTGCCTTCAGACGTTCTTCGAACTCACCGCGGTATTTAGCACCTGCAACCAAGGCACCCATATCGAGGGCAAATAATCTCTTATCCTGTAAGGACTGCGGAACATCACCCCGGACAATTCTTTGTGCCAGCCCTTCCACAACCGCTGTCTTACCAACGCCAGGCTCACCGATTAACACCGGGTTATTCTTCGTCTTTCTGGAAAGGATACGAATAACGTTACGAATCTCGCTGTCCCGGCCGATGACCGGATCCAGCTTCTGATCTTTTGCACGTGAAACCAGATCATAGCCGTATTTCTCAAGGGTATCATAAGTAGCTTCGGGGTTATCATTGACAACCTTCTGATTACCTCTTACGGTCTGAAGTGCCTTAAGAAATTCGTCCCTATTCATGCGGAAATCACTGAACAGTTGCTTTACAGCTTTGTTTGGCTGTTTCAGCATACTTAAGAACAAATGCTCCACAGATACATAGGAATCTCCCATCTGCTTTGCTTCATTTTCCGCATAGATCAGGATCTTATTCAAATCATTGCCGATGTAAATCTGGCCTCCGGATACCTTCGGGCGTTTGTTTAACAAGCCTCTTACCTGCGCCTCAAAGACCTCGGAATCAATATCCATCTTCACCAACAGTTTCTTAATCAAGCTGTCTTCCAGTGTAAGCAGGCTATAGAGCAGATGCTCCACATCGATTTCCTGGTGACCGTATTCATACGCCAGACTCTCGCAGTTCTGGACGGCCTGCATGGAATTCTGTGTAAATTTATTAATATTCATCTTCACTCCTCCTTCTTGAGTGCTTCGTTATTCTCAGGGTAATGTGAAATTAAGTTTGTCTGTTCTATATTGACTATAACACATGGAGCAAATAGTATCAAGTATTTTTTAAAATATTTGTTGGACGCAGAAAAGTTCTGGAAAATACAAGATGAGGATCATGAATCTCTTGTGCAGTCATTTGATAATACAATTCCTGCAATTCCTGAAATCACAAATGGATATTATTATCTATAATTATCAATACAAAAACTCTCAGGCTATAGCAAAGTCCCTAAATTCCTTATCAGAATCCAGGGACTTTATATACAGCCCGAATAAATTAATTTCAATTAATTAACTCTATTTCTTCCGTTACGCTTTGCATGATATAATTCATTATCAGCTTCATGTAAAAGATCATTAGGGTTTTTTGTTCTTTCCGGATAAGAGCTTACACCGATTGAAATCGTTATGTTAATGCTAATATTTTTATCAATGATAAAATTAAATTTTTCTACGTTCTTTCTAATTCTTTCGGCAATTTCCAGTGCATTCTCATGATTGCAGTTTCTTAAAATTACCGAAAATTCTTCCCCACCTTTTCTTGAGATAATATCAAAGGCTCTGCACGAACATATAAAGATTTCACCCAATTGCTTTAATACCATATCTCCGGCGGAATGCCCGTAGGTGTCATTTACTTTTTTAAAAAAATCAATATCAATCATGAGCAATGATAAATCTTCTTTTTTGTCAATAGCAGCCGCTAAGTATTCATTTAATAATCGATCGAATTCCCTCACGTTATACAGACCTGTTAGATAGTCCCGTACCGTCTCTTGTTTTAATCTTATATACATCTCATTTGTTTTGTATATATATGCCAAAACAAAGTATATTATCGTGGAAACGACTATTGTTGAAAGAATGTAATCAAATAAAATTTTAATAATGAGATCTGTTTCTTTCACCAATACTAGCGTCCATATAATTGATGATATGATATTTGCCAAGCTCATGGATATATATTTCTTTTTTAAATCCATATTAGAAATCGATATAATACTTGAAATCATAACCAGTATTATCATATTAAGCATCGCTGTCAAGGAAGCCGTATATATACCAAAGTAGCCAATTCGAAATGTCGTAATTATCAGTGCTGTTATTAATGCCGATACAGGTCCGCAGTAAATGGAAGATATATTCATTGCGATTATTCTAAAATCCATAATCATATTATTTGACATATCAATTCCATTAATCATCAATAAGCATCCGGTTAAACCGTATAATATCCCTATTGACACTTTCGTTTTTAAATCGGATTTAGAATTAATCTTTTTATTTGTAAGCAGCTGACTTCCTAAATATAAAAAAGATATAAGAATAGAAGCATTAATAATCAGCGAATTTAGCATAAAAACACCTCGGGAAAATAATATCATAATTAATACCAATAACAAAATTGGACGCCGTACAACAATAATTTTAAAGTTATCAGGAAGCTATAAGTACATAATTGGAGAAGATTTTTACCTCGTACAATTTTTGATATCTCCATAGCCTTAAGATAATTTAATATTTTTAATTATACTATATTTTCCCACCCATTGCATTACATTTTTATTATTATTTCGACATAATTCCTGTCATCCAACCGGATTATTAAGCGATCTAGTATTTATTTTAAATATATAAACTATGATATTGACCCTGGTCTATTGCATTAACTGGGCTATTCATTGGAGCTTTAAAGCCATTTAATTTGATTTGCTTACAACACTCCCTGCGCTTCCTTCCAATCCACTAGAAGATTATAGCGTTGCGTTTTGAATTTCAGGACACAATAATTTGGGTCTTCCGGTCCGCTGAAATGGTTAGCCAGTCCACCATACCACATTTCCTTTTTCACTTCCGGATCGGTTATAATCCCAATTGTTCCAACCAGTGTGATATTGAAGTCATCCGAATTAAAGCATACACTTGCCCGATTACACTTGCTAATTCGGTCGGTTCTTGCACCACCCAGCCCTGTACAGAAGGTAATACAATTGATACCATCTGCTTTTGAAGCGGTGATCGTAGAGGCTGTCGGGTAACCTTCCAGATCAATCAATGCCAATACACAATAGGACTCTTCCCCGGTATTTTTCGCTATAACTTCTCCCGCTCTTGCAATTACTTCCTCATTCATAATATATCCTCCTTATTTATTATTCTGCGAAAAGACACCAGCGAACTCCGAATTTGTCAACAAAATCAACCATGCATGGGCTCCAGAAGGTGGGTCCAAGCACAACATTCGTCTGACTGTCTTCCTGCAATATCTCATATGCTCTTTTAACATCCTCTTCCTTTTTCATTCTGACATCAATTTGAAACACAGTACCTGTGACTGCTGTGCCATGTGAATCGGCAATTGCTAATTTCTGTCCATGTGCTTTCAGTTCTGAATGAAGAACCGTATTTTTCGGAGTGTAATCGATGTACTCCAGCTCAGCGTCAAAGGCTTTTGTATAAAGCTCAATGGCTTCCTTTGCTTTTTTTACATAAAGTTGAATCATAAATTCCATGTTTATTTCCCCTCCTTATTTTCTAATAATATCATCCCTAACATGACAGCAGTATGTCATGTCCAATACATATTTTACACTAATCATATTTTATCCTACTTTTACTTGATTATAATTCGAATTGACTTTATTCATATGTAAATGCTATCTTTAACTTAGATGTTTATTGATTTTTACAGAATGAGAAGAAATTCAGCTCCCTCTTTCTTTATCCGTATATGTAAAATCAAAACAAATATATAATTAACATGAGGATCTGCCAATGGATAAAAAGAAAAGCTATGTTAATCTTGTTTTATTGATTATATCTCTCTGTGCCATCATGGCTTTTATTGATGCGGTAATTTCACCGGATTATTTCATAAAATCAGGTTTCAAGTTAATATTATTTCTTGTCATCCCTTTTATTTACGCAAGAAATCATAAGGAGATATCACTCAAAGGCTTATTTAAGTTTGATAGAAGAAAGATGGTATTTCCCATCCTTCTGGGAGTAGCGGTATACCTGCTTATCATGGGAGCCTATTATTTCATCGGACCTTTCTTTGATTTTTCGAAGGTGACAGTAGCCTTGGGTAATAATTATGGGGTTAAGAAAGAGAACTTCGTTCCGGTGGCTCTTTATATTTCCTTCGCAAACTCCCTATTAGAGGAATTTTTCTTCCGCGGATTTGCTTTTTTAATCTTGAAGGAGCTGGCATCAAAGAGGTTTGCTTATCTATTCAGTGCCGCCGCTTTTTCTTTATACCATATTGCAATCATATCAAGTTGGTTTAATCCGTTTTTATTTGTCTTGTTGATTCTATGTTTATTTATTGCAGGTCTTCTATTTGACTGGTTAAACGAGAAAAGGAATACGATTTATACCTCCTGGCTGGTTCATATGTGTGCGAATTTTGCTACGAATACGATCGGGTTTATACTATTTGGGATAATATAGTGCTATCGATCCGCATCAGTTAAGCCCGGTATTTTCTGAAAGAACCTGTTATTAAGATAAAGTGCAATATTAACAAGTATTATCATGACAGGGACCTCGATTAACGGGCCGATCACTGCTGCAAATGCCTGGTCGGAGGAAATACCGAATACCGCAACTGCAACTGCGATCGCAAGCTCGAAGTTATTGCTGGCTGCTGTAAAGGATAGGGTTACTGTCTGCTCATAGGAAAGCTACTGTTTATATGACACGAAGAAGCTAGCAAAGAACATGATGATAATTGATACAAGAGAGCTGCAATTGCTGTAATAGCCAAGAAGCTGGATGAATAAGCAATTTAATAATTTCACAGATTAACGAAGCTGACATACAATAATATGAAGTGTTTTTTGGAGGAATACGAGATGTATTCTGGTAGTGATTATGCCAGGCAATCGTTAGAATTGCATTTATTTTTCGGAAGAATTATGAAAGAACATTCCTTTTTCCTGCAATTGGGATTCACACCAAGAGATAGTAGCTACACGCAGCAGGCGGATATGTTTAGAAAAGAATTTGATCGGTTATTATGGGAAGTTGTATCCGTATCAAACGGAGTAGTAAGCACGGATGTCCTTCGGTCCGGTGAAGTATATACTCCATATACCATACCGGCTGAAATGGCATCCTCTTACTTCTCGGGTGTCTATATACCGTCAGAATTAACCAAATCAGAAACCCAGCTGGAGGGCAGCAGTAATTCACGTGTTGCTACAGTATCGGATCAAGTCGTATTCTATATCAATCAAAGAACTATTGAGCTGGTTACTTCACTGGTACGTTTTAAATCAAACATTTTAACAAATGTTCTTGCCTGTAAAATGTTCACGGTAAACTACCCGCTTTTAATAGATCATATCATGCGTGAAGCAAATCTGTATCTGCAGATGCTGAAAAAATTGCAAAATGGTGAAACTTTTAATGCACAGAAGGAGGCTCTGGAACAGGAGATGTTCTGGAATCAAATCATGGCCGAACATTCGAAATTCATCCGGGGTCTGCTGGATCCTACAGAAAATGATTTAATTATCAAGGCCAATAACTTTGGCAATGAATTTGATCAATTAACTGCGGAATCAAAAGCAGCTATGGATATGACGGTACCGGTTGCCAAAGTTACCCAAGACAGTTTAGAGGCAACCAAAGCAATTCGTGATTTTAAAACTGCAGGTACCCAGGGTATACTCGAGTGTAAAGTAAAATCAATTATAATTCCACTTCTTGCTGACCATACCTTACGTGAAGCTAACCATTTTATAAGATTATTAAATATGTTCAGCAAAGCTTAAATAAATATGAATTTTATATGCTCCCCCTGTGTCAAACAGTGATTTACTGTTAGCGCAGGGGGAATTATAATTTATCCATATAAATTTTATTTTTTGTCCAACCTATTGACATAAATTTCGTGTAATATATAGGTAGGATGATTAGCTCTTTAAAAATATATAAAAATATATTTGATAAGGTACCAACTTTTTTGTTTGGCTTGCGTGAAATATAGTGAAGGAGAAGAGGTGAAGCTTTGAATGACTTAAAGTTAATACGGGCTTGTCAGAACGGCGAGAAGCAGGCTTTTAATGAGCTCATTACACTTTATTATCCTTATGTTTCAAAGTTTCTTCTTAAGCTCACGATGGATGAAGCAGTCAATGAGGATCTGGTTCAGGAAACCTTCCTGAAGCTGATTCGCAACATCGATAAATTTGATATTAACGGAAAAGCAAGCTTTGCGACCTATCTGATTACAATCGCGAAGAACTGTTACTTCGATTATCTGCGAAAAAATAAAAACACCTTTTTAGATCTGGACGATCAGGTGATTGAAGCTTCTACGATGGTTGAAGAAACAGTACTAAAGAAATTAGAATACGATGATGTGCTCAAAGCACTTGAGTCACTCTCCTGGGAACAGGGGCAGGCTATAAAGTTAAAATATTTGGAAGATATGACACTGCAAGAAATTGCTGATATATTCCATACCCAGCCAAAAACGATCAAAAGCCGTATACACGATGGTATGGTCAAACTTCGAAAGAATTTAGATAAGGGAGGAAATAAGAATGGATGATAAATTAGAAACCCTGTTACAATCGCTAAATGATGAGATTGATCAGAAGTGTAATGAAATACAAATGAAGAAGCAGGAGGAGCGAAATACCAGTTTATTCCTCTGGATATGTACTTTGTTTATCTGTCTTCCTATTGTATTC
>Ga0207834_1000089_pt1 | contig 29856 bp, 25 predicted proteins | sample LuqExpMetagenom5_FD_187763 | JGI IMG/M metagenome (GOLD analysis project Ga0207834, IMG submission 187763) | Tropical forest soil microbial communities from Luquillo Experimental Forest, Puerto Rico - Sample 5 (SPAdes) | ecosystem: Environmental > Terrestrial > Soil > Tropical forest ...
CAATTCAGGCATTATGGCTAGATTGCAGTGAAGAGTCTATCTATTGAAATAAACAACAGTCAAGTTTTATTTCTCTATTGATAACACTTAAAGTTTTTCCCACTGATTCAATTTGGCACATTAGACTGATAAAAAAAGAGTTATATAGGATATTCGAGTACCATTTTTGGAGTTTACAATAACCTTTTATAGGCTGCTTTTTGCAGCATACTCAAATGATTTCTTTATAGCTTGCGGCGGGCCGGGTTCCCACCCTGCCCTCTGCCGCTTTCCATGGCGCTTCCTTCAGCCTTCCGACTGCCCCCGGCACTTCGGAGGGAACAGATTTTTTATCCTGATACGAGGCAAAAATACGTCCTGAAGTGTCCCCTCATGACGCGCCTTCCCAGCAGGCTGGCGCGTCCTTCCTCGCAAGTTGGAGGGCAGGGCTTCCCATTACGGGACAACCCAACCCCTCAACTCGGCCAGCAGTGGAATGCAATTTCGAGATAAACAGAGACATCGGTCCGTAGCGATCTGCTTGCGCAGGATCCAGGAAGCGCATATGCCATGTCCGATGAAACAGGAAAAGTGGCGCCCATGAAAAAAAGCCGCTCACGCGGCTTTTGCTCTTTCATTCTTTCTTGGAAAGAATGGTCGGGGAGAGAGGATTCGAACCTCCGACCCCCTGGTCCCGAAACCGGTGGGAAGGAGCTAACACCCTTACGGGTCAATCTTATCGAGTGGCGCTCAACCGTCTCATTTCTCCTGGATCATGCCAGTTTCGACTCAATGTAAACCCTGGTTTGGCAACCCCGCCGATGTAAACCCTGGAGGATGACATCCCTCAACCGCCCATCGATGTGGCGTATAGACTGACGAAATCTGCGGGAGATGGCAACAATTGGCGCCTTCGCGAAGCGAAGGCTGGACAAATAGTTGAGAAAGCGACGACTTCGTGGCGATCACACTGAGGACCTCTTCCATGCCATGTTGCGCTAAGAGCCTATCTTATTGACCTATTGATACTTACGAGACAAAAAACCGGCAAAACCGGCCCTGTCGGCGGTATTTGCTACCAAAATGCTACCAATTAATTCAACCAGTGGGTGCCGGGTCAATCGTGGGGAGTTGACCGGCAGAAAACTTCCCGCCCGGTACTGAATGTGGCACAGCTACGCTGGGTGGGATCTGAACTCGTGTTATCGCCGTGAAAGCGACCCAGTGTGATGTAACTGATTGAAGCAGAAGAGTACGGTTGGCCATTTTGAGTACGTTTTGGAACCCTGAGGAACGCTTAGCAAACCCACGAGCCACACGATTGAACTCGTCCGTTCCCAATTGTCAGATTCCATGCGGCAAGCCGACCTTTGGAATTCATCCTGTGACATCTAATCCTCTGCAGGCGTAGGGCCATGTGCTGAGTCCTAATGCACATGCAATGAAATGTACTAGAAACGTGCTGCGCAAAAATCACCTATGCGTACGGCCAATTGTCAGGTTGAAATCAGCGTCGAATTCGTTTGCATTAGCGGTAGGCGTTCCTTTCAGCGAGATCAACTGCAGTGCCAAATGCGCTCCATGTGTCTGGGTTATTCAGCAAACCCAACGGCGATCTGTCGGGATTCTACCGTCCGCCTTGCCCATTACCTAACAAGTTTTCACTTTCGTTTCCCTTGGACCGAGCCTTAAAGCTCTTGAATGCTGCAGAAATCGCTGCCGTCAGCTCTTCCTCCTCAATGGGAACTGAAATCACGTCTGCGCCGCCAAGTTCGAGAACGCCTGTCCACAGTTGGAATGTCGGCGTCCCGGAGTACACGAGAATCTCAGGACGTTGATCGAAGAGCGTGAGTTCACCCCACAGCTCCCACCAGTCATGGCCAGCGAGGGTATCTGGAAGAACAGCAATCTGAATATTGCAATTTCTTTGGCGTAACATAGCGACTTCATGAACCGATCGAACGCAAAGAACAGTCTTGTCGTGTGCCGTCAGCATTCTTTCAATCGCTGGCCCAACCTCATCCCCAACAAATAAGAGGATTGCGTCTCTCTCCGGTTCAATCATGTTCCGCCTACCATTTCTGCATACATGCTCCAAGAGCATATCTCTGGGACACAAGTGCACAACAGTGAGCGAATGTGAGATCACGGTGATCCAATTCTAGGTTTGCAGACTCTATGCTCTCGACTTCAAACAGGACGGACTTCCTGGATACTTGCACCTCAGTGGTTTTCAAGGGATAGTAGTGACATGATGTCATCGCAAATTCTCCGGACGACATTCGCCAGTCGTTCCGCGACGTCTCTGGGGACTTGAACCCATCTGCACCGGTTGAGAGTTGAAACAACAGGGAGAGGTCTAGTCGACATGGAGCCAATCAAGAGCTTACTTGCACAGGATTTAGTTGCGCGGAATACCGAGGTAGAGATCACTCCCGAACAGGTTCGTACGCAAGTACGGCGCATTGTGACAAGCCCTCTCTTCGCCCAATCGGAACGGCTCAGTCGATTTCTCTCACTTGCGGTGGAGATGACACTTGAAGGCAGGATGGAGCAACTGAAGGAATACCTGGTTGGTACCGAAGTGTACGGCCGCCCGGCTTCTTACGACCCCAGTCAGGATTCCATTGTGCGCACAGAGGCTCGTCGCCTCCGCACGAAGCTAAAGAGTTACTACGACGATGCTGGCAGTCACGACCCCATCTTCGTCTACTTCCGGCCCGGCAGTTACGTCCCCCTTTTTCGCCATAATCGCTCAGAAGAATCTATAGAGACTATGTCGCCAGTAGCAGATTCGCTCCTGGCAGAGGGACGCGGCGTCGGTGTGGCTGTTATTCCGTTCGCGGACTTGTCGGGAACACCTCTTTCTTCAGCCTGCGCCAGGGGCATTACCGATGAGCTAACGCATGCGTTAACTCACACCGACGGTCTTAACGTTGCCTCCACTTCCGCTGTAGCGCAGGCCATGGCATCACCCTGGGATGTACCTGGCCTTCTTGCCCAGTTAGGTGTGGCCAGCGCACTCGAAGGCACGGTACGCGAAGAAAACGGAAAGCTGCGGATCGGAATCCGCGTCGTCTACTCGGATGGATTTCCGTCAACCGCGCACCGGTTCGAAACTCTAGCGGATGCGCACAGCCTGTCCAGTGTGCAAGAACAGATTGCCGTAGCATTCATCAGCAGGGCACGTCCGGAGCAGTCGTCGATACGCAAGCGCACTGCAACTGCTGGCGCGTTGATGCTTGCCGTTTACCCCTTGGTGATTCGCGCTGAAACGCTACTCGATGAAGGCTCATCGGCTGACCTTCAGGAGGCGTTACTCAAGTTCTGCGAGGCTGCCGATCGTGCTCCAACCTTTGCGCGCCCGTATTGCGGCATCGCGATGTGCCAGATGGAATTAGCCCTGCGCGGTGCGGCCCCTTCGCGCGAATTCATCACGCACGCTCGCATAGCCACGCAAAAAGCGGTCGCACTCGATCCAGAAATGTTCGGAAGCCTGGTAACTTTAGCCTGTACGCAAGCGCTGGACTGGAAGTGGCAAGATGCAGCCAACAACTTCACCAAGGCATCCAGCCTCGGTGTACACGCCGCGACTTCCCGCGCGCTATCGCTTTTTCTCATTGCCATGGGGCAAACCAATGAGGGTTTGCGGCATCTTGAAATTTCGCAACGCCTAGATCCGTTTTCGAATCGACAGAAGGCCGGACGCTGGAAGGCATTTCATCTGACGCGGCAATTCCGCGAAGCTGAGATAGCCTATCTCAAACCGCTACTGTGGGGTCCATTGCCGATTGAATCGCATATTTACATGGCATTGATTTATGCGCATATGAACCGATCGCACCAAGCTCTTGGGATTGTAGAAAAGATTCGTCCCGAGAGCAATGTCCGTATTCCCCTGCAGGCTACCTTCGCGGAGATCTTCGCGCTCTGCGGCCTTATGTTGGAGGCCGAGGGCATCGTTGCGGAGTTTGACCTGCTTACGGAGGATTCATTGTTGAGCAGCTATCGTCGCGCCTTGCTGGCCATTGCTCTGCAAAGAAAAGAGCAAGCACTTGCCTTTCTGGTTAAGGCTCTCGAAGCACACGAAGCGGAACTCGTCTGGATGAAGATGGAACCTAGGCTTGACCCTCTCCGGGATGAGCCAGAGTTTAGCCGAATCTTGCGCGCGGTCTTTGCACAGGGCTAACCAAATGCTCCAAGCATAAGCAAGCGCGCTCCGCACCAACCGACAGATGGTACTCTCTCCTTTCCTCCTGCTAACCTCCCTCATTTCTCTTGTCTGCATTCTCCTACTCACAGTGAGATCACCCTTCATAACCTTCAGTATTCACATCAGCAACGTCACACTGTAGATGCGCGGCTGACTCCGCGCTCCAGCTATCGGGCGCAACGTCAAATGCGCACATCTTGCATGCTGCCTGAAGCTGTCACCATATGGATGAGTGATCGCCTGACATCGAATCGGAGTGGCGTATTCGGCATATCGATCCGATAGCGCGCTCTATATGGAGAATACGATGAATGCACTTGAAAAGCAGACACGTAATTGCCACCTACGCGCACCGCAATCGAAGAATCAGGTCCTCGAGATCGGAAAAATCGCACCATATCTCGCAAAGGCCCTTTATTATTCGTTTCTTCTATTGTTGCTTTTCCCTCCCGCACGCCTCTTTGCACAGTTGCCTTCGCAGCACGAACGATGGATTGGTACGTGGGAAGAAGAATCCGGCAAGGGGCAGGTTTACGATTTCCGATTCAGGTCGGATGGAGAACTGCGGGTAGAGAAATCTACCGGAACAGAACTGTTGAAGCAGAACTTTACGTGGACTGCGCAAGGGCCGGATCTGCAAATCAGAGGGGATCATCTCGGCGCGATTCCCGAGTTGAGCGACGCACGACTGATCCAGGCCGGCGAGCAACGTTATCTGTTCACGCCTTATCCGGGAGAAACGATTCAGGTACGCCGTTCGTTTACTGTAGTTTCCTGGCTACATGCAGCATTCTTGTTTTGCATTGTGTTTTTAGGCAATGAACTGTGCAGACGCTATCGATTGGCACCCTATATCGTTTATTTCGTGCTTCCCATCGTCCTGATCCCAATCTTTCTTCATTCGGGGTTCGACAGCGTCTTCCGATGGACCAAGTTGTATTCTGCGGTTGTTGGTGCAGTCTTCTTCACCATCTTCCGCTTCCACGGTCTCCATCGCTTCCGGTGGGCGAAGATTGCCGTCGCAGTCATTTTGGCAGTCAACATCCTTGAGGCGTGCACGCAGGATTTCAACGCGGGACATGTGCCCAATCTACTAAACGCCTGCGCAGGCCTGCTCAATATTGTGACGATCTCGCGTTGGTGCGGATTGAAACGCGATGAAGCGACGCCTCATGACATGTTGTGGCCGGGGATGACCACCTTCTGGATTGTGGCTTACGACATCTGGAACATTACGTTCGTCTATCTGAACTTTCCTAACACGGTGTTATTTACCATGATAATCGTGATCGCACCCACGCTGGCGGCGTTCGTCGTTAAGAAGGGCACGTGGATGCAGGCGCGGGCCTATACGCTGGCTATCTACATGATCTATATTTTCAGCCTCAAGGCCGTCGCCGACCACTTCTTCAATCTGCAATTCACGCTTCCCTTGCCGCGCAGTGGAGCGTTAGCTCTGTTACTCGCGTTACTGAGTCTCAGTACGAATCTGATCTACGCCATCCTTCATTTTCGGTGGAGATTCACAGGGTCGTCTCCAACGCGCCTTGAGATAGGGCAGAGCGAGAGCGTTCTCTAAGCCGAGAGCTGCCATCACAGTGTTCCGAAATGCTGACACATGGAGTGAGTGCGATTATGGCAAATCGAAAGTATCGAACCGTTGCGGTTCCCTTGACCACCCTGACATGCGCGGCTGGTCTGTTCTTCATTATTCAAGGTTGCTGGAGCTCCTGGGAGGGGAAAAAGGACGAGCAGAAGACCGACGACGCTTATCTGCGTGCCGACATGACTCCGCTCAGCACGCGCGTGTCCGGGACAGTGCGCAAGATTGATGTCGAAGATTACCAGAGCGTCAAAGCAGGACAACTTCTTATCGAGTTGAATGATGACGACTATCAGGCTGTACTGTCCGAAGCGAAGGCGGCGCTCGCTGCGGCTCAAGCCGAGTGGGAGACAAATCAGTCAACAAAATACATCCAGGAAGCGAAGATTCAGGGTGCGGAGACAGGAGTAACGCAGGCTCTGGCCGCAGTCGAAGCAGCCAAGGCAGGCGTTGATGCGGCACATGCCGACGTCGAACGCACACAACTAGAGCTGAAGCGGCAGGAGACCCTACTTGCATCGAAGGCCAGCACGCGTCAGATGCTGGAGTTGGCAGTTGCCGACGCTCAGCGCTTCTCAGGACTATTGGAGAGTCGCAAGGCGGACCTTGCGCGCGCACAGGCAGCATGGGCAAGCAGCAAGAGCTTACTGGATGCTGAGAAGCGTCAGCGCGCCGCGCTCGATACACGTGACGCTGCATATCGAGCAAACATTGCAGCGCGTGAGGCAGCCATTGTCGTGGCGACAGTGAACCTTGGTTACACAAAAATCTATGCACCCGTCGATGGAACGGTGGGAGAACGGCATGTACAGGTTGGGCAACTCGTATCGCCGGGCAAGCAACTGGTGGACCTGGTGAAGGGCGGTAACTGGGTACAAGCCAATTATAAGGAGACACAACTTACCAATATTCGAAGAGGAGATCGCGCGGATATCCGCATCGACAGCTTCCCGGGACGAGTCCTGCACGGGACGGTCGCTGAAATTGCGCCCGCAAGCGGGTCTCAGTTTGCACTGCTGCCTCCGGACAACGCTACGGGAAACTTCACAAAAGTGGTGCAGCGCATTCCTGTGAAGGTTATTCTCGACACGAACCATTCGCTCCAAGGCCAGTTGCGTCCTGGGCTCTCCACCATCGTCACAATTTATGCGACAGGAAAGCACAATAGCAGCGGAGGCTCAGCCCATGACTGACGCAACTCCAGAGACATCTGTGAGCGAGACCGCTGCAAACGGCGTTGTGCTTACAACGCACCCCGTCCTAGGCATCCTCGGCGTCTTGCTAGGTGCGACAATCGCCACCTGCACAGGGCGTCTGATCAGTGTGGGTCTTGGCGATGTGCGCGGTGCGCTGCATCTCGGAATGGATGAGGCTTCGTGGATAGGTACGGCTTTCAACGCGGCACTCATGTTCATTGGGCCATTCTCGGTATACCTGGGTGGGTTGCTTGGCGTCCGGCGCGTGTTGCTGGCCTGCGGGGCTATCTTCACTGTGCTCAGCATGACGCTTCCGTTTGTAAGCACTGTGCCCGCCATGGTGCCACTGCTCATTCTTTCAGGGCTCACGGCGGGAACCTTCTATCCGCTCACGCTCGCCTTTGTGCTGCGCAGTCTTCCGATGCGCTATGCGCTGCTGGGCATTGCTATGTACGCGGTCGACATCCTCTTCACCACAAATGTGGCAGTCTCGCTGGAGGCATGGTATGTTGGCCATCTGTCATGGCGCTGGATCTATTGGAATAGTGCGCTCCTGACGCCTGCCATGATGGCGCTAATCTATTTTGGTGTACCGCAGCAACCCTTGCCACAATCCAAGCCCGGACAGTCGAAGCCGAATTGGCGCGGCTTCCTGTATGTGAGCCTTGGATTTTCTCTTCTCTATGTGGCGCTCGATCAGGGCCAGCGGCTCGACTGGCTACAGTCGGGAACAATTGTGGCTTTTAGTTCCGCAGGCCTATTCCTATTGGGGGTAGCGGTGGTACGCCGGAGCCGTGTTCCGAATCCACTCATCAACCTTCGCTTCCTTGTCAGACGCAATACAGCGATGCTCACCCTGATTCTCATTTTCTTTCGCTTCGTGATGCTTGCATCTGTGGTTGCCATCCCCAGCTATTTGACATCCATTCAAGGCTACAGAGCCCTGCAAACTGGCCCCGTGCTTTTGTGGCTGGCAATTCCGCAAGCACTCCTCGGCTTGTTAGCCATCTACCTGCTGCGATATATCGATGCCAGGTTAGTGCTTGCGATCGGATTTATGTTGGTCGGTATTGCCTGCGTCATGAACGCGCGGTTGACCTCCGCCTGGGTAGGGAACAACTTCGCCGCGTCGCAGCTTGTGATGGCCCTCGGACTCGCCCTTGCATTTAACGGAATGGTGGGAGCTATCCTGCTCGAAGTATTGAATACCGGAGCACTAGACCACCCGATTGACGTTCTAACTTTTTCAGGATTCTTTCAAACCGTTCGCCTGTTCGGTGGAGAAATAGGTGCTGCATTCATTCAGCATTTCATTCCCACACGCGAGCAGTTCCATTCGAACATTCTTGGCTTAGGCCTCCATTTGGGCGGTACGGTAACTGATGAACGCTTACTTGGTATGAGTATGGGGTTGTCTTCCCACTCATCCGACATGCCGGAGGCCGTTGGCAGAGCAGCACTCATCCTTGGCCTACAAGTCAGGAAACAAGCCTTTACGCTTGCCATCACCGACAGTTTTCTACTGATTGCCTGGGGCGCGCTTTGTGCCCTAATCGCAGTTGCCTGCATGGCCAAAGTTTCTACCCAGTATAAGCATGTCGTCGCGGATGAAACTCCATCCGCCTAGAACAGTGAAAACAGGAGGGCGTAAAGTGATCTATACCGAGAAGCTTCTCAATAGGCGAAAGAAAGTGCGCACGATCTGGTGCGCCAGGATTTTGTCTACGCTCGTCTTGCTGCCGACTTATATCATGACATATGCGCAAACATCCACACCTGCTGCACCGCCTGTAACGCTAAACCTGCAACAAGCCATCGAGCTTGCACTCAAGCAAAACAACAGCCTACGTCTGGCCAGGCTTGCAGTTGAAGAGAGTCGGCAGAAGAAAGTTATCGCACGGGCAAGCTACTTTCCCCAAATCAAAAACGAGTCCGCCTTCCTGCATCTTACCGAACTGGCAGGAGTCACTATCCCTGCAGGCGCTTTCGGTGTGCCTTCAAGCACCGGCCCAATCCCAGGGAGAACCATCTCCATTGCGCAGGGCTCATTGACAACCTACACGAGTGGAACCGGCTTGACACAGCCGGTAACGCAGATGTTCAAGATTTACGAGGCCAATCGTGCCGCAACAGCGGATCTTCACAGTGCAGGAATTCGTGCCGAGGATACGACCAACGCCGTAGTATTGGCGGTGCGCCAAGTCTACTATGGAATTCTGATTGCCGAGCAAAAGCGCGCGGCGGCGCAGGAGAGCATGAATGCCTTCAAGCTCAAGTCTGAGGAAAGCACAAACGCAGTAGCCGAGGGACGAGCGCTTGAAGTTGCGGCACTTGAGGCTAGGGCATCTGTTATCAACGCACAACAAGAACTGTTGACACTCGACCTCGAGATCTCCGACCTTTACGCCAGGTTCAATGAGTTGCTTGATATCCCTTTAGATGCAAAGCCACATCTGGATCATGACGTCGCTGCACCACCACTTATAGTCCCATCCCGCGAGGAAGCTATTCGACTTGCGCGCGGACAGAGCCCCGATGTACGAACTGCACAACAGGCCGTTATTAAAGCCTATGCAGGACTGGCGGCAGCTAAAGACGCTTATATTCCCGATGTAACGGGGCTGTCGCGTTACAGCTATCAGAGCGGTGTCCCATTTCTTGTCCACAATTTTGGCACCTTCGGATTCAGCTTGACCTATGAGCTGTTCGACGGAGGAAAACGCATTGCAGCCGTCAAAGAAGCTCACATAGTTCTTTCTGAAGCGGAACTGAACCTGCGCCGCGTTCAGGATGCGACCGACGTCAAGATTCGTGCTGCATATGACAAAGTGGCACGCATGGAGAATCTTACGAAGGTCGCAGATCAAATGTGCAACGTCCGGAGCGAGGCCGCACGTCTGGCCGATCAAATGTTCGAGCAGGACGCAGTACTGGCGTCGGCAAAGGCCGATGCGCATGCAAAGAACACTTCGGCACAAGCGTCGTTGCTTGAAGCGCAGTTAGGTCTGTCGCTCGCGCAAGGGGAACTGCTCCGTACCATTGGGCGCTTGGCCAACTGAGTTCGCCTGGGTCGCGCTGGCTTGCTCCACATGGACCATTCAAAAGAGCTTGCCCAGTGTGAAGAAGACCTTTCTTCTGCCTGCATCTCCAGCCGATCCTGCTAGAGTGATGACGCCAAACGGAGTGGACGCGACCACTCCTCCCACGACATCCTGCCGGAGAACTGCGCGGTTCTCCGGCGACCAAATTTCGCCCGCCTCGTAGGCTCCTGTCAGGTAGAGACCTTGTCCAAGCCCCGACGGGAGCGCAGCAATCCTCCGCAGGTATCCGCCGCGGATTAGATAATTGTCCGTGCCCCGATACTCGTCGATGGAAGAGGCGGAAAGCCGGAGAGGGCCGCCCAAGGTAAACCGGAAGGGATCGGCAACACCGTGGCGAAAAAAGTTTTCCACTCCAACGCGAATGCCCAGAACGTTCTTCTCGTGGAGCATCTGCGTTTTCGATATAGCAAGCTGTGCCATGGGAGCTGTCTGACTGGACGTGGCGTCAAACAAGCTTCCAATAGAAGCGTCCAGGCGCATGCCTTGCGGCGACACCGCTCCAGTCAACGCACTGTCGTATGTGAAATGAAGAGCGCCGGTTTGTGCCGTTCCGGTAATATTTCTGCGACCATCTACCCCGCTTACCAGTTGCCACCGCACGGACTCAGCGTGCCACTCTGCGGCCAGTTGCGACCGTCTGTTGAAGGTCTTGCCAAAATCTACGCCGCCACCCGCATTTTGCTCAAACCTTTCGGCAATGCGCCGTTGCTGCTCCCAGAGATAAACGGGGTGACGCATGATGTCTAGATGCGGCTGGACGAAGAACCCTGAGGCAACCGGCCGATAGTACTCGATGCGTCCTTGTGTCAAAAAACCGAATCCTCCGTTGACGCGGAGTTCCGAACCGTAGCCTCCAAGATCTTGGTCAATAAACCGAAAGTCGATTGTATTGCGCGTCACGTTCGAAGTGCTTGCAGCGATCTCAGCTCCAATAATCAGATACGGCGGTCCATTGCGAACATCGCCCAGATGCACAAGAAGGCCTGTACCTGACTCTCGCGCGGTGCCTGAGGCTGGCTCCCGTATTTGCGGAGGAAAGATTCCAAAAGAAACTTCATGGGCTCCGCTGCCTTCGACAGATCGAAACGCGCGCGTGATGGTGTTTGCTTCGAAAGGCTTGTCTTTGAGTTTTGCCAGAGCATTTCCAGCGTCTCGTCTGAGTGGTTCCGAACCGCCTTCCAGACGTATGGCAAGCAGTCGTCCCGGCGGCGGTGTCCGTCTCGCTTCTCGACCTCGCAGATAAACTTCCCAATCTGCTTCAGACAACCTCAATGCCAGAAGATGATCTCGTTGCCTCTCCGCAGCCTGATATCCCTTTTCTATCAGTTCGTGGGCCTTCAAATAGTCTGCCGTCGTGTAACCTTCAGTCTGTGCCCGGACAACAAGGTCTGCGCGTGCTATGCCGAGGCGCTCGGTTTTTGCGATACCCGCTGACATAGCCCGCGACACGATCCCGAGTATGGAATCCATATCCGCTTCGCCGAGCGGTGCAGCCTCTAGGTGGACAGCAATTACAATGTCAGCCTGTAGCTCAGTGCGCGTAATGTCGGTCGGAAGATTATTCGTCAATCCGCCGTCGACCAGATAGTGATCTCGATAATGCACCGGCGCGAATACTCCAGGAATCGAAATTGATGCGCGCACCGCTTCGGACATCGAACCGCCCCTGAAGACCACCGGTTCAAGCGTGTTCAAGTCCGTCGCTACACAGCGAAATGGGATGGGCAGACGATTGAAATCACCATCGATGCTGATGTTTCCGCCAAACTGCTCGCGCAGGAGTGCGTTCAATTCTGAGTCTGAAAGAATCGCGTTGCGAAAACCGATTCCATTCTTCAAGCCTAGGGTGACTCCTTGGGGAAGATCCCGCCGGTCCTGACGGCGTCTATATCCGATTTGATCGTAGGGGGTCTGCAGACTGAAGATGCTACTGAACAGATCGTTGGTCGCAAGTTTGCGAAGCTCCTGAGGGCTCTTTCCTGTTGCGTAAAGTCCGCCAATCAAAGCTCCCATGCTCGTACCGGCAATGCGATCAACCGGAATGTGATTCTCTTCAAGCCAGAGCAGTACTCCGATGTGCGCGAGTCCGAGTGCACCTCCGCCTTCAAGCACCAAACCAATAGATTTCCTTCCCGTCGGCACAGCGGTGGGGAGAGGGGCCAGCGCCCGAACTTCTGGAAGTCGCTCGGGTAGTGAGGGCGAATCGTGCGTAGCGTTCGGCGCAATTGTGCCGGGAATATCTTGCCCGCACAACCATTGCGATGTGCTCAGCAAAAACAGCGGCAGGACGAAAGAAGAAAGACGGATGAACCGATACAGAGCCAAAGCCGCGACTCTCTCCATGTACATCTCCTTGTTCGCGTGAAATTCGTCCGAAGCATACTTCAGAAACCGCAATTGTCTGTAAACAATGAAAACGTCCGTCTTGCGAGGAGGTTTCGAGCCTAGTCAAGTAAAAGTGGTAGAGACACAGCGCGGTTGCTTAGCTGCGTCATCTGCAGTGTGTTCTCTGGTCATGCGCGCAAGTTAACTGTCACGTGGCTCAGTTGTGGATCTTCTTGTCCTGTGCTGCACAATATGTAGTCCGAATCGTTCGACTGCCTGTTCTTCGTTCAAGAGTTGGTCGGAAACTGGAAGGCCTGCATAGCGCCAGCCGGTAAGTCCATCCTCTAGAACCCATACGTCGGTAATTCCTCTCCGTTGCATGGCCATAGCGACTCGGGCACTTCTGAATTGCCCAGATGTAGAGCAATAAATGACGAAGCACATGCCCGGTCGCGCAACGATTGTCGAACGGTTCCGCAAGTGGCGCGGGTCAATCCGGATAGCCCCTGGGATACCCGACTCTGGAGCTATCTCAGTTTGAAAATTGAGCAGATCGATCAACACGATTGAATCTCCTTCGGTCTCCAGTCTGGTTTGCAGCAGAGCGGCGGAGATTCGTTTCATCTTCAATCTGCGCAACATGCGTATAACCTCAATCAATCGCCACGCAATAAAAAGGGCGACAGGCATGCCGACACATAGAATTACCAGTTGGCCTGAAATTTTCACTAACGCGAGCGCGGGGTCGACCTGATTTGCAAAACACATCCCAAGCGCAATATAGAATCCCGACCACAAAAAAGCTCCTGCGCTGTCGAATGCAATGAAAGCGATCCGTCCTGCTCCTTCCATTCCTGCGAGTGGAGGTAGAATCCCGTCCAGTCCGGGGACGAATTTTGCTACTACCAGAAGGTAAGCCCCATGGCGGGCAAAAAGCTTCCTGGACCGGCCAGCAGTGCGCCCCGGATCGTCCGACAGAGAGGTGAAGAACTTGAGGATTCCTCTTCCCCAGTGTCTGCCAATCTCAAACCAGACAAGGTCGCCCGCCAGGCATCCCACCACGGACACAAGTAGGACTGCCGAAACACTTAGCCTCGACTCGCGCGCCATCACCCCTGCAGTAATAAGAAGCAACAGAGCCGGAACGGGAAGACACAGTTGGCGTGCAAAGACACTCATGCCGAGGACGGAATAGGTGAGAGGCAAATCTCTGAGCATGGGGGAAGTCCACTCCAGAAGGATTCAGCTTCTAGGGTGGCATATACATGACCTACAAATAGTTGTGTAACCGTTAGCTCACGGTGATGAGACTACGTGCAACCTGTGTATCCATCGATGCCCTCCGCTCGCCCTCGATGCCGGTATTGCGCTTTCCCAGCAGGGGTCGACTGAAAGCTGGGACCGGCAACCTTGTAAAGCCGATTGAGGGTTAACGTCCAATTGGAAGTGTCGCCGGTTGCACCTGGGAATGAGGAGGGGATGATGGATAGACCGAGAAATGGTTCGCTGGCCTTCAAGCACGGGAATCGGGGGAGCCGCTCAATCCATTTCGTCGTTTTCCAGAAGTGATTTCTACAGGGAGATCACATGGCCATTGTCAAAAAAACCGGCCGGTTGTCGAGTTTACTATACCTGATCGCGTCGATTCCTGGCCTCTTCGCACTCCTATATGTCCCAGGCAAGCTTTTTGTAAAAGGGAATCCCGCGGCCACTTTTCACAACATCGCTGCGTCCGAGACGCTTTTCCGTCTTGGAATCTTCGCGGACGTTGCCGGTCAGACACTCTTCCTTCTTGTCGCCTTGTCCCTGTACCAGTTGCTCAAAGAAGTCAACCAGCGACACGCCCTGCTCATGCTGATTCTTATCGTGGTCTCCGTTCCCATAGCATTTGCCAATGAACTGAACTCGGTCGCTGCTTTGATCCTCGCGCGCGGAGCAGATTTCCTCTCGGTCTTCAATGAACCTCAGCGCATTGCGTTGATGAGGCTGTTCCTCAATCTGCGTGGAGCAGGGTTTGATGTGGCCGGCATCTTTTGGGGGCTCTGGCTTTCCGCTTGGCCTTCTCGTATACCACTCGAACTTTATCCCGCGCTTTCTTGGCATCATGCTCATGGTTGCCCGATTGGGCATCAAGGTTCTTCGCGGCAACAAAGCTATGTGTTTCACGAAGCATAATAAGAGCACCCCCTAGTCTTTCTTTTCACGTCAAAAAGAACTATTGGCATTGCTTTGGATGCGACCGCGGCAGGGACGCCATTGCGCTCACACGCGATATCCTCAGAGTTGATTTCAAAGCAACTACCGGCTGGTTTTCAAGCCAGCTTCATTTGAGGTCAATACAGCTCAACAGATGGCCTGCTCCCGAAAACCCGCACAGATCTGACTACGAAAGCGCAAATTGGAGAAGGTGCGGAAGATATTGAGGAGTATGCACACCGAAGCGCAGATGATTGCGTCGGTCAAGCAGATGGAAGCGGCCGGAAGGCCGAGGATGTGGCCCGCGAGGTTGAGGCCCCAGCGCACACGATCTATGCATGGAAGCTGAAGTACGGTGGCATGGACGTGAGCGAAGCGCAGGAGGCCATCCAAACAAACCTAACTCAAGTCGCAGCAGGTGCGTTGAAAACGGGCACGTAGCGAGTCAGCCAATGTCTGGCAATCCAAGCAGTTCGAATTCCAACGGTTTGCATATTTGGCGGGTTTGTAAATGCCTTACCGGTCTTGTAACACTCATCGAGTCGCCAATACCACTTTTTTCTGAACAAAGCCATGTTTGTCCGAAGTGGACGCCATTCCTGATTTGGCACTGCTTGTAATTTTTAATGCCCTTACGCGACTACGCCACCTACTCCATCGCGATAACCAGCTGATAGGATCAAGCCACTTTGCGTCGCGGTTGCGACGCGGGGTTGCCATCGGCCTGCACAAGGCCTATGCGCAGCAACATGAGCTCTTCCCCGCTCTCACAGGAAGGAGAAAACAAGATGGCAGCGAGAATCGTTTCGCAGGTTGCAACAATCGTCATCCGAGTTTCTCGATTGCCTTTAGGAGTCTGCTTCCCACACATCAATTTGTAATCGCGGTTCAACCAGCAAGAAACTGATGCAGCACATACGCCTGAAGATTTCAGGGTCTTACTGTCCCTTCGGGGCGGTGCGTGGCTCATCGTGTTGCAGTGCTTGCTTTGCGACAATGCAAACGCTGTCCTGAACGATGCTCCGCCATTGACGAAATGGCAGCACGTTCAACTCAAGATTCTTGGCTTGGTTGATTGAGGAGGTTTACCGATGCGTATTTATCTTGGTGCCGTGCGCCATTCACGGATGGCTCTACGTCCTGCACTGTTGACAGCAAGTGTGATCTTGGGGTTGCTTCTGGCTGACGCCAAGACAGCATGGGCCCTGTTCACCATCGTATACGATGGCACGAAGATTCAGTTGGCTACTGGAACACTGACCAATCCCAGTGGATTGGCGTTGGACCTGAATGGAAACTTATACATTGCCGACTACGACAATACCGCGAATGCTAATTGTCAAATCTTGAAAGTTCTTCCCAACGGCTCTGTCAGCCGGCTTGACAACAATGGCAGTTTTAACGGAGTCGGCGCTCTGAAAGCTGCTCACCACTTGGTGGTCGATTCTTCCGGGAACCTCTATATTGCGGATACGGGCAACAATCGAATTGTCAAGGTGATCCCTAGCGGAACGGCCAGCGTGGTGAGTACGGGAAGCTATTCCTTGAACGCTCCGCAGGGTGTAGCGATCGATGCGTTGGGAAATATTTTCATCGCCGATACCGGGAACAATCGGATACTTGAAGTCACATCGAGCGGGACATCACTGTTCAGCACCACTGTCGCTAGCACAGCCCTGAGTTCTCCGGTTGCGCTTGCAACGGACATCTATAACGATCTATTTATCGTGGATAAAGGGAACAACCGGGTAGTCGAGATTACGGCGGCACCTGCTTTGCAGGGCTCTGTAATTGGCACCTACCAAAGCTTGGCTGCTCCTGTCGATGTAGCCGTAGGCAATAATGGGATCATCTACATCGCTGACGGAAGCACCCAGGTGCGGGTAGCGCTTCACGATCCGCAGGGCGATGAGTACGATCTTTTCAGTGATGATCTGAATTCGAATTTCGGTGTTCCTTCGGCCATCGCCACCGATTCCAAAGGCGGTTTCTATCTTACCGATACTGAGAGCGGCAATGTGAATTTGTTTCATCAGGGGTCGGCTGACTTCGGACACGTTCAACTTGGCAGCTCCGGAACCCCTGAAACACTGAACTTTGTCATTAATGCAACAACCACCGTAACCGGCGTTGCCATCTACACCACCGGCACGCAAAATCTTGATTTCACTATTGCCGCGAATAGCGGAACCCCTTGTATCACAAGCAGCAGCGGCATCACTTGCACGGTGAATGTCCAGTTCACACCCACTGCAGCAGGATTGCGTCGGGGCGCATTGGTCCTCTCCTATGACAATGAGTTTCTAGGTTCAGGCAACTTCACGGTGCCGCTTTTTGGTGTGGGAGATGCTCCGGTTGCGACACTCGCGCCAGGTATTGCCAGCCCCGTGAGCACAGGCAGCCTCAGCTTTACAAACCCATTCAAACCCTTCCAGACCGCCTACGATGGCGTGGGAAATATCTACGCTACAGATACGGCCAACAATCGGGTCTTGAAGATTCCAGCAGGAGGCGGAGCCGCTACCGTCGTGAACATTCCGACGTTGCCGTCTCCGGCGACGATCCTTCACCCCACCGGAATCGCCATCGATGGCGCAGGCAACCTGTTCGTCGCAGATGCTGGCAATAACCGCATTGTGGAAATCACCGCCACCGGAGCATCTGAAATCATCAATATTATTGGAGCCTTTAGCGGCTTCAACAACCCACAATCTCTCTTCATCAATAGCCAAGGAGATCTGATTGTAGATGACGCCGGCAATAACCGTATTGTGGATCTCACAATCTCCTACGCAGCCTCAAGCGACAACACGCTAGATATCGTAGGCGCCTACACCCTGTCCACCGGCCTCTATTCTCTCGCGACCGGGACTGCGTCGGGCAGCCCTTACAACTATTCGACAAGCGCGATTATGGACGTCAACGACAATCTATTTGTTGCGGACGACGTCAATAATCGGGTCATCAAAATCGACCGTTTCGGCAAGTCTTCTTTGGTAGACTTCTCTTCACTAAGCGGCTCACTGACAACGCCTCACAGTCTGGCCTTTGATCCTATGGGCAATCTCTATGTCATGGATGGAGGCGGCTCCCAGGGAGCACAAAGAGTGATTCAGCAATTTACCACCGGAACCAACAATATTTTGGCTTTCACGGGAAGCGCCCTCGGCACCAGCCCGAATCAGATTGCTGTTGATAACGGTGGGAACGTTTTAGTCTCCGATTACAGCACGACAAGTGGACGTTTGCTGTTCATCAACAGTGGAGTATCTTCCTTCACCTATCCCACCGTGCAACAGGGGGCAACCGGTGCAACGCAGACCGCGACAGTGACCAATCTTGGCGATCTGCCTCTGATCTTCTCCGCCAATCCAACCTACACGGCAAGCTTCTCGCAAAACGCCAGCGACACCAATCTATGCACCTCTGAGACCAGCCTATCGGTTGGAATCAATTGCGATGTTTCCATTGTCTTTACCCCGCAGTCAATCGGCAACCTGAGCGCGAATATCGCTGTAACCGACAACACGCAGAACGTTGGAGGCTCAACGCAACTGATCCAGGTTTCCGGCACAGCCACCAATCCGGCCGATAGCACCAGCACGGCGCTCAGCTTCAGCCCTACCGGAGGTACCTATACTTACGGTCAAGCGTTATCGATCACCGCTACCGTCTCGGATACGGCCACCGGTCACACCAGCCTGCTTCCTACGGGTACGGTCAACATCACAGACGCTTACGGGAACACGACTGCCACATTGAATGGATCCGTTTCACTCAGTGCCGGCGTTGCAACCATTTCGAATGTAGTGTTGCCCCCCTCAGCCTCGCCGCATACGATCACGGCAGCTTACTCCGGTGTAACCAACACATTTGCAACAAGCAATCACAGCAGCAATATCACCGTCAGTCAGGCTAGTGTTTTGATTGCCGGTACATCGGTCTCACTTGCGCCAGGAACTGCCGGCGCAAGCACGATCACGCTCACGCCTTCCACTTCCGGCGGAATAGCCCCCACAGGCAGCGTCACCTACACATTGGCCAATGGATCGAATACCACCGTAGCGAGTGGATCCGTTGTGCTGACTGCTGGAAGCGGCAATACAGCGACAGCTTCTGTGCCTGTTGGAAGCACCTTGTCGCCGGGGACCTATACGCTCTCCATCAGCTACGCTGGAGATACAAACTATCAATCGGGAACGAGTCCTCAGATCGCAGTAACAATCGCGCAGATCACGCCAGCCATTACTTGGACCCCGTCAACTTCCATCACCTACGGAACTACACTCTCTGGGTTATTAACGGCAACCGCTTCCAATGGCGGGAATAGTATTCCTGGAACCTTTACTTTCACAGCTACACCTTCAGGTGGAACGGCCTCGCAAGTAACCACCTCGACGATTCTGGTCGCGGGCAACTACACACTGACAGCAACCTTTACGCCAACCAGTACGACGACTTACACCACTAAAACGGCGACCGCATCTCTGACGGTCTCAAAGGCGACCTCCGCCGTAACCCTGGTATCAAGCCTCAATCCGGCGATAGTGACCAGCGCTGTCTCCTTTACGGCTACGCTCAGCTCGTCGTCTGGTACACCATCCGGAACTGTCAGCTTTTACGATGGAACAACACTGCTGGGCTCAGTTACGTTATCGAGCCTGCGCGCTGTCTACACAACATCGAGCTTGGCAACCGGCACGCACAGCATCACCACCGTCTATTCGGGAGACAACAACTTTCTTAGCGTAACGAGTTCAGCCGTTGCGGAGCTGGTTCAAGACTTCACCATCTCCACACCAACATCCGGCACCACCAACACCCCAACGGCAACAGTTACGCCCGGAGGTACGGCAACATACACACTGAACATTGGGCCGTCGGTGGGTACGGTATTTCCCGCTCCTGTAACCTTATCGCTCTCCGGGTTACCGCCCGGCGCAACCGGCGCGCTGAGCCCGACCATACTTCCAGCGGGCAGCAGCTTGAGCACCGTTACGCTGACCATTCAGTTGCCGCAGCAAACCGCGCAATTGGAGCGCAAAGCAAGCCCCTTGCGAGGTGTGCCGCTCGTGCTCGGTGTCCTGCTTCTTCCCTTCGCACGCAAGTGGCGTCGCGCAGGCAAAGAGATGGCAATGTCTTTGACTTTGCTGCTGGTGCTGGCCATTTGCGCCACGGCTTCTGTGGGATTGAGTGGATGCTCTTCAACCAACGGTTTTTTTGCTCAGGCTCAAACCACGTACACGGTTACGATCACGGCGACGAGCGGCAGCCTGTCGCACTCTACCAACGTCACGCTCACGGTCGAGTAAAGGAGAAACGAAATGCGTATTCGCAAATTTACCTGGCTACTCGCCGCATGCGTATTGCTCGGAAGCATACTTGAGGTTCATGCACAGGAGCAGAAGCCCGCACGCAATTCGGAGGAATCACGCCTTGACATCGCCGTCACATATCAAGCGATGCTCTCCAACCCTGTTGGCAGCGAAGCACGTTTCTGGCTCCAGGGCGGCAGTGTGCAACTGCACGGACAGTTCTGGCGTGGCTTCGGAGAAGTGGCTGATATCTCCGGGGAGCACACTGGACAGGCTCGTTCCGGAGTAGGCTTAGACTTGGTTACCGCAACTTTTGGACCACGCTACACGTGGCAGAAGCCGCATCAACCGTTCTCGCTGTATGGACAGGCACTCGTAGGTGAGGCATTTGCTCTGAATAGCGTTTTCCCTGGCCCCACCGCCGCGACCGATTCCGCGAACAGTCTCGCCCTGGTCTTCGGTGGAGGGGTGAACTATCGGCTAAAGCATGGATTCTCATTGCGTGCTCTGGAAGCGGATTGGGTACGAACCCAAACACCAAATAATGCAAGCAACGTCCAGAATAACCTGCGCTTGGGCGCTGGTCTTGTGCTGCATATTCGCTGAAGTTGCACAGGCAACTCTCTGACGGGGCTATGACATGCACAGACAGGCCTACTTCCCCCTCTTGAACCGGGGCCGGAGGTAGGCACTCTGTGCGGTCATGCGGTGATGTTTTTTCAATCACCGACTGCAGGGCTTTCTTGTCCGGGCTCAAGTCCGCAACCAGCTTCCGCAGGTGAGGGCAAGAGCGTCCGGGTGTTTGCAGGTGTGCGTCTCTCAGACTCACTTCCTGCACGCTCTGGATGCGTGACTGTCCGCGCTGCCTGAGCGCAAGCCTGAAACTGCAGCTGGTCTGCCCGATGTTTTGAACCGAGTGAAAAGTTAGTGTAGCGCAGCCCATAGCTTCAGGCCTGCAAGTTCTACGCCGGAGTTTTCGAGATAGATGGCATTAGTCAGCAACTGTCTGGCCACGCCTGGGTGCTGCTCGAATATCCGATCATGGTTTCCCGCAATGACAACCTTGTATTTGTGGAGCAGCGTGCCAAGCCATTGATTGAAGTCAATAATCTCAATGGGCGTATCGCCAAAGGCCGAGAAATCCCCTGTGTGAATCAATAGGTCTCCGTCCGGCGCGCTCAGTTTGGCATGTTGGTCGTGCGTATCGCTGATGCATACAATGCGGACCTGGAGCATATAGGGATTTACTTTGTGGCACGCGTAAGAAGTTCCGGGTGGACTTCTTGCAACCAGTCCCGTACCTGCTCCTGTAAAACTGGCAGGTCTTTCATGATCTGTGCGAGGTCTGCCGGAGAAACGCCGCCAGCCAGATCATAGCTCGTTGTATTTCGTTTTTGCGAATGCAACTTGATTTTGTGTATCCACTTTTCACGCGCAGAATCTGTCTGTGTCGTCAGAGTATATTCCAGACTTTCGATTATGAGCTGATGGTGACCCTGGCCAATGGAAACCTGATAGCCACTGGCCCGCAGGGTGATGTCCACAAGTGTGAGAATGCCATTGTAGGCTGCCTGAAAGCGAAGACCGTCGGAGGAGCTTTCCACCTCCGAGTCCGCCTGCGAGCGGTCCACAATGCAGAACAGGTCGGCAATCTCCTTGGGACTGCTCGGCTCAGCCTTGTACCAACCGATTTGTGCAAGCCTCTCTATGCCCATGCTTGTCGCCGATCAGAAATACCTTCTTGCTGTCCGTCCATGATTGCAGAAAGTGGTTGCCCTTGTGAAGCCGCTTCTGCGGACCCTCGCGGGAATAGGTGGTCGGATGAACCTGCCGTCGCAACTGTTTTTCAAGCGACCCCACGGCATCGAGCACGTCATCCAGCATAGCCGCACCAATCACCATCAGATCAATATCGCTCGTCGCCTTGTCCGCGCCGCGCGCAACCGAACCGTATACGAAAGCAAAATCGACGCGGGATTTGAGAGGGTCAGAACGCTTTTAAGCAACTGGAAGACGCCGGGGGGCTTCGCCAGCAGCGCGCGCAACTCAGAGTAATCCGGATGCTTTTGGTTGACCTGATAGAAAACCTGATTGCCTCTTTGCGAGCGATTGACAAGCTCGACCCCGGCCAGCAGCGCAAACTCCCGCTGCACGGTCCCCACACTCGTTTCAATCTGGCGGATAATCTCATGAACACAAGAGGATTCGTCCGGCGCGCCAAACAGCAACGGCAATATCCTTCTCTCTGGTCCGGCCAAAGCGCAGATCGACGATAGATGTGGAGACCGTTCTCATCACGAGAACTATTGTGTCCTACTTGAGAACAGATTGGCTAATGTGGAGACTTTTTTGCCGAACACCTGTTATCCACGTATGACTACCATGATATGTATTTGTTGAGATTTGACCTAACGAAATCAGGGCTTATGCGCTGAAAGAACGAATGCCATGTGGGCGGCGATACCGAACAGTAAGGCCAAGACAGTGGCGGCTACAACAAACACTCCCATAGTTAAATTTCTCACGACGCAACTAATTTTGTTTCATACTTGATGTCGACAGGCTTAATGGAGCGACATGGAATCCTGCTTCCTTCTCTTGGCCCAGAACTCGGCTTAAACGTCTTCCCGGCATACCTGTACGGTAATCATAGACATTAACTGATCCGTCAACACTCCGTTCATAGCGCTGCAGTCCTGTATATAGGTCATGACATTCAAAAATCAACAGTATGTCAGACAGACTTTGCTGTCCAGCAATCTTATATATTTCGTCTGATCCCAAACTACTGCCGCAGTATTGATAAAAATCGTTTGCTTTGCGCCAAAGCGTATATCTGTGTTCCCTTAGCAGCAGATCAATACCTTGGCAGGCTGCATCCTTCAAAATCTGAGCACAGGCCAAACGAAATTCACTGCTCATCATCACATTACCTCCACAAAGGCCACCGCTTCCCATTGGGAAAATGTGAATATTACGGCTGGACATTGCCATTGGAATAAACGTTTCGTACCGAAAAGAGTAGCGCCAATTCCGAGAAATGGATAGATTTTTTGCGATTATTTCAGAACGGTCGTACCAAATAGAGTCAGTGTTTGCTCCCACTGATAAGCATAATCGTGCGCTCGTTCGTCCTAAGTCCACTAGTTAGGAACATTCATATGAATAGAATCTGTTGCCGATTTAGGCTTGCGTAACGTGATGACTACTCCCATTGTGTAGTTGTATTTATGATCTACAATCGGCGCTGTATTGATTTCCATCGACACAGCCTGTTGCTTGCTATCAAGCATGATGGCCGTACCAGCATAAGGTTTGCTCAGCGCTGCACTCACGCAAAATGCATCATCATCTTCCATATCACAGACAATAAACAATAGGCACTCTTCAATTTTCCTTCCGAACATTTCGGCAGCTTTTCTATTGGTAAATTCCTCCGCAGCTTGATTTGCCAGACGAATGAGTCCAAGCGAGTCGATCACGATTACAACTTCGGACATAGACTCCAGAACATGCTTCATGTACTGATGAGTCAGGTGTTCTTCTTCGCGTGTTTCCCGCGCTCCTGTAACGTCTATATATACGTAACGTAACCCCGTTGGTCGTCCTTGCGCATCCCGAATCAAAGTACGAAACATCTCATATATACGATATTCGCCAGCTTGAGTATAAAGAGCACGATGGATAATCGGAGGCTCTTCTCCTGACTGCATAATACCCATAAAGGCTTTGCGACTAAGCTCAATTTGCTCACCTGCCACGATGTCCCATGCGCTCTTGCCGACCAGTTCCTCACCCTTATTACAGTGAAGATTCCGAGCAATGCTGTTCGCATATACAATCGTCCCTTGGGCATCAAATTCAACATATGCAACTGGGATATCTTCGAGAAGATTTCTGGCCTGCTTATTTAGGTTGCTTAATCCAGATCGTGCATTGTTCGTCATGATCCCTTCCTTTGCTGTCCCTAATAAGATATCGATTTACAGAGGCGCTAGTCGTGTCCTCACCCTTACCTGTTCCAGCGTGAGAATCCTCCGTAAATTCAATATGCGAATCGCAGACTCCTGAAACGCATAGCTCATGTCCTTGTCTTCATAGGCAAGCAGAAGTGCTGGTACATTCTGACTTCGGTTGTAAATGCCGGAGGTCGTCGATCATGTAATTTTGTATTTTTTCGTGGCTCTGTTCTTTCTTGTGCATACAATGCCAGCCGTTCGATAGCAGCACATAATGTAGTGGGGGAGGGGTTTGGCTGAATGCGCTCATCATACATAGGATCATCGAGCATATCAGCGCGTTCATGAATCAAAAGGATACAGGCACAAGACCAGTGATGACGGATATAGGCGGCACAACTTTTCAATTCAATTTCAGATAACGTGTCATGAAGAACCGCTACGCATACTCTTTCTGAAAGCAGCAGATCTGAGAGTTCGATGACTCCGGATGTCATAAGGGGTTTGCTTCCAGGTTGCCAGGCAAGCAGTGAGTTGCGCATGTGCCAATGAGTTTCCGGAGTTCCGACGAAGAGTACTTGGAGCGAACCGATCATACTGCACCTCAGGAACAAGAAAATGAATTCCGCTGTATCCGGTGAATTGTCAACTATTTTTTCTCGCGTCGAAATGATTCCGCTTGGATATCTCTTGTGGATCAGCACGGCAAAAGGTCGTACAGATCAACCGAAGATCCTGCAGGCAAACTCGTGCACCGCCACAATGCGCAATATCAAAGTATGCGACCCTTTCGCCGAAATCCGAAAAGTAAGTTTTTGTGCAGCTATTCGCAAAACCCATTTCCGGAATATTCCGCATTTCAAAATGTGTCGGCATGATGGTTACTTTCTCCTTTGTTAATCTAGCCGCCAACAAGCACTGCAATAGAAAAAATGCGCAAAGAAGCATTTTGGGTGCGTTATACATATCAAACTAGAAAAGCACTATGTGACGATCGTCACATAGCGAACATCGCTCTGCATTCAGATTCAAAAAATGGCCTACTGGCCACCCACCATTGCTACTGAATTTATGAACGCACAGATCGGGTGTTCCCTATGCAGGCTTGTGGCAGCCCATATATATGACGAACGATTATTTTGAAGCGCGAACGACCGCCGACTTAAAGCCGGATTGATTGGCCATGCAGCCGATTACACCACGTTAAAGTTATCGTCTAGAACTGAGGAATTTTACTCCTCGATGTATTTCTTCCAGACTTCATCGGCCACATTGTCACTCGTCGCAACCCGATAGCTTCGCCGCCACAGATGCTATCTCCAGTAACATTTCCGTAAGCTTGCAAACTCACTGAGCAATTTATGTGAAATCTTCCCCTTCATGTACTGCACATCGCGAGACACTGACACATTGGGAGGAATGCCCATCCGCATCTAAAAGGAAGCCGCTGGAGCGCTCCTTCGAGGGCAGAAATTCGTAAATAACATCGATCACCATTACCGCCAATCGCTAATCCGCTATATGCGTGTATCGGGATGTGGTTTTTAACAATCGGCGTTGCACTGAGTGCTATAGAATCACACTACTGACCGATTCTAACGATAGCTTCTGCCCGCATCGCCGTGCAGATATAGCATTCGTATTCACTATGATCATTTCCATCTCCATATCGGACGCAGTGATTCACGAAGCAAAAAAGCGCGGGCTTCCTATCGAGGAGTTCGTTGGTCAGCTCATCGATCGAGGCATGGAATCGACAACCAGCGCCCCGGCGCTATTAAAAGCGATTGAGCGTATCCGCCGTCTGCGTTCAATGAGCATCGAGCCTGCGCAAGATGGCTCCTCGCAGAATGCTAGCTGAGCAAATATAGCAGCCAGTTTATGGTTGCTCTTCTGGAACTCGTTCCGTTGTTCTTCTGCAAAGAAAAATTTCTCTACGTGGTCACGGTATACACATCTCCATCTCAAGGAGCCTGAAGATGATTCACCACCGTGATGATGGAGAGTTCGTTGCGGGCAAAAAAATCAAGCTGCAATCCTTAACACCCCAACAAGATCAAAAAATCACTGAACATCTCATAGATTTGCTCGAACCTTGCTCCGCGTAAAGATAAACTCTTGCCGCCTTGCAGGAAAGGATCCCTTTCCCTGGCTTTGGCCGCCGGTCATGACGTCGCCTAAAGTCACCCATCCCTGAGGGCCCGTGTCCTACGCAACGCAACCCTTAAAAACAATATGGAGCAGCCTTCAGCTGGTCACCTGCTCCCGATTTTCCGCACATATCTGAGTGCGAAAACGTAGATTGGAGAAGGGACGGAAAATTGGGTTCAGGTCAAACAGACGACAAGCCCGTATAAAGGGATCTATCTCGAGATTTGGTCAAACTTATTCTTAATGAACAAGTTTGACCAAATCTATCGATCCGAGTGTCATTTGAGAGATTTCTTGTGAAGGCCGCTTTTCTCTTCTCCTCCTGTTGCTTTCCCAATAGACCATATGACATCCTTCTGTTGGAAACCAAATGGATGCTGAATGGGGCGGAATCGCATGAAGCACAAAATGGATGTTCAGCAGGGGACGCTTGCCCTGATGGTATTGAAGACGCTTGATGTGCTCGGACCATTGCACGGCTACGGCATTGCGCGGCGAATCGAGCAAATCAGCGGTGACATGCTTTTCGTTAATCAGGGCACACTCTACCCCGTGCTCTTGCGGATGGAGCAGGAGGGCGCAGTCGCGTCCGATTGGGGGCCTTCGGAGAACAATCGTAGGGCGCGCTTTTATCGGCTAACGCGTGCAGGCCACAAACTCCTCGCAGCAGAAAAACGCGACTGGGAACAGACAGCGGCGATCATCGCACGATTCTTTGAGGTGAAGGCGGAGGATTTGGCATGAGAGCCCTGAACCGATGGTTTGTCCGAATCCGGAATTTCATGACCCGTCATCGCGGCGATGAGCGACTTCGTGAGGAGATGGAATTCCATCTTGCAATGCATACGGCAGACAACATCCGCGCCGGAATGTCGCCGGAGGAAGCTCGCCGTCAGGCTCGCGTTAAACTCGGAGGGGTAGAAGGGATTCGGGAGTCCTACTACGCTGAGGAAGGATTGCCCTTTCTCGATAATTTGCTGCGCGACGTTCGGCACTCCATTCGCGTGTTGGGCAAATCTGCCGGATTTACAACTACCGCAGTGGTGACACTTGCGCTTGGTATCGGCACAAGCTCAGCTATTTTCTGTCTCATGGATGCGCTCTGGCTGCACCCGATGCGTGTACCGCATCCGGGGCGGATCGTGCGCATCTTCTCTACCACACAGCAATTCCAGAACGGACTGTTCTCTTATCCCGATTACCAGGCGATGGCGCAGCGAGCCACTGCATTTCAGGGCACACGGAGCGGACTCGTGGCGATCGGAGGCCGCGGCAGCCTGATGCCGCGGCCTGATGGAACATCGCAATTGCTGATGACCGACGTGGTCTCCAGCAACTTTTTCACCGTCCTCGGCGTGCAGCCATTGCTGGGCCGCGTCTTTACGACGCAAGACACGGCGCTGGTGCGTGCGCACCCAGGTGTAGTGCTGGGCCATAGCTGCTGGAAGAGGTACTTTGCAGGCGATCCTGGCATCGTGGGCCGATCGATTACGCTGCTGCGCGGCAAAGACACCCACGTGCAGTTTGACGTGTGGGGCGTGTTGCCGCCGTCGTTCCGCGAGATTGATCCCAATGATGACCGCTGCCTGTGGATGCCCGCCGAGAGCTGGGCGGCCTTTCGCGCTGACAAGGACTTGACCTCGCACGAATTCCATTGGCTCACCGTCCTCGGCCGCTTAGCCCCTCGAGCGACTGCCGAGCAGGCCAACCAGCAGGTTACAGCCATCGCTGACGCCTTGGCGACCACCGATCCTGCCAGCGATAAGGGCCGCAGCGCCCGCGCCATTAGCGACTTCCGCTACCGAATGGACCAGGCAGGAACAACCGGGCTGGTGTTGTTCGGCATCGTTGGCGGCGTGGTGCTGCTGGCCATCGTCAACGTGGCGCACTTGTTGTTCGCACGCGCGCTGGATCGCGCGCCGGAAATGTCATTGCGCTTGTCGTTGGGGGCGACGCGCTGGGCCATCGCGCGGCAACTGCTTGTCGAGAATCTACTGCTCGCCGCAGCCAGCCTGGCTGCTGGAATTGGGTTGGCGGCGTTACTTGCCGCCGTACTGCCGCCTTTGCTGGTGCTGGAACCAGCGATGCTGGAGACGTTCGGGACTCCCCTCAGTCTCCAAGTGGACGCACGCGTGTTTCTCTTCGCCTCCGCGCTCGTGGTCGCGATTATGATCTTGTTGGCTCTGGTTCCGCTCAGCCAGGCAGCACGGACGGAATTGCTTCCGGCGATGCAAGCCGGCGCGGCCACGCGCACGGCCGGCAAAACGCCTCTGCTGCGACGTGCAGTCATTTGGCTACAGATTGGCATCTCTTTCGCGTTGCTGATTTCGACCTGCGCTCTGGTGCGCAGCTTTGTGAACACACGCACACGAGATATCGGTCTCACGCGCAGCCAAGTGCTGGAACTCTTCACGCAGGAGCCGGAAGCGCCGATGCGCGAAGCAGTCCTCACCAATCTGCGCGCGCTCCCCGGCGTGGTCAGCGCAGCTTATGCGATCCGCGCTCCGCTGATGCCATCGGAAAGCGGCATGTCCACCAAGGTCATCCTGCCCAGCCATTCGGAATTGCATGACCCGGTCCCTATCAAGTTCGATGCCGTGAGCCCCGATTATCTCAATGTGGTCGGAACGCACATCCTGCGTGGGCGCGGCTTCACGGCGGCGGACGACGAAAATGGACCGCCGGTGACTATCGTCAGTCAGACAATGGCGCGCAAATACTGGCCGGATGTGGATCCTATCGGCCAAGTAATCAAACTTCCGAATCTCGGCGGTCCCCTTGGCAAGGGGACGAATGTCGAGGCTCGCGTTATTGGAATCGCAGAAGACATACCTATCAACCAGATCGGAGAGACTCCAGAACCGTACATGTACTTGCCGTTTCACCTGATGTCGTATGGCGAAATCACTTTCGTGGTGGGGACACGCCAGAACGCGATGTCGATCGCGCATGATGCACGCCAAGCGCTCATCCACGTAAACCCGCTGCTCGATCCGATGATGGTTGCGTCGTTGCCCGAGTTGATCCACTACGCATCCGGGAACTTTCAAATGATGGCGGAGTTGGTGAGCGCACTGGGCGTCATCGGCTTGGCTCTCACGGCGGTTGGGCTTTACGGGTTTCTCGCCTTCCGCGTTACGCAGCGGAGGCGCGAGATTGGCATTCGCATGGCGCTGGGAGCTACGCGCAAAGCCGTAACGTGGCTTGTATTCCGCGACACTGCGCGGATGGCGGCGGTCGGCCTGTTCGTAGGACTTGGATTGGAGCTGGCCGCAGCTCGTATCGAGGCGTCGCTACTCTTCGGCGTGCGCCCGCTTGATGCGCTCTCAGGGTTCACAGCGTTAGGTGTTCTGGTATTCGCAGTGGCCACGGCAGCTTGGTTGCCCGCGCGCCGCGCCGCGGCCGTCGAGCCGATGCAAGCCCTGCGCTCCGAGTGAGGATATCTGGCATGAGAACTGGAACTTCATCGTCGAGATGGGGAGCACTCTCGAATTACGAGTATCGACGAGGGAGGACGGATTGGTAACCATAAGTCTTGGAGCTATATCTGGAGCGTCCGCGCGACACACGATGTGTTACTACAAAGAGATCGGAAGGGGCGCTTTAGATACAAATCGCATTGTGTTCACAGGTTTCCAAAATCAATTGTTGCCAACAGCCTCTACCATATTTCCAGACCGGATAGCTCTGGAAATATGGTAAGGCCTGTATTTACCAGTCCACTTGAGTTGAAAGTTATTTTGATGTCTCAGACGCGGATCATCATGGTGATCAACGCATGAATCTCTTTGCGAAGCTCGTCTGAAGTCTTGCAGGTC